>Ga0209949_1000099_pt1 | contig 50002 bp, 62 predicted proteins | sample SalPonC_black_MG_FD_185711 | JGI IMG/M metagenome (GOLD analysis project Ga0209949, IMG submission 185711) | Salt pond soil microbial communities from South San Francisco under conditions of wetland restoration - Salt Pond MetaG... | ecosystem: Environmental > Aquatic > Marine > Intertidal zone... | reverse complement strand
GGGTAGCTATGTATGGAGTGGATAACCGCTGAAAGCATCTAAGTGGGAAGCCCACCTCAAGATAAGTATTCTCATCACGTAAGTGAATAAGGTCACGGTAAGACTAACCGTTTGATAGGCATTAAGTGTAAATCTAGTAATAGGTGAGCTGAGATGTACTAACAGACCGAAGACTTGAATTTTATTTTTCGAAACTACGAAAAAATCTAGTACTGATATCATTGACATAGTCACTGATATCGGTATTTTTGCTTTGGTGTTTTTAGTGTACTAAGCGGAACCACACTGATCCATTTCGAACTCAGTTGTGAAACGTTATAAATCGACGACAATACTTGGAGGGGGACCTCCTGGGAAGATAGTTCAATGCCAAAGTTTTGACCAAAATTTGTTAAGCTTATATTTTTCACTGTTAAAAACCATTTGGATGTTGAATCAACAACATTGAAGGTTTTCAGCCTGATGTACGATCGAAGGGATTTGGCAGTTTTCTAAGCTTTTTCCAAACCATAGTTTGTATGAATATCAATACAAAGAAAACCATAAATTTTCTTGTTATTGTGTTATTGATTAACGAAAATTCTATGATATCAGCTACCCAAACTAAATTAGTTTTAGCTAGTTGATTGTTATAATAATATTTTCCTTTGCTAAATATTTGTTTTTTGAATTTTTCGAATGATTAGCATCACCCTACTCAACCTAACAAGTGCCCTTAAATCGAACAAGAGAGCCCTCTCAGAAGACATTTCAATTGTACTTGATTCAGTTCTCCCCACCCCACTCTTAGACACGTTAAGTTTAAAAATTGATTTTTTCAAAGACATCTGATAATATGTCTAAATTAGATTAAATTCATTATGAAAAATACAGACTTTGAGCTAAGTGTGAAGCACGGAGAATTGATAGGTGAATTTTATCTGGTAGTGGCTCTGTAGTTCTTGTTGCTATTAATAGGTGTAAAGCAGTTGACTTACTTGCTAAAACTTATAAACGAGTAAATCAATCACCTGTACAGCTATTCGAACAATGTATGAAGCTTTTTAATGGAAATTTGTTATGTTAACATTTACTAGTAGTGCTTACGTATCTGGTGTTATTTTTGGTGTTACTAAAAAAGTATCAGGAGTGTTTAATAGAGATTTGTTCACACCAAAACAGCATGAACTATGAAATATTTTATTATTTAATCAGGCTATCAAATCAAGGGAAGGCCAAATATGCTCTGGAATGAAAATAAATCAAGTTTAGTATATAGTCGAAATTCTGGGCTTAAAATGGGCATCTTTTCTGAGGAAGATAAAATAATTAAGAAGAGTGAGATAATTCCTCACTCTTCATTCAAAGCTTTTTGAAAGTTTAAAAACCCATTTTGAATAGAAGTGTAAAATTGAGGGTTTTGGTAATCTTCCATAAAATGATCACACTCACAAAATAAACCAGTTAAGAATCCACTAAGGTTTTTTGATCTTGAATCTGGTTGAAACTCTTTAACTTCTCCCGCACCTAATTGGACTAGAAATTGATCAGATGCATTGGTGGTATTAATAGTTTCAGTTTTCACCCAGTACGGGTGATTTTTCCATAAGTGAGTCTGATAATTTCTTCAATTTTTTCAACTCATTTAGGTCATCCATTGTTGGAAGAGTCCCCATTAGTTGTGGGGCGTCGATTGGGAGTTCCTCACCAAAATATTTATTTTCCAAACCAGCAGTTAGATAATCGACACTAAAGCATACCCCGTAAAAGACAATACCTCCAGCCCATTTAGCGCATTTACAAGGAAATTTGAATCTATCTCCAACATCGAGAAAGTTACAGCACAGGGCATTGAAAAACCTATAAATCCACCTATCGTAAGAGGCGCCGAAGCGAAACCAGCAAGACGGTAGCTGGCTAACCGAGACAATTCACCAAAAGTAAAAGGGGTAAGTAGAGCATAAGGTACTTTTGATTTGATCTTACTGTAAATTGGATGCTTTGTTTTTGCAAGCAGATTTCTCCGTAAGCGAGCTTGTTTTAATTTTTCAGAATCATCGAACATTGGGTCTTCACGAAGGTACCGAAATGGCTTTTTGTATACCTCAGAAATTTCATCATCGTTCAGAATATCGTCGATATGTTTACTGCTTAGAGAAGTTTCCGAAGAATTGGATAATTCAGAATTTGGCATTTTTAGAGAATTTTCTCCCCCTCTTAGTTGACTTATAAAATAAATAATTATGATTGACATTCATTTCCTTTTCAAAGTACTATAAGGTTAATTTTGATAAATTTAAACTACTATGTCAATGCTAAGAAAATATGAAATAATGATTCTTTTAACGGAAGAATTCAACGATAATGAACTAAAAGCGTGGGTTTTCAATTATGCTAAAAATTTACGCAAATTTAGTGTTTGTGATATATCTGTAATTTCACGTGGCAAACATAATTTAGCTTATCCTATTAACGATAAAGGCAAAGGAAATTATATTCAATTAAATTTTGCAAGTATGCCAAAGTATATTAGTAACTTTTCTAATATATTGAAAATGGATGGAAATGTTCTACGATTTTTAGTTTTCCAAAAACAAGGATAATTTTATTAAAATTTCTTAATAAAATTATTTGTTATTTCTTGAAAATTATGGTATATTTTATATAGTTAATATATCCTCAGTAGCTCAGTGGTAGAGCAATCGGCTGTTAACCGATTGGTCGTAGGTTCAAGTCCTACCTGGGGAGTTATCATTATTACAAAGTTTACAGTGAGTCATGAAGAGAGATTTAGACAGATTGAAAATTGGGGATAAAATATTTAATTCACGTTTACTTCTAGGAACAGGGAAATATCGAACATCCCAAGACGCAATTGATAGTATTGAAAATAGCAATTGTGACATTATAACAGTTGCTATTCGTCGACTACCACCCAATTTAAAAAATGATACTACAAATTTTTTAGGGAAATTAAATTGGAAAAAATTATGGTTATTACCAAATACTGCTGGTGCACAAACAGCTGAAGAAGCCATTAGAATGGCTTTTTTAGGTCATGAACTTGCTTGTCAATTAGGACAACCCGACAACTTTTTCGTAAAACTCGAAGTTATTTCAGATCCTAAGTATTTATTACCTGATCCAATTGGTACATTGAAAGCTGCGGAATTTTTAGTGAAAAAAGGGTTTACCGTTCTACCTTATATTAATGCAGACCCTATGTTAGCTTTACATCTGGAAGATTTAGGTTGTGCGACAGTCATGCCTTTAGGCTCACCTATTGGATCGGGGCAAGGCTTAGCCAATTTAAATAATATAAAAATTATAATTGAAAATGCGAATATTCCTGTTATTATAGACGCAGGTATTGGAACACCTAGCGAGGCAGCTCAATCTTTAGAACTAGGAGCAGATGCTGTCTTATTAAATACTGCCGTTGCACAGGCAAAAAATCCAGCTCAAATGGCGACTGCTATGAATTTAGCGGTTCAAGCTGGGCGATTAGCTTATCTTTCTGGAAGAATGGAAAAGAAACATTATGCCAGTGCAAGTTCACCCTTAGAACAAATAAGTCGGCTAACCTAAAGGAATCGAAAAAGATTATTTCTTTTGACTTTGGGAATTGTTCAAATTTATTTGATTGTATAGATATTAGTCCTTAGTTTTTCAAATGAGAAAATAATTCAATTAACCTATCCTATTATAATGGAAAAGTTTATTAACTTTTCTCATTATAATAGAATAAATTTAATAAGCTAAACCTAAACTTCTTGTTGTTTCAGCCCCTAAATAAACACGAACACTTAAGAAATCAGTTGGACAAGCTGTTTCACAACGTTTACAACCAACACAATCTTCTACACGTGGTGATGAAGCAATCTGACCTGCTTTACATCCATCCCAGGGTACCATTTCTAATACATCTGTTGGACAGGCACGTACACATTGCGTACAGCCAATACATGTGTCGTAAATTTTAACCGTATGAGACATAATTTTTTTATAATTTTATTATTATTAATACTATGAATGATTTGATGATTTTTTGCGCAATGAAAATTTATCGAGTTAAACGTTGAATTTGTTGAAGCGCTAAACGACCAATGTTAAATAAAGCCCATGATGCTGCCACTAATAATGGTGCAGCAATTACTACTAAACGAGTATCCATAAGTAATAATCCTTTTAAAATATTTTAATTAAATACATATTATATTATATATAATTTTTCTGATTTACAGAAGTTAAATTAGATTTTCTCGTCATTGAGATTATTTTTTAAAGAATTTACTTCCTACGCCAACACCCGTTGATTTTGGTTTATCTGTTCCTAGACCAACTTTAGGCTCATCATAATCATTTAAATCTTCTGATAAGTTTAAGTTAGAATCATTTGATTCTAACGAAGCACCGACAGATTCAATTGTTGTTTCAGAAGATTCATCTAAAAGACTTGGATCAACATCACTAAAATCAATTTCAACTTCTAATTCATTTGTATAAGTCATTAGTGTTCCTTCAACTTTTTTTCTACGTACATAAATTTTTGTATTAGGATATAAAGTTTTTGATAAACATTGTTCTGCAAGTGTATCTTCTAAGTATTTCATAATTGCACGGCGTAATGGACGAGCACCATAAATTGGATCATAACCTTCATCCGTTAAAAAAGCTTGCACCGACAATTCAACAATTAAATTAATTCCTTTTTCTTTTAATCGATTTTGCACCGACTTAATCATTAACTCACAAATTTCCCAAATATCAATTCGTGTTAAATGATTAAAAACGATAATCTCATCGATACGATTTAAAAATTCTGGACGGAAGAAGTTTTTTAACTCATCATTAACTAATCGAGTTACACGCTCAAAAATTTCAGGGTCCTTAATCGGTTCGGGAGCAGGTTGCCAACCAATTACAGCATCTGGAGTGATTTTAAAACCACCTTCTCCTTGTTCTGATTTTGCCTTAATACCACTCTCACGCTCAATAATTTTAGCACCTAAGTTAGTGGTCATAATAATTAGCGTGTTTGTAAAATCAATCACTCTTCCTTTTGAATCTGTTAAGCGTCCATCATCTAAAATTTGTAACAGTAAGTTAAAGACATCTGGGTGGGCTTTTTCAACCTCATCTAATAAGACAACTGAATATGGCTTAGAACGAACAGCTTCTGTTAATTGACCACCTTCATTATATCCGACATAACCTGGCGGTGAACCAATTAATTTCGCAACTGTATGTTTTTCCATATATTCAGACATGTCTAGCCTGATCATACTTTCTTCAGTACCAAACATATACTCGGATAATGTTTTTGTAAGTTCCGTTTTTCCAACACCAGTAGGTCCAGCAAAAATAAAACTTGCAATAGGACGGTTTGGATTTCGTAAACCTACCCGAGCTCGACGAATAGCTTTTGAAACGGCTACAACAGCATGTTTTTGGCCGATAATCCGTTCATGAAGCGTATCTTCCATTTTTAATAATCGTGCTGATTCCGAACCAGTGATTTTTGCGACAGGAATCCCTGTCCAGTTTGAAACAACATCAGCTACATCATTTTCTGTAACCATATCTACATCACGACGACTAAAACCACGAGCTTCACTTGTTAAAGCCGATTGTTTCATAATTCGAATATGTGTTCGAACTTCCATTTCATGATCTAAAAGTTGTTTCGCTGCTTCAAAATCATGTTCTTTAATACAATCTTCTTTGTCTTTAATTGTTTCTTGCAACTCATGCATTAAACTTCTTAAACCAAGAGGTAAACGTCTATTTTCTAATCGAACACGTGCACCTGCTTCATCTAAAACATCAATAGCTTTATCTGGTAAATAGCGGTCCGCAACATATTTATCAGAAAGGATTGCCGCCTGCTCTAAAGCTTTATCGTGATAACTTAAAGTGTGATGTTGCTCAAATTTAGACCGTAATCCACGTAAAATTTCAATAGTAGTTCCTACACTTGGTTCTTCTACATGGACTGGTTGGAATCGTCGCTCTAAAGCTGGATCACGTTCAATGTATTTTCGATATTCATCATTAGTTGTAGCCCCAATACAGCGGAATTTTCCTCGGGCTAGAGCTGGTTTTAGGATATTCGCAGCATCAACTGCACCTTCTGCAGCACCTGCACCTACTAAGGTATGAATTTCATCAATGACGATAATAACCGCTGAATCATTTTGAGCTTCTTCTACAATTCGTTTTAAACGTTCTTCAAATTCACCACGATATTTTGTACCCGCTAAAATAGACCCTAAATCTAACGCCATAATTAGACTACCATCTAAAAAATCCGGCACTTTTTCAGTTAAAATTAATTGGGCTAAACCTTCGGCAACGGCTGTTTTTCCTACTCCTGGCTCTCCAATTAAAACGGGATTATTTTTAGTTCGACGTGCTAAAACTGCAATGACATCATCAATTTCTTTTTCACGTCCAATAACTGGATCTAAATTTCCATCAATAGCTTCTTTTGTAACGTTTTCAGCATATTCATCCAAAGTTGGGGTAGGACTTCCTTTTTTATCCCGCTCTAATAAAAATTTTTCTGCTTGTGTCAATGGACGTAAAATTTCTTCTTGAGTTTCTTCAATATAAGCAAAAATTAAACTTCGTAATTTTTGAATATCAATATTTAACTTATCTAAGGTACGCATGGCAACACCATCTGACTCAGCAATTAAAGCTAATAGGATATGCTCAGTTCCAACGAAATTTTGATTTAAATCTTTACTTTCATGAACTGCCATTTCTAAAACACGCTTGGCCCGTGGCGTAAACGGAATTTCTGAGGCAACGAAACCGGTTCCGCGACCAATATATAGTTCAATTTCCTTACGAGCTTTTTTCAGTGTAACTTTCATTTTTTTTAAGGCTCGTGCGCCAATACCATGACGTTGCCCAATTACACCTAATAAAAGTTGTTCTGTCCCAACAAAATTATGACCCATTCGGCGGGCTTCTTCTTGGGAAAGCATAATAACTTTTATCGCACCCTCAGTAAATTTCTCAAACATAAATATTTTTCCTAGTTAAACTAGATAAGATTTTGATTCTATTCACTTTAGATAACATTATATACTAATGAAGGATTTTTTTGGCATGTTACCTTCTTGTAAGGAATCTGAGATTTCGCCATAACTTCTTCTAAAAAGAAAAGAAGATTTAGATAATTCTAAGTTTGTACAAATGGGAACGGAGGGACTTGAACCCTCACGCCTATCACTAGGCAACGGATTTTAAGTCCGTCGTGTCTACCAATTTCACCACATTCCCAATATTAAAAAATGAATAGTTTTCCACTAAGTTTCTTATTCTATAGAATATCTATAATAACCATTAAAAACAATACTATAGTAAAACATAATTAGGCGGCACCCAGATTCGAACTGGGGGTAGAGGATTTGCAATCCACGGCCTTACCACTTGGCTATACCGCCTTTTACTAGTTAATAGAAGTATAACATAATACGCTTTGACTATCCTATTAATTTTAAGTCTTTTGTTAGATTAGGTTTTTCATACTCGATCCTAGTAATTTCGACTTTATATGAAGTACTCTAAATGAACTTGAAGATTTAAGTGAAACCCATAATTTCAGAGGCCAATTAGTTTAGTTTAGGGGAATGACTCCTATCAGTTCAATAGATGAAAATTCATCTCCAAATCAAAGGTTTACTCTATTAAATAGTTTTGAAAACAACGTTTTAGGCATAACACTCATCGTTTTTAATAATTCTGTGCCAGCATGCTTCTTCCTATGTGGTAACTCTATTAATAGAGAAAAGGAAAGCTTGAATACAGCCCAGGATATTTTAGCAGCTAGGATGGCTTTGAAAGCCCGCAGATAGATTCGCTCTGAAAGAAGGAATCCCCACCTATAAAGGTGGGGAATTTCAATTAAGATAAACAGATACGATAAAAGACTCCCGGAGGTAAATCCGCTTCTGATAATAAATCAATAATCGGTACTTCAGAATCATAATGAATTTCTAGAATTCTTTTGTGAACTCTAATTTCAAAATGTTCCCGTGAGTCTTTATCTACGTGTGGTGACCGTAAAACACAGTAAATGCGTCTTTTCGTAGGTAACGCAACTACCCCAATTGAATCCAAAGGAGTATTTTGTAAAATTTCTACGATCTTTTTACACGATGAATTTAATAATTCATGATTAAAAGACTCTAATCTTACACGAATTTTTGCATTCGTTTTTATTTCCATAAAATTTTTTATTTATTTAACAATTTTAGAAACTACACCTGCCCCAATTGTTCGGCCACCTTCACGAATTGCAAAACGCATACCTTCTTCAATTGCTACAGGGTAAATTAATTCTGCTGTCATTTTAATACGATCACCTGGCATTACCATTTCAACAGTTGAACCATCATCTGCTGTAAATTGTGTAATAGCACCAGTTACATCTGTTGTTCGTACATAAAATTGAGGTCGATAGCCTGTAAAGAATGGTGTGTGACGTCCACCTTCATCTTTTGTTAAAACATAAACTTCTGATTCAAAACTCGTATGGGGAGTAATTGTACCAGGTTGAGCTAATACCATACCACGTTCAATATTTTCACGTGTGATACCACGCAATAAGATACCAACGTTATCGCCAGCATAGCCTTCGTCCAATGTTTTTTGGAACATCTCAATACCTGTAATAGTAGTTGTTTGAGTTTCTGAAATACCTACAATTTCAACGTTATCACCTACTTTTACAACACCACGTTCGATACGTCCTGTTGCAACAGTACCACGCCCTGTAATTGAGAAAACATCTTCAATTGCCATTAAGAATGTTTTTTCTGTATCACGTTCAGGTGTTGGGATATATTCATCTACAGCATCCATTAAGGCATAAATTTTATCAACCCATTCATTTTCGCCACGTGTGACAGCTGGATTAGCTGTAATTGCTTCCAGAGCTTGTAACGCAGAACCAGGGCAAATTGGAATATCATCGCCTGGGAAGTCATAAGCTGATAATAATTCACGAACTTCTAATTCAACTAATTCTAATAATTCAGCATCATCGACTTGGTCTTCTTTATTTAAGAATACTACGATATTTGGAACGCCTACCTGTTTTGATAATAGAATATGTTCACGAGTTTGTGGCATAGGACCATCTGCAGCAGATACTACTAAAATTGCACCATCCATTTGTGCGGCACCTGTAATCATGTTTTTCACATAATCAGCGTGACCAGGACAATCTACGTGTGCATAATGACGAGCTGAAGTTTCATATTCAACATGCGCTGTATTAATTGTAATACCACGTGCACGTTCTTCAGGAGCACCATCAATATCTGCGTAAGCTTTCGCTATGGCACCACCACCAACTGCTAAAGTTGCAGTAATTGCTGCAGTTAAAGTTGTTTTGCCGTGGTCAACGTGACCAATTGTACCAATATTAACGTGCGGTTTTGTACGTTCAAACTTTTCACGTGCCATTAGAAAATTCCTTTTTATTTTTAAAAACTTTGAGGTTTATTTTTTAGCTTTTAGCGAGAATAAATTTTGAAATAAACTAATATCTAAAATGAGCAAAAGCTTTGTTGGCTTCGGCCATTTTATGAGTTTCTTCTTTCTTTTTAATAGTATTACCGATATCATTAGCTGTGTCAATGATTTCATTGGCTAATTTTATTGCCATACTTCGTCCTACACGTTGGTTCGCATATCGAATAATCCAACGTAAGGCTAAGTTGGTTGCTCGAAAACCACTAACTTCAACGGGTACTTGGTAAGTAGAACCACCTACTCTTCGAGCTTTCACTTCAACAATTGGACTAGCATTTCGAATTGCTTTTTCAAAAATTGCTAAAGGGTCTTCATTTGTTTTCTTTTTAATAATATCAAATGCTTGATAGACAATATTTTTTGCAATTGTTTTTTTGCCAGATTTTAAAATTCTTGTAATTAATAAACTAACTAAATAACTGCTATATAGCGGATCAGATTGTGGAAAACGTTTTTTTGAGATATTTCGACGAGACATAATCTAATTGATAAAATTATTTATATTTCTTTTTTATTTCTCAGCCTTTGGTTTTTTAACACCATATTTTGAACGGCCTTGAGTTCGATCTTTCACACCCCCAGTATCTAAAGCTCCTCGAACGATATGATAACGAACCCCTGGTAAATCTTTTACTCGACCACCTCGAATTAAAACAACTGAGTGTTCTTGTAAATTATGTCCAATTCCGGGAATATAAGCTGTAACTTCAAATCCTGATGTTAACCGTACCCGTGCAACTTTTCGAATTGCAGAATTGGGTTTTTTCGGTGTTGTTGTGTAAACTCGTGTGCAAACCCCACGCCGCTGAGGGCAATTAACAAGTGCCGGAGATTTTGTCTTTTTCTTAATTTGTATACGTGGAGAGCGAACTAATTGTTGAATAGTTGGCATAAAATTCTATACTTTTTTAATTTAATTATTCTTCGTTTGTATTTAAGCGATATTTTTTCATAAATTTTTCAACTCGACCTTCACTATCAATCATAACTTGTGAATTCGTATAAAATGGATGGTTAGCTAACCAAATATCAACTTGTAATTCTTTTTTTGTGGAACCAATTAAACAAAGTGGCTTACTATCATAAAAAACTGGTGCACTTTCAAACCAGTTAGGATGTATTTCAGATTTTGGCATATTTTTTTTAGATTTCAAATAATAGAAAAATAGACAATAATTAACGTTTTGAATATTGTGGTGCTTTTCTTGCTTTTCGTAAACCGTATTTCTTACGTTCTTTAATTCGAGCATCTCGCGTTAAAAATCCAAATGGTTTTAAAATCGGTCGATTGTCCTTATCCATACGACAAAGTAATCTTGCAACACCTAATTGGATTGCTTGTGCTTGCCCTGTCAGACCACCACCATTTACTAAGGCTACAATATCAAATTGATTTTCGAGACTTAGTTTTTGTAAAGGGCCCCAGACAGTTCTTAAATATGTATCATTATATTGTAAATATTTATCACCGGGAGTTTTGTTAATTAAAATATTTCCTGTTCCAGGAATTAGAAAAATTCGTGCCGTTGATTGTTTTCTCTTCCCAATACCAATTTGATCTTTTTGAAAGATTAATTCTTGTTTTGAATTCATAAATTTTAAAAATTTATAACTAAGTTTTGTTTTTCATTAATGTTTTTAACCTAGATTAAAGCTATTAATCTAATTAAGCGTTATCATTGCTAAATGCAGAATTTGAATAAAAATTTGAAAGGTCAATTTTTATTGGTTTTTGTGCTTGATGGGGGTGATCACTATTATTATAAATGCGTAATCTTCTCATTAAGCGTTTTGTTTCTGTTTCAGATAACATACCTTTGACTGCACGTTGAATCGTAAATTTTGGAAGACACTCTTTTACACTTTTAATTTTTAATGAATGACCTGGACGACCTGGGTTATTTACAATAAAATGTTTACTGTCTTCATTTACAATAATTGAGTTAGCATTTAAAAGAATAATATAATCACCAGTATCCATAGATGGATGATAATGTGGTTTAATTTTTCCACGTAATAATGCAACCAAAATTGTTGCAAGTCGACCTAACTTTTGCTCTTCGCAATCGATAATAAACCACTTACGATTTTTCAAATCGTTAGTTGGTAAAAATGTTTTATTTAATGAATTCATAATTTTTATGCGAATAAATAAAGAAGATTGTTAATTAATTAAAAATTTCTTAACTAGTCTTTTTAACTATGTAAGACTAATACCTAATTTGTTTTTCAATGTTGAAAAAACTTCATCAGCTGATTTTCGACCAAAATTTTTAAGTTCTTGTAATTTCTCAGGAGAATATTGTAATAAATCTCCGACTGTATTAATTTTGGCTTTTTTTAAGCAATTATATGCTCGGACAGACAATTGTAACTCTTCAATAGCAATATTATTATAAGGTTCAATATTCATTGAATCGCTTTTTATGTCTTCTGTATTATTTTCAGTTTTATCTGTATTGTGAATCAATGCTGCAAATAAGTCAATAATAATCTGCGAAGCAGATTCTAAAGCTTCTGTTGATGAAATACTTCCATTTGTCCAAATATCGAGGAATAAACGTTCCATAATTTCATTGGAAGAATCATACACATTTTCAATTTTAAAATCTACTTTTTGAACTGGCATAAAAATTGTATCCAGCTGTAAATAATTTTCATCTTCCTCCACAAAAGTTGAAGAAGCTAATTTATAACCAGTTCCATATTCAAATTTAAATTCAATTTCAAGAATGCTAGAAGTTGAAAGTGTTGCAATATAGTGATTTGGATTAATGATTTCTAAATCATCAGGTAATTGAATTAAATCAGCTGTTACAACATTGGGTCCTTGGATTTTTAAGCGACCAAATTGTGTCGTTTGGGTTTTACTTTTTAAGACAATACCTTTTAAATTCAATAAAATTTCAAGAATATCTTCGCGAACTCCAGGAATAGTTGAAAACTCATGAGTTACTCCTGCAATTCGAACTGCAGAAACTGCCATTCCCCCTAGATCACCTAACAATACTCGGCGTAATTGATTTCCAATAGTAATTCCCTGCCCTGGTTTTAATCCATTTACAACAAATTGACCATGACAGGCACCTGATTGAATTTTTTCAGAGTTCAGGCATTTTATAAAAATATTATTCATAGTTTCTAGATTTCAAAATAGAAATTCTAAACACGACGTTTTTTTGGAGGACGACAGCCGTTATGTGGAACTGAAGTAATATCTTGAATTGATAAAATATCAAACCCAGCTCCTTCGATTGCTCGAATAGCTGTTTCACGTCCAGATCCTTGTCCTTTAACTAAAATTTCAACATTTTTCATTCCCGTTCCTAAGGCATCTAAAGCAGCTTTTTCGGCTGCTGTTTGTGCGGCAAACGGTGTACTTTTTCTAGCACCTTTAAAGCCAGAACTTCCAGCTGATGACCATGAAACTGTATCACCCGCTAAATTTGTAATTGTTACAATTGTATTATTAAAGGTTGATTGAATATGAACAACCCCACTCGTAAAACTATTTTTATCTTTCGTTGATTTTTTTGTTGTTTTTGCCATGTAAAATTTTCAATAAGTCTACAAAATTAATAGATAGTTATTTCTTTTTATTAGCTACAGTCTTTTTCGAACCTCTTCTTGAGCGTGCATTAGTTCGAGTTCTTTGCCCACGAACTGGTAAATTATTACGATGACGTTTTCCACGATGGCAATTAATTTCATTTAATCGTTTAATGTTTAGTCCATTAAATCTACGTAAATCACCTTCTAATTTTATGTCACTCTCTTCTAATGTTTGACGTAATATACTTGTTTCTTCTGTTGTTAAATCACTTGTTCTTGTATCTGGATTAATATTGGCAAGCTCAACAATTTTTTTTGCGGAAGTAAGACCAATTCCATGAATATAAGTAAGTGAATAGGTAATCTTCTTGTTTCTAGGTAAATCAACACCTACTAATCTAACCATTGTTATACTCCTTTAAATTATTATCCTTGTCGTTGTTTATGTTTAGGATTGGCACAAATCACCATAATTCTTCCATGTCTTTTAATTAATCGACACTTATCACACATTTTTTTTACTGATGGACGAACTTTCATAATTAATTTTGTAATAATAATTTTGATGTTATTGATACATGTTATTGTAAATATTTGAGTAGTAAATATTTTTTACTTCACGAACGAGATCTAAAACTACACCTGCTAAAATTAACAATGACGTAGTACTTAAACCATTTAAACTTGTAATATTTAAAGTCGATTCAATAAAATTTGGAAGAGTTACTAAGGTTGCTAACATGGTTGCACCAACTAAAGTAACTCGTTTCATTACTTGCTTTAAATAAAATGTTGTTTGAATTCCGGGTCGAATTCCTGGAATTGTTACTGCCATTTTTTGTAATTGATCCGAAATATCCTTGGGATTTAATACAATCGTTGAATAAAATGAACTAAATAATAAAATTAATACAAAATATCCAATCCAATATAAAAAGGATAAAGATTCAAGATTTATTGGAAAATCAACTTTCGGGAATAATCCAAGACTATTAATATAGTTCGGTACAACTAAAAGTGCAGTTGTTAAAATAATTGGCATAACTCCAGCTTGATTAAACCGAAGTGGAAGATAATTGTTACTTACTAATGAATCTTGTCCGGAACCTTGAGTTAGTTGTTTAGAAGAAATTAATGGAATACTTCGTATCCCCTCTTGTAAAAATACAATTCCATATAATGAACCAAAAATCAAGAAAATAAAACCTAACTCTGCAAAAATTGTTAAATTTTCACTAATGATTGTTTTACTCAAATTTGGTAAATTAGAAATAATATTTATATAAATAAGTAGAGATGCTCCATTCCCTAACCCATAATCGGTAATAATTTCACTTAACCATAAAACAATCATTGCTCCTGTGGTTAACCAAACAATTATTTCAAAGGCTAAAGTATAATTCCAATCAAATAGGATTTGTCTTAAGTATAGAGCTAATCCAACACCTTGAATAATAGCCCACGCTAAGGTAATAAATCGTGTTAACCTGTTAATAGATCTTCGACCTGCTAAATCTCCTTCTTTTTGTAATTTAGCTAACTTTGGTGAAAATCCTAATATTAATTGAACCAAAATTGAGGCGTTAATATAAGGAAAAATATTCAAAGTAAATAAGCCAATTACAAAAGTATTGTCACCTGAAAATGTACTAATAAGATTTTTCGTAACTGAATGTGTCTGTATATAGAAAGCTAAATCACTATGATTGACGCCTGGAACGGGAAGAAAGGTTCCTAATCGAATAAATAAGATTATTCCAAAAGTTACGAAAAATCGATTTAGTAAAATCGTTCGAATTTCTTTATTAATTTTCACAGCTTATTTTGATAGATAAGTTTGTTTATTCTAAGTTTCTCTTTTTCGATACTTGTGATTTTGTTGTTAAATTTTGGAGTGCACAAACTGAAGCGCGAGCATTATTTAATAAGTTATTTGAACCTAATTGTTTGGCAATAACATTTTTAACACCTGCTACTTCTAATACAATACGAACTGCGCCACCAGCAATAACACCAGAACCTTCAATAGATGGTCTCATAATAATCGAACAAGCTCCAAAAGTTCCAGTTACATTATGTGGAATACTTAAAGATTTTGTTAATGGAAAATGAATCAGATTTTTGCGACCATCTGTTTTTGCTTTTTTAAAAGCATTGACAACGTCATCAGCTTTGGCTACACCAACACCAACTTTTCCATTTTCATCTCCAACTACAACAATTGCTCGGAAACTTAATTTTTTACCACCTTTTGTAACCTTTGACACACGACTAATTTTAATTAATCGTTCTACAAATTTAGGTTCTTGAGTAGCTCCTGAACGGCGTGAATTTTTTTTATTTACTCTTTTTAAATCAGTACTCATAAAGATTATTTAACTTGTATATTTATTTACAAATTTTTATTTAAAATTTTAGGCCACCAGTGCGAGCACCGTCGGCTAAGGCTTTCACTCGACCATGATATAAATAAGGGCCGCGATCAAAAACAATTTTCGTAATATTTTTTTTCAAACTTAATTCAGCTAATTTTTCCCCCATTAATTTGGCCGCCTCACAAGTTCGACCATTTGACATAGCCAGCTGAATAGAACGATCTAATGTTGAGCACGAAATTAATGTTTTTGCGTTTGTATCATCAATAATTTGTGCATAAATGTTTTCATTAGAACGGTAAACTGATAATCTTGGTCGGTCATCAGTTCCTTTAATTTGACCACGTAATGTCTCACGCTTTAATCGTTTATATTGATCAGGTTTTAATTTTTTATTTTTCTTTTTTAACTTTAGCAAAGTTTTTTGTGAAAATTTCATAGGTATAATTTTAAATTTTTTAAAAATTTTAATACTTTCTAAATCGTCGTTTTTCACTTAATATCACTTAAGTGAAAGACAACTTAGAAATCCACTAATAATTGATTAATTTTTACTTACCAGATTTTCCTGCTTTTCGAATAATTTTTTCATCTTTATAAAGAATTCCTTTTCCTTTATATGGTTCAGGTAAACGCCAAGCACGAATATTTGCGGCAAATAAACCTAAGGCTTCTTTATCACATGATTTTAAATTAATAGTTGTATTCTGAACAACCTCCACTGTAATATCTTGAGGGATATTTATTTTCACTGGGTGGCTGTATCCTAAATTTAAAACAATTTCTTTTCCTTGCACTGCAGCACGATAACCAACACCTTTTAAAATAAGAGTTAAATCAAATTGTTGAGAAACTCCTAAAATCATATTATTAATGAGTGTTCGATATAAACCATGCAATGCTTTACTATCTTTTTTTTGCTCTTTTATTGCTACACTTAGTTGACCATTATTTTCAGTCACAAGAATTGAGTCAGGAATTTGATTTTCTAATGTTCCAAATTTTCCTTTTACTGTAATTTTTGAATTAGTGTAATTAACATCTACACTATCGGGTATAATAATGGGTAATTTTCCAATACGTGACATTTTAGAAACTCCTTATAGTTACCAAATATAACATAAAACTTCGCCACCAATTCCAAGTTCTTTGGCTTTTAAATTTGTCATCACTCCTTTTGAAGTAGAAACAATCGCAATTCCTAAATTATTTAGAACTTTTGGCAATTCTTTTGAACTTGAATAAACTCGTAATCCAGGTTTACTTACACGTTCAAGTTTACAAATCACCGACTGACGAGATTTTCCAGCATACTTTAACGATATTAGTAAGTAATTTTTATTATTTTCCGAATATTGCTCGAAATCCTCAATATATCCTTCTTCTTTTAATATCTGGGTAATAGCTAAAGACATTTTCGTAGAAGGAATTTGAACAATTTGATGTTTTACCATATTCGCATTTCTGATTCGTGTTAACATATCTGAAATGGTATCGTTTACCACAATTTTCTCCTTATGCAATTTAATTTTTAACTATTAATCCTGAGCTTGTGACCAACGTTTCCGTTTTAAATGTCGTTTTTTGTCCCATACTCGATTAATTTCTGTAAATGATTCATATTTATCATAATAACCACAATCGTTTAATGGGAATCTTAAAAATTTAAATAAAATCATTCCATTTAAAATTTTATCAATTGATTCCGAACGGTATTTTGGTGAACCGTGCTCCATAACGATTGTAATTGTAAAACCTTGAATTTGATCGACATCATCATATTCGATTTCTGGGAAAATTAACTGTTCTTTTAAACCTAGTGTATAGTTACCAGATTTATCGAAACTACGTAGCGATAAGCCTCGAAAATCTCGAATCTGAGCGAATGTAAAAAATAATAATTTTGTTAAAAATGTATACATTTTTTCACCACGTAAAGTTACAGTTAAGCCTAGTTCCATTTCTTCTCGAATTTTAAAGCCAGCAATTGCTTTTTTCGCTTTTGTCACAACTGGTTTTTGACCTGTGATTTTTTCAAATTCTTCAATATTTTTCTTTAAAATATTTGTATTTTGTGCAGCTGCTCCAAGCCCACGATTGATTTGAATTTTTTTTAATTTTGGAACAGTATGGGGATTTTTAAAAAGTTTTGGACTGTTTTTGATTAAAATAGGTTTAATCCCGTTTTCATATTCTTTCTTAATATCACCAAGAAGATTATGAATTTCAGCAATTTCTTCTAATGAATGTTGATTTAGCATATTAAGATCTTTCTGTTAAATTTAGTTTTACATTTGAATGATGAATCGGAGCTTCAAATTGTTTAATTTCTCCAATTTCATTTTCCATATTTGGTTTAATATGTTTAAATTTAAAATTGATCCCTTTCACTACCACTTTGCCAGTTTTTCGATCAATTTTTGTAATTTCACCAGTTTCATTTTTATGAAAGCCTGAAATTACAGTGACAACATCACCAATTTTTACATGTAATTTGTTACTTTTTGGCATTTATAAAACCTCCGGAGCTAAAGATACAATCTTCGAATAATTTTTATCACGAATTTCTCGAGCAACAGGTCCAAACACACGTGTCCCTCTAGGATTGTTATCCATATTAACAATTACCGCTGCATTATCGTCAAATCGAATATACATACCGTCTTTGCGACGAATACTTTTTGTAGTACGTACAACAATTGCTCGTATTACATCTGAACGTTTAACTGGCATATTCGGAATAGCTTCTTTTACAACGGCAATAATTGTATCACCAATTTTGGCATACTTTTTGTTTCCACCTAATACCCTGATACACATAACTTTTTTCGCACCCGTATTATCAGCTACGGTTAACATTGTTTGAGGATAAATCATAAGAATCTCAATTAACTTACTAAAGATGATTTTGAAAGAATTTTAATTAATTTCCAACGTTTTCTTTTACTTAATGGACGGCATTCTTGAACTAATACTTGATCACCAATATTAGCTTCTTCGAACTCATCATGTGCTAAATATTTTTTAGTTTTAATTAATGTTTTCGAATAAATTGGATGTGAATATCTATTTTCAATTTCTACCACAACGGTTTTATTCATCTTGTCACTAATTACAATACCAATTTCTTGTTTTACTGGCATTCAAAGCTCCTTAATTTTCGATTGAATAGTATTTAACGTTTCTCGTTGAATAATTACGATTGTTCAAGATTTTGTAATCTTGATGTTAAAAGTGTTTTTAATTGAGCTAAACGTCGTTTTGCATTTTTAATTTCATGCGACTTAAAAGTTTGTCGAGTAGCTTGTTTAAAACGAAGATTGAACAATTGATTTTCAGTTTCAATAATTGCTTCAGAAATTTCGTCATTTGAAAGAGAGATAATATCAGCAAACTTAGATAAATTCATGTTATTTAATTAATAGTGTCTTTAACAATAAATTTTGTTTTAATCGGTAATTTATAAGCTGCTAATTTTAATGCAGCACGCGCTACTTCTTCTGGAACTCTTCCAATTTCAAAGATAATCGTTCCAGGTTTTACAACAGCTACCCAATAATCTACAGCTCCTTTACCAGATCCCATTCTTGATTCAGCTGCACGAGCAGTTACTGTTTTATCTGGGAAAATTCGAATCCATAATTTTGCACCACGTTTTGTATATCGTGTAATTGTTCGACGAGCAGCTTCAATTTGACGAGATGTAATCCAACTCGGTTCTTGAGCTTGCAAGCCAAAATTACCAAAACAAATTTCATTTCCCCGAGTTTTCGTACCTCGCATACGGCCACGATGATATTTTCGATATTTTGTTCTTTTTGGACTTAGCATAATAAATCAATGTAGTAAAACTATAAATTTTTCAATTTTCTTTAATCTTTATTTTGATAGAATTTCACCTCTAAACAACCAGATTTTAATTCCTAAAACACCATAAATGGTATTAGCTTCTTTTGTTGCATAGTCAATATCAGCTCGTAATGTTTGTAGTGGTACACGTCCTTCGCGAACCCATTCACTTCGGGCAATTTCTGCACCATTTAAACGACCAGAAACTTGAATTTTAATACCTTTGACATTTTGTTTTTGCGCACGTTGTAAGGCTTCACGCATAGCTCGTTTAAAAGCCACCCGTTTTTCTAATTGTTCTGCCACTAAATCAGCAAGTAATGTAGCGTCTAAATCAACTTTTTCAACCTCTAAAACATTAATTGTAAGTTGCCGACTTGCTGGTAACAATTTTTTAATTTTATTTAATAAATTTTCCAATCCAGAACCTAGATCTCCAACCAAAATACCGGGTTTTCCAGTTTCAATATTTAATTGAATTTGATCATTTAAGCCATTACGATTAATTTTTACATTAGAAATACTATTTACTTTTGCAATGGTATTAATATATGTTCGAATCGTATTGTCTTCTTTTAGAACATTGGCATACTGATTAAAATTTGCATACCAGGTTGACTTATGATCTTGCGTAATTCCTAATCTAAATCCTAAAGGATGTGTCTTTTGACCCATAGAATTAATCCTTCTTCTTTAAAATCAATTTTGTTATTTATTTATTTAATTCACTTCTTTCATAACCACTGTAATATGACAAGTTGGTTTTAAAATTTTATAAGCTCTTCCTTGGGCTCTTGGGCGAATACGTTTTAATTTCGGACCTTCATTTGCAAAAGCTTCATCAATGATTAATTTTTTTTTATCTAATCCATAATTATGCTTTGCATTTGCTGCAGCTGAGTGAACAATTTGCCAAATTGGACCACTCGCATTATAAGGTAAAAATTCGAGAATCATTAATGCTTCTTGGTAAGAACGACCTCTAATTTGATCTAAAACGCGTCGGATTTTATGCGGAGACATACGGATATACTTCGCTACTGCTTTTACTGATTGAGTATCTGACATAAGTAATTGTTTGAAAAGTCTAATATTTCATATAAAATCTAGATTTTTAATCTAGGTAACTAAAAATTTTTTAATCTTAATTAAATGGTCAATTTTAATAGACTAGCGAAAATTTTAGAGTGGTTATCTTTTTTTCGTTTCCTTACCACAGTGACGCTTGTTTTTTTGTTGGAACTTTCGTTTTATAGAAAAACTTAAGCGTTATATAAGTAAATTGACTTAACGTTTGATCTTTTTTTGTAAGGAACTTATTAGGTTTTGAATCTTCTTCGACATAAATTTCACTAATCCAGATATCAAAAAAATTAACCGAATAATTATTTTGTAACGAAATAACAGGCGAATATAAAATAGCTAGTAAAGTCTCATATTCGGTTGAACTTAATCCAAATTGGTATAAAATATCATCAATCCCATAATAAATATATTTATTCTGAAAACTGTTTAGAATAAATTTAGCTATTAAAGACAATTTCCCATCATGTTTAATTCTAAATGTTTTCCATTTGATTTCAGCTGATTTTGGATATTGAAGTGGTTTACCTTCGCTTCGACTAGTCGATTTACGTTTTTTTATGACTGAAATTTCTTCATTACATTTGCATCTATTTGAGAATAGAATTTTATTCATTACTAGTTTGGTTATCGTTTTGCTTTTCGATCCGCTTTAATATGAGTTTTAAAATTTCTTGTAGATACAAACTCACCTAACTTATGGCCAACTAATTGATCGGATATAAAAACTGGAACATGCTGTTTTCCATTATAAACGGCAATTGTAAATCCAACCATACTAGGTAAAATTGTTGAAGAACGTGACCAAGTTGTAATTGTTGTATCTTTTTTACCTGCCTTACTCAATTGATTAATTTTTTTTAATAAATGATAGGCAACAAATGGACTTTTTTTTAATGATCTTGGCATCTTAAAAATATTTTTTATAATTGCTATAATAATAGGTTAAAAATTAAGAACGTCGACGAAGAATATAGGCATTACTTAATTTTTTCTGCTTTCTTGTCTTCATTCCTAAGGCTGGCTTACCCCATGGAGTTAATGGACGTGTTCGACCAATCGGTGCACGACCTTCACCCCCACCATGCGGGTGATCACATGGATTCATTACAGAACCACGAACAGCTGGGCGTTTGCCTAACCAACGGGTTCTACCTGCTTTACCACTTTGAACTAAAAATGCATCATTGTTACTCACTTCACCAATTGTTGCAAGACATTCTTTTCGAATTAAACGAATTTCTTTAGAAGGTAAACGTAATGTTACATAGTCTCCTTCTTTTGCTAAAATTTTGGCTGAAGTTCCACCTGCACGAACAATTTGACCACCACGAGTGGGGATTAATTCAATATTATGAACTGATGTACCTAAAGGAAGTTCTTCTAATGGTAAAGTATTGCCAATTGTTAAGGAAGAACCAGACCCTGAAACAATTGTATCACCAACGTTCAAATTTTTTGGTTGTAGGATGTATCGTTTTTCACCATCTTTATAATGGATTAAAGCAATTCGAGCATTTCGATTTGGATCATATTCAATTGCTGCAACAATACCTTCAATTCCATATTTATTTCGTTTAAAATCAATTAATCGATAAAGTCGTTTGTGACCACCACCTCGGTGACGGATTGTAATAACTCCTCGATTATTTCGGCCTTTATTACGATGATTTTTACGTACTAAGCTTTTTTCTGGTTTAGCTTTTGTTATTTCGCTAAAAGTTGATAATGCACGGTTTCGCGTACCCGGCGTATAAGATTTATAAAGACGAATACTCATAAATTAAATTATTTTTTGATTTATTAACTATCGGTAAATAAATTGATCACATCGCCTTCTGATAAAGTTACGATTGCTTTTTTATATTGTGGCTTCCAACCAATATATCTACCGACACGTTTTTTTTTTCGTGGAAGCCAACAAGTATTAATTTTGATTACTTTAACATCAAATAAATTTTCAATTGCTTCCTTAATTTCGATTTTATCAGAATATCGATCCACAACAAAACTATACTGATTGTTTTCTAAAAGTCGTGTCGCTTTATCTGTGATGATTGGATATTTAACAATTTGTATACTACTACGAGAAGAATTTACAGAATTATTCACAATAAATCTCCTTTATATCATTGATTGCTGATGGTGTTAAAATAATTTGCTTCGCTTTTAATAAACTTAATGTATTTAGATTGGAAGCTGAAATTAGTTCGACAGTTTTAAGATTTTGTGTAGCTAATTTTAACGGTGGAGTTTTTTTAGAAACAATTACTAGTAGTTTTTGATCTGAACTAATGCCACAGTTTTGACAAACTTGCAAGAATGATTTTGTTTTCGGTTCCGTTAATTCGGTTTCTAAATTTTCAAGAATTAAAATGCTATTTTTTTTGTTATATAGCAAAGTTTGTAACGCTAAACGACGCTCTTTCTTGTTTAATTTTGTCGAAAATTTTCTTGGCTTAGGCCCAAAAATGACACCCCCACCTTTCCATAATGGTGAACGATTTGAACCTGCGCGAGCTCGACCTGTTCCTTTTTGTTGCCATGGTTTTCGACCTCCCCCACGAACTTCACTTCGGGTTTTAGTTGAAACAGTTCCTTGTCTTTGAGAGCCAAAATGTCTTAAAATATCTTTATGTAATATATAATTTCCTGATGTTTCTAAAATATTTAATTGTAATTCTTGCTTAGAATCTACTTGCTTTCCATTAATATCTAATGGAGTATATGCTATAAATTTTTGAACGGTCATACTTTCTTTTATAAGTTTTTTTGTAATTTCAGTTAAATTATTCTGAAGGAACAATACTCAATAAATTTCCTGGTTTTCCTGGAACAGAACCTTTTATTACTAAAATATTTTCTTCTGAATTTATTTGAATAACCTTAAGTTTTTGAATTGTGGCAATTTTATTTCCTAATTGACCAGCCATTCGTTTTCCAGGTAAAACACGTCCAGGTGTTGTACCCATACCAATAGAACCAGGTTGTCTATGATTTTTGGAACCATGTGTCATTGGTCCTCGAGCAAAATTATAACGTTTTTGGAGACCTGAAAAACCTTTACCAATACTTTTTCCTCGAATGTTAACTAACTGGCCTTCGGAAAACGCATCCACATTTAAAATTTGACCAATTTCAAATTCACGATCATCATTTAGTTTAAATTCCTTTAAATATTTTAACGGTTGAATATTTGATTTTTGAAGATGGCCCAATTTTGGTTGCGTTAATGCTTTACTTGAAACATTTCCATAACCAACTTGAATTGCATTATATCCATCTTTTTCAATCGTTTTTACTTGTGTAATAACACAAGGCCCAACTTTTAAAATTGTAACTGGGATAATATTACCTGACTCATCAAAAATTTGAGTCATTCCAATTTTATTGCCTAATAAACCTACAGCCACGGTATTCCTCCAAATTTATTTTTTGCTTTTTCATCTATTTAACTTTGCTCAATGTTTTTTAATCCTAAATAAACTAACTTTAGTAAGTAAATTAAAGAATTTGCGAATTTTTACTAGTTAAATAAGTTAGAGAATTCAATTATAAGTGTATTTCTAACTTAATATTTATCTGGAAGGTTAATACCACGGCGTTTTAACCTTCTGATTATTAATCGATATGTAGCTTCTTTAATACTTCCATTATTGAGGCTACTCAATAACAAATCTAAGAATTCAATCAATCATAAAAATTGTCCCTGCTGCTCACCAGCATTATCAGACTGTAAAAAGTTTTAATCCAGATAACAAATGTGTTCTTTTTCGTTTCCAAACGAACATTTCTATTAAATAAGATATCAAAAAGTGTAGTAGCTGAGTTACCACAGGTATCATCATCTACTCCTTCGTCTAATAGGAATTTCTGAAATGCTTGGTACACATCTTCGGAATCAATGGGAACATTAATCATGTTATTTTTATTTATTGGTAGGTCTCTAACTAGTAATAGACCAGAGCCTACCGTCAAACAATCCTCAGCGACTCTGATCAGTTTAGATTTTTTTCGTAATCTGAGATACCAGGATATAATTGGCAACTTTTGAATCATTGGCGACAGCATTTTTTTGATCCATACTATGAACTTCTATAGTCTGAGGAAATAAGCAATCTCGCCAAAGCCACCACATAGCTCTAAAACAGCTATCGCTAGTTTGGCATTTGTATACGGCATACGGCACAATATCGACAACCGTATTACCATCAAGATATTTTAAAGGTTTTATCTGTTCATTTCTTTTATAAGCCTCATAACCAGCAAAAAATTTTTTAATTAATTGCCAAAAAAGGCAATTTCGCCCACTGTAGTATAATACTCAAATGATTTTACTAGTATTCATCGGATTAAAATCTAGTTATTTGTAAGTATTTTAAATAGTTTAAAGAATTTACTAACTTTTGTATAGATAAGACGTTTTAGCAACTTTATTATTTAATAAATTATTATTACGTCTTATTAGGTTCTATTTTTAGATTAAATTTTTTATAATTAAAGTAAAAATAAATAATATAAGGATTTTATTAAATGGCAAAAGTTGTAGGAATTGATTTAGGGACTACGAACTCGGTAGTCGCTGCAATTGAAGGTGGTCAACCAAGTGTAATTATTAATGCTGAAGGTTTACGAACAACGCCTTCTATTGTTGCTTATACAAAAAAACAAGAACTTTTAGTTGGTCAAATTGCAAAACGTCAAGCAGTAATTAACCCAGAAAATACGTTCTTTTCCGTGAAAAGATTTATTGGATCTAAAGAAAAAGAAGTTTCCGAAGAGTCAAAACGTTTACCGTATAGTGTAGGAAAAGACCAAAATGAAAATATTAAAATCAAATGTCCAGCTTTAAATAAAGATTTTAGCCCCGAAGAAATTTCCGCTCAGGTTTTAAGAAAATTAATTAATGATGCGACAAATTATTTAGGTCAAGAAGTTACACAGGCAGTTATTACGGTACCAGCTTATTTTAATGATTCCCAGCGACAAGCGACTATGGATGCCGGAAAGATTGCTGGCGTTGAAGTTTTACGAATTATCAATGAGCCAACCGCTGCTTCTTTAGCTTATGGATTAGATAAAAAACAAAATGAAACAATTTTAGTCTTTGATTTAGGTGGTGGAACATTTGATGTTTCAATTTTAGAAGTTGGAGACGGAATTTTTGAAGTTTTATCAACAGCTGGAGATACAAACTTAGGGGGTGATGATTTTGATAATGTCTTAGTAAATTGGTTAATTAAAGACTTCAAAGAAAAAGAAGGAATCGATTTAACGAATGATATTCAAGCGTTACAGCGTTTAACAGAAGCCGCTGAGAAAGCAAAAATTGAATTATCAACGGTTGAAAAAACAACAATTTCTTTACCATTTATTACAGCAGATCAAACAGGTCCAAAACATATTGAGCAAGAATTAACAAGAAAAGTTTTTGAAACTCTTTGTAAAGATTTAATTGATCGTTGTCGTATCCCGGTGGAAAAAGCTTTAAATGATGCTCGATTAGATAAATCAGATATTAATGAAGTAGTTTTAGTGGGTGGTTCAACACGTATTCCAGCGATTCAAAATTTAGTAGAATCGTTAACAAATAAAAAACCGAACCAATCTGTGAATCCAGATGAAGTAGTGGCAATTGGTGCTGCTATTCAAGCGGGTATTTTAGCAGGTGAAGTGAAAGATGTTCTATTACTAGATGTAACTCCATTATCGCTAGGTGTTGAAACACTTGGTGGTGTTATGACAAAAATTATTGCGCGTAATACTACAATTCCTGTGAAAAAATCAGAAATGTTCTCTACTGCGGTTGATAATCAAACAAACGTAGAGATTCATATTTTACAAGGTGAACGAGAATTAGTTTCGGGTAATAAAAGTTTAGGAAATTTCCGGTTAGATGGTATTCCAGCCGCTGATCGTGGTGTACCACAAATTGAAGTAACCTTTGATATTGATGTTGATGGTATTTTATCTGTCAAAGCTAGAGAAAAAGAAACAGGTGTAGAGCAATCAGTTACAATTCAAGGCGCTGCAAATTTAAGCGAAACGGAAGTTGAAAGTATGTTAGAAGAAGCAGAAAAATTTGCAGCAGCAGATAAAGAGAAAAAAGAAAATATTGATTTAAAAAACCAAGCTGAAGCATTATGTTTTGAGGCTGAAAAAGAGCTTAATTTAGTAAAAGAAAATATTTCAGACGATCAACAAAAAACAATTAATCAGTTAATCTCTTCAATTCGTCAAGAAATTCAAGCTGATAACATTGATGGGGTAAAATTAAAACTGGAAGATCTAAAAACAAATATGAAAGATTTGGTTGCTGCAAAAGTTGGCAACGATCCAAATTCAGATCCAATGTCGAATTTAAATGATTTATAGTAATTGTTGGATTTTAAATTTCAAACGAATCTTAAGATTCGTTTGAAATTTGACTCTCATCTACAATAATACATTCAGTAGTCAAAATCATACTAGCAATAGAAGTTGCATTTTGTAAAGCTGATCGAGTAACTTTTGCTGGATCAACAATACCCTCTTCATACATATTTCCAAAAGTATTTTTAGCTGCATTGTAACCTATCTCAAACTCTTGTTGTTGAACTTTTTCAATAATAACGGGACCATTTATACCCGCATTTTCTGCGATTCTTCTTAATGGAGCTAAAATCGCACGAGAAATAATCATAGCACCAATTAATTCATCTTCTTTTAAATTATTTTTTGCCCAGGTTACCAGATTTTCAGATAAATGAGTTAATGTTGCTCCACCACCAGGAACAATACCTTCTTCGACAGCAGCCCGAGTTGCATTAATAGCATCTTCTAAGCGTAATTTTTTATCTTTCATTTCTGTTTCGGTTACAGCTCCAACACGTATAACAGCGATCCCACCTGACAATTTAGCGATTCGATCTTGTAATTTCTCTTTTTCATAGGCTGTATCAGCAATGTTAACTTGTTTTCGAAGTTGTTCACATCGAACAGTAATTTCTTCTAGTGTTTTTCCATCTGCTACAATCGTTGTTGTATCTTTAGTTACAATAATTCGTCGTGCTTGTCCTAATAGACTTAATTGAATATTATCTAAACTTAACCCAGCATCTTCTGTAATAAGAGTACCACCTGTTAAAATAGCAATATCTTCTAGCATTTGTTTTCTTAATTCTCCAAATCCAGGAGCACGAATAGCTACAACATTAATAATTCCACGTAATTTATTTAAAATTAAAGTTGCTAATGCTTCTTTTTCAACATCTTGTGCAATTATTAAAAGTGGCCGTTTCGTTTTTGTAATTTGCTCTAGAATTGGTAGTAAATCTTGTTGAACTAAAGTGATACGTTTATCTGTTAATAAAACGTAAGGATTATCATAAGAAACTTCCATTTTATCAGTATTTGTAATAAAGTAAGGTGAAATAAAACCTTTTTCTAACTTCATACCTTCTGTAATTTCTAATTCTGTAATAATACCTTTTCCTTCCTCCAAAGAAATAACACCTTCTTTTCCAACTTTTGCAAGCGCATCCGCGATTAATGAACCAATAACTTCATCATTTCCAGCTGAAATTGAAGCAACTTGTTGAATGGATTGAATCTCTTCCACAGGTTGTGCAAATTCATTTATTTGCGTAACTAAATATTGTGCGGCTTTTTCCATACCTAGTTTAATAGAAATTGGGTTCGCTCCAGCTGCAACATTTTTTAGTCCTTCTTTTACCATAGCATAAGCTAAAACAGTTGCTGTTGTTGTCCCATCTCCAGCTACATCATTTGTTTTTGAAGCAGCTTGTCGAATTAATGAAACACCAGTATTTTCAATATGATCCGGCAATTTAATTTCTTTTGCAATTGTTACACCGTCATTAACAATTTGTGGAGAACCGTACGATTTTTCTAATACAACATTCCGACCTTTAGGGCCTAAAGTAACAGAAACAGCTTCAACCATTACTTCCATTCCACGTTCTAAAGCTCGTCGAGCATTATCTTGGTATAAAATTTTTTTTGCCATAACTATTGGTTGTATTTCGTAATTTTTACATAAAAAAGTTTAAATTAATAAATTAGTTCAGGACTTTCTATTTTTGCAAGATAAAAATCAAATTTTATTAATATTTTTTACTTTACGAAATAAAGAATTTTTAGTAATATTAAAGCATGTAAGTATATTTTGGGCTTGTAGCTCAGTGGACTAGAGCACGTGGCTACGAACCACGGTGTCAGGGGTTCGAATCCCTTCTTGCCCAATATTAAAACTTTCTATTTAGTACTAATTGTAATTAGTCTTGGGGTGTCGCCAAGTGGTAAGGCTGCGGACTTTGACTCCGCCATTCGTAGGTTCGAATCCTGCCACCCCAGTTTAGTGGCAAGTAAAAATATAAATGGGAACACAGATTTAGCGTTATAGTTAATTCATAAATTAATCAAAATGAATAAACAATAAAAAATACCCATCAAAATATCTCCTGTTTCTATTTTCTCAAAATTAAATTTCCTAGATTTTTTTTCACCTTTTAGAGACTAAAAATTTTCTAGACGATGTTTGAGTTAGAGTATAGTGTGACGCGTTTAGTCATAAGTTTGATGCAAAATCAATAATTTTTTACTGTAGCTAAAGCATTTTATTACCTTTGAAAAAAAATAATTAAATTTTTTTTTTGAATAAGTTTTTTTAATTTACATTCGTTGCATAATTAAAGTAGACTAAGATTATTACAACTTAAAGATAAAGTTATGGAAGCGAAAATTCAATTTATCAAAGGCCTTGATGAAAAAGTATTGCCGGATGTTCGGTTAACACGTTCTCGAGATGGAAGTACAGGAACAGCCACGTTTCGGTTTAAAAATCCAAATATATTAGATAAGAATACTGCGAAAGAAGGCGAAATTACAGGAATGTATCTAATTGATGAAGAGGGAACATTAGAAACCCGTGATGTAAATGCTCGCTTTGTTAATGGTAAACCAGAAGCAATTGAATCGATTTATATAATGAAAAGTCCAGAAGCGTGGGACAGATTTATGAGATTTATGGAACGCTACGGAAAGACCAATGGTTTAGTATTTACAAAAGCAAATTAAGCAAAAAATTATCAGATTTAAAATATGCAAGTACCACTAAAATGGATTAAAGAATTAATAGACATTGAACCGATTGAATTAGAGGAATTAATTGAACGATTAACACTTGGCGGCTTTGAAGTTGAAGAAATCTTAGAACTAAAGGTGAATCAGAAAAAACAAATCGTCTTAGATATTTCAGCTACTGCTAATCGATCTGATAGTTTATCAATTCAAGGCATTTCATCAGAAATTGCTAGTTTATTAGACAAACCCGTTAACCAATTAGGGTACACTCAAAAATTTTTAGACTGGCAACAAACAATCTTAAGTTACAAAGAACATATGGTATCAAACTTAGGTTGTTCAACATTTTTAGCCATTGAGGTTCAAAATATTAATAATTTTACAGTCCCAGTATGGATTCAAGAAAAACTTATTAGTTCAGGTGTAAATCCAACTAATACTCTTTTAGATTTTCAAACTTATATCTTGTTAGAAACAGGCTATCCCTTTGCATTCTATGATTTAGAAAAAATTCAGAAAAAAGTGGGCAGTTCAAAACTAAATTTTTCATTAGAAACAGCTAGACTTAATCAAGAATTTCTAGCATCAAATAATTTAAAATATAAATTAAATGGTTCAACTTTACTAATTAAAGCGAATGATTTTCCAATTGGCATTGCTGGGATTATTGAAAATGAAGAATATACTTATTCTGAAATGACAAACTCATTATTAATTGAAGGAAGCATTTTTAATGCAGCAAAAATTCGTCAACAATCAAGATACTTAGGATTACGAACAGATCGGTCAGCGCGCTATGAAAAATCTTTAAAGCAAACTTATTTGATTGAATCTTTCTATCGTTTAATTTCTTTATTACGCGTCAAAAACCCAAATATTAGATGCAAAGTTTCAACGTTTTTTGAACAAAATCAGAAACCTTTAAAAATTCTTAAATTACGTTATTCAACAATCAAAGAAATATTAGGCCCGATCAATTCCAAAAAGAATGATGATACTAAATTTATTCCACCACAAAAAGTTAGTGAATATTTAAAACGCTTAAATTTTGAGTTTTTCTATCAAGATCCAGAATTAACTTGGGAAGTTCAAATACCTTCTTTACGAAGTGACGATATTACTCGCGAAATTGATCTTATTGAAGAAGTAGGACGATTACATGGATTTAATAATTTTTTCACTAGTTTACCGAAAATTACAAGAATTGGCACTGAAGATCTTAGTTATCAAACGAAAAAGAAAATAACTTCATGTTTATTAAATCTAGGTTTCAATGAATTAATTCACTATTCTTTGATTGGACAAGATCAATTAACAAATAAAACTGAAATTAATTTAATTAATCCTCTTTTAACGGACTATAAAAATTTAAGAACAAGTCTATTACCTACTTTAGGACAAACTGTTGTAGAAAACTTAAAGCAAAGTAATAGAATTATTGAAGGATTCGAATATGGTCATGTTTTTTCTGGAAATATTCCAGATAATCTAGAAGAAATTGAACATATTGCTGGAATATTTGGAGGTATAAACGAAAAATTATCTTGGTCAAATCCTAAACAAAGCCTCACTTGGTTTGAAGCGAAAGGAAAAATGGAACAATTGTTTCAACAATTAAATATTGGAGTTTATTGGAAGATAAAATCAGTAACTTCCTCAAATAATATATTCCATCCATATCGAACAGCTGAATTATATCTTTTAAATGGAAAAAATTTAGGAAAATTTGGTCAAATTCATCCAGCTTATGCCAATACGAATGGATTAGTTTCAGAAACATATTTATTTGAGTTTAGTTTAATACATATTCAAGATCAAATTCAAAAAAATAAACTTCCGGTTTTCCAAGAATATTCATCATATCCAAAAGTAATAAAAGATTTATCCTTTATTATTCCAAAAGATATAACTTTTATCGAACTTAAAAATATACTTCATTTAAATGGAACAAAATTTTTGTCAGGAATTAATTTATTAGATGAATATCGTGGTTCTTCAATTCCTGAAGATTGTACAAGTTTATGTTTACAGTTAATTTTCCAATCAAATGAAAAAACATTAGAGAATAAAGAGATTGAAACAATCATAACAAATTTACAATTAGTTTTAACTCATAAATTTAGTGCAATTATTCGAGAATAATTGCACTAAATTTTAAGACTTAACCCCCACCTACAATGGTTACAATTTCAATTGTATCATTTTCTTGAATGAAAGTTTTATTCCATTCAGTTTTGTTAGAAATAAATCGATTGTATTCAACAACTAACAGAGATTGATTATAGCCAAAATAATCTATTAAATCTGAAATCGTAAGATTGGATGGGGCTATATATTTTTGGCCATTCAAAAAAAATGGAGAAATTTGATTCATAATTTTTAGTTTTAAATTTATTAAAAATAAACTAGACGTAATTCCCTCACTACTGGTAAAGTATGATGAAAGACAGTATGGCGGGTGTAGCCAAGTGGTTAAGGCAGTGGGTTGTGGTCCCACCATTCGCCGGTTCAAGTCCGGTCACTCGCCCTCGTTAAAATCTTTATCTTCGCTAAGTGTTTTAAAATATAGTTAGTAATTATTTTTAGTAATTTTTATGTCACGTTACAGAGGACCTAAATTAAGAATTAGCCGCCGTTTGGGGACATTACCTGGATTAACAACTAAAAAATCAAATAAGTTAAACCGACCAGGCAAAGATGGAAATACAAATGCTGACACTGGTAAAAAACTTACTGAGTATGGAGTACGGCTAGAAGAGAAACAAAAATTAAAGTTTAATTACGGTTTAACAGAAAGTCAATTGTTTCGTTATGTTAAAGAAGCTCGTCGACGCCAAGGTGTTACGAACTTAATTTTATTCCAGTTATTAGAAATGCGATTAGATACAATCTGCTTTACCTTAGGTTTTGCAAAAAGTATAGCACAAGCTCGTCAACTCGTAAATCATGGTCACATTACAGTTAATAAGCAAGTTGTTGATATTCCAAGTTTTCAATGTCGATTAAATGATGTGATTGGTGTCAAAGAAAAAAATAGCTCAAAACTGTTAATAGAAAATAATATTAAACACAATCAAGTTTCTGAAATTCCAGCACATTTAAAATTTGACAGTTCAAAATTAGAAGGAAAAGTGTTGGATTACTGTGACCGAAACGATGTTTCATTGCAATTAGATGATTTACTTGTAATTGAGTATTATTCACGTCGTTAGTTTTTTCTTCTAAAATTGGATTTTTAATATTTAATAAAGAAAATTAATTTATAAAATAGTTATATATGTTAAAATTACGATTAAAACGATTAGGTAAAAAAAGATCTCCTTTTTATCGTTTGGTAATAATGGAGAACACTTTCCGAAGAAATGGACGACCTATTGATGAAGTTGGATATTATAATCCAATGACCAAACAATACAAATTTGATACAGAGAAAATTAAAAAATGGTTAAATTATGGTGTAAAACCGACTCAAACTGTATTTTATTTATTAAAAAAAGCAGAAATTCTATCAGAATAGATACTTTTTTTATGTTTTTGACAGCTAATATATAAAGAATATATTAGCTGTTATATTTTTTTTAATATTTTATAATTTTAATATAGACTAAAAATAAATCCTTAATTATTTACAATATAGATTAAATCTATACAGTAATAATATTATTAATTATGTCACACTTTACACATATTAAGACTCGTTTCCAAAATTTATTTTATTTAGAAAAAGCCCTAAATCGTTTAAATATTTCACACACAGAACAAGAACAAAGTGTTACAAACACAACTTCATACCATAAAAGTTTAATTATTCCACAATCAAATGGTTATGATATTGAATTTGCTTGGAATGGTCAAGAGTATGAATTAGTTGTGGATATGAGTTTTTGGGAACAACCATATCCAATTGAAAGTTTCATTGATAAAATCTCTCAACAATATGCTGGGGAAGTTATTATTGGTGAAAGTCAAAGAATTGGTTTCCAACCAATTAAATATCAACAAAACGCGGATGGATCAAATACCTTAGTATTGGAGCGTTGGAACAATGAAAAAATTATAGAACGCGTATAATGAAACTGATAATTTTCAGGCATTATTTAAAGACCTGGGAATTAAATTTGAAAAAAAAAATTGTTTCTGGTAGCATCCATTTCAATGCTTTTAGCTCTTATAATTAATTTTTCAGTTCCAGAAATCAATAACTATTGTCTAAAGAATAAAAAATATTCTCGCAAACTAAGATTTCCTTATAAATATTTCGCTGGAGAAAATTTAACAGATCAAGAAGTAAACGATCGACTTCGACTGATTTATATATACTTAATGATTGGGTTTTTAATGAGTCCTCCTGTATTTTCATGTGCAGCTATGTTAGTTTCGTTACCCCTGATTGATTAAAAATTTCAAAAAACAATGAAAAAATTTATAGTAGCTTACAGTGGTTATTGTTTTGTATTCATGTCCTACAAAATTTTATTATACATATTGAGCACAGTATGCGACCAGGTTGACGAAATAATTTCTACTGATATGTCAAATAATAAAAATGTGCTGCCTGATGGAACTAAGGATATAGTTACAACCCACGATTATAATATAGGAAAAGAAATTGTAAATGTTATAAGAATGCGTGGAGGAGAGGTTGGGATTACATTAACAAGTGAAGGTTTAGCTTACTTAATAAGTGGGTCAGTTTCGCATCTAAAAAAATTTAGTGGGTTAGTAATTTACACCATCTCTAAACCCATTTCGAAAGCTCTTGGATTTATTATAATGAAGTTTCCTTCAGCAAAAAAAGTTTATGATGGGATCAAAGCTGGAAAGGTAGTTATCGCATCTATTGTAGCAGTTGTTTCAGTACGGGTAATTGCAAGATTTGATTATTGGGCACTAATTCTTAGTGACTCATTACCTCAGCCACCTGTAGATACGAAATCAGTATTATCTGGTATACGTCGTCTGCGAATTGGACAAAAAGATATGACTATATGCATTGGACAGTCTAATGAAATTTTAAATCTAGTTATGGATGAAGAAATTCAGATCGAAAGAAAACAAAAGGTATTGATTAATCTTTTTTCGATGTATGAACTTTTGCCTGAACATCATGTTTTTAAGAATCGTTACTTCGCTTGTATTATTCATATGTTACTGGCATTGTTTATTGGAGATAAGCTAGGTTTTAGATTAGCGCTACGTCTTTTATATCGCTTGTTAAGGGATGGTAAAATTTCCTTGGAAACATATCGTGAAATTCTTTCTCAGCTGGTCGTAGGTGGAGTTCCAACGGTTGATATTGAAGTTGTATAAAATTATATTTTATTAAGATCGAAGAACATATAAAGTATTTTAGAGAGTTTTCAGGGAATCTCTAAAATACTTTATATTTAATAAAAAAATAATTTAGACATAAGCAGATAAAATGCACAAAACAATCTTATGAGAAAATATTATTATGAAAATGTATTAGCAAATGAAAATATCACTGCGAAAACAAATATAGCATGGGTCGCTGATATAACTGAAATTTAGTTAGATCAGCATAAAAAATTTTTTGTATTTTTATGTGGTGATGTTCACTCAAATGTAATTATTGCAAATAGCATTAGTCGAAAAATAATTACGTCCAGTGCTATTGTCAAATCACTTTCAAAAGCAATTGAAAAAAGATTTGGAGTTGAATTTAAAAGAAAAGTTATTATTCACACTGACCGAGGGACACAGTTTTCAAGTCAAGCTTCTAACAATTTTATTAAGCACTTTGAAGCATTTATTATACAAAGTATGTCTAGAAAAAACACATTTACAGATAACGCAGTAGCAGAGCGATTCATGCCTACTTTCAAAGAACATCAAGTCGGTGGGAAAACATTTGAACAAGATACTCAAGAATATCTTATATCAGGATCAAAATCTTACAAAAGTATTCTAAATATTTATATTCAAACTTTGAATATAAGACCTAATAGGAAACCATTATTTAAAAGCCCTAAGAGGCATTATAATGACGTTTTAACCGCATCTCTTTTAATGAGATAACCTAAGTAATAAGTATAAGTATTAAGTATCCTAAAGCCTTTTCAAATCAATATGGGCATGATTATCGACGTGATCAAATTCTTGAATACAAAACACAAGCTTATGAGGTTGTTAGTCTGTTGGAAGAATATGCAGCTAAAAAAGCTGAACTTGTTGATAATACACCGTTTGATGACTTTGAAACTAATTTAGCATTAGAGCTTATTGACAAACGTTTAATGGAGCTTTATGACTTAATTCAGAATAATCCTTTAGTTATCCAAAAATATGTTGAAGATGCTATAGAGCCCACAAATGAAAATATACAAAAGCTCCAAGAGAAATTTCGTGAAAAGATGGAAATCTTGAATAAAAAGATTGATAGACTTTTACCAAAAGTGAAAAAGGATTTTCAAACTCAGCCTTTAAGAGATCCTGTAAATACTAATTTATTTCCTATATTTATGATAAATGCAGGCAATGTATTTCAAAGAAGAAAAGATTTAAAACGGGCTCAAATTCGAATTGTATACACAATTCTTTATTATTGTGGGTACGTATTAATGAGATTAGACACCTTACTCAAGAGGATATACAAAAAGCGATAGCAGTTTCTCAATTTAGTTTAATTCCTCATAAAACTAAACAAGTTCAGATTCATGTTTTGTCTAAGAAAGCAGTTCAAGATTTAAGAAAGCTTACTACTGAATTTTTTATTGTTTTTGACAAGTATAATTTCCAATATTTATTTGGAAAGACTCGACCTATCACGGAAAATAGTTAACCGAGACTTAAAGCATAGATCATAAAAGTATCAGATACCCTATAATATTAAATCTCATAGTTTTAGAGTTAATATGATTACTAATTTATTGAAAGTTACATCGGTACAAAATACAGCCAATATCATAGGACATTCTGATATTAGATCTATCATGATTTATAATAGGTCTGCACTTTCAAAGAATCAAATACAAAATTTATTAGATAAAATGGAGACTAAGACAGAAAATAAATAATATTGATTAATATATTTTTATAAGATAAAATACATATTAACGATACTATAATGTAACTAACGTCACCATACTGCACCTAGACTCTCTTTTCATTCCGAATCAAGTATAAATTTTTAAAATTTCTAAAAGAAAAATGAAACTCACTATGCGTAAATTAAATCAACAGATTTGTGAACGCACAAAGAGTTCTTCAAGTCATTTTAAAAGAACAATTTATAGGGAAAAGAATCGAAATAAGCATCAGGTTATTTACTGCACATTATTCTGAAGACTAGAAAGAGAATTTATTCTCTGAACTAAAAAAGTGGAGAGAAGTGATTTCAATAAACTGAAATAATGAAAGGAAAAATTTGATTTTTGTATTGAGTATTTAATAAATATTTGCTATACTATTATCCAATAAGATACTTATGATAAATTATAATTAGAAACGATTGATATGGCCGTACCAAAAAAACGAACGTCAAAAATGAAACGAAACAGTCGAAAAGCGAATTGGAAACGTAAAGGTTACCATGCTGCACAAAAATCTTTATCATTAGCAAAATCAATGCTAAAAGGAAAGACCACAAGTTTTATATATAGTATTGATACTCCTGAAGAATAAATTTTTACTTATAATAATAATTTATTCTTCTTGTCCTTTGAAATTTACCTACTTTTCAGCAATTTTTTCTATAATAGTAATTTATTTTTTATATATTTCACGGATGTGGCGAAATTGGTAAACGCGCTAGGTTTAGGTTCTAGTAACTTTTGTTTTGAGAGTTCGAGTCTCTCCATCCGTAATCTTGTAATCTTATCTTAGTCAAAAACTATTTAACATACTTTATGCTTCCGTTCACGCTTCAACAATTACGAATTTTGAAGGCAATTGCAACCGAACAAAGTTTTACCAAAGCTGCAAAACTACTCTATTTGTCTCAACCATCTCTTAGCAAACAAATTCGAATATTAGAAAAAAATCTAGACATGATACTGATTAATCGCGAAAATAATAAAATTTCTTTAACTGAAAATGGTCAAGTTTTTCTTCAATATGCGGAACGAATATTAGCTTTATGTGAAGAAAGCTGTCGAGCCTTAATTGATTTAAGAAATGGTGAACGTGGAAATTTAATCGTTGGAGCGAGTCAAACCATTGGAACTTATTTATTACCAAGAGTTTTAGCCTTATTTGCTCAACGATATCCGCAAATAAACTTAAAGGTTCAAGTTAATTCAACCCGATTAATCGCTAAACATATCGTGAATCGAGAAATTGATATTGCCATTGTAGGGGGTGATATTCCTCCGGAATTAACCCAAAATTTACTTGTAGAAAGTTTTGTAGAAGACGAATTTAGTTTAATTGTTTCTCGAGCTCATCCTTTCGCGAAAAAAAAACTTATTACAAAAGAGGATTTATATCATCTCAAATTTATTACCTTAAATTCTAATTCTACAATTCGAAAATTTATTGACAATACATTAACACAAAATCAAATTCAAACTAAACAATTAAAAACTATAATGCAACTCAATTCCATTGAAGGAATTAAAACCGCTGTTAGTTTAGGGCTTGGTGCTGCCTTTGTCTCATCTTCTGCCATTGAAAAAGAAATTCAATTAAAAACAATCGAAATTTTAAAAATTGAAAATATTAAAATCAATCGAACGCTTTCTATTATAAGTAATCCAGATTGTTATCGATCAAAAGCTTTTAACTTTTTCTATCAAGAACTTCTTGATTTAAAAACTCAGCTTTAAAATTAAAAGATAATTCTAAAAAAGTTGACGATTAAAAAAACAATCTAGTACTATAAGCTTAAATAAAAATAAAGCACTATACATTATGAAATATGCAATTATTGAAATAAGTGGCAGACAGTTTTGGATTGAAACTGGAAAATATTATGATTTTAATCGAATTCCAACAGAATTAGGAAAACAAATTACATTAAACCGTGTTTTACTTGTAAATGATGAAGGAAATGTTTTAGTTGGAAACCCCTATTTAGAAAGTGTCAAAGTTACAGGGAAAATTTTAGAGCACTTACGAGGAAAAAAAACAATTGTTTATAAAATGAGACCGAAAAAAAAAACACGTAGAAAACAAGGTCATCGACAAGAATTGACACGTGTTTTAATTGAAGATATTAATGTTAATTAAAATAAAATTAGGAGGAAAAAACTATGGCACATAAAAAAGGTGCAGGTAGTACAAAAAATGGTCGTGATTCAAATGCAAACCGCTTAGGAGTAAAGCGATTTGGTGGTGAAACGGTTACAGCTGGAAATATTTTAGTTCGTCAACGAGGTATGAAATTCAAACCAGGCACAAATGTTGGATGTGGAAAAGATTTTACATTATTTGCGTTAACTGATGGAGTTGTGAAATTTGATTATAAAGATAAAAAAACAAAACGTATAAATATTGTAGTTTCATAATAAATAACTCAATGATTTTCAAATGTTAAAAAATCCCTTTAAAAAAAATTCGCTAAATAAATATCAAAATTTAATTAATCAAATTAATACATTAGAAAGCGAATTAACATTATTAAGCGATAGTGATTTAAGGGCAAAAAGCTTAAAATTAAAAAAACAATATCAAGAAAACCAAAATCTTAATTCCTTAATCGCTGAATCGTTTGCACTTACTCGCGAAGCGAGTAAACGAACATTAGGATTAAGACATTATGATGTTCAATTAATTGGTGGACTTGTGCTGAATGATCAAAAAATCGCTGAAATGAAAACAGGTGAAGGGAAAACACTTGTAGCAACTCTATCTGCGGTTTTAAATGCACTCACGAAAAAAGGTGTCCATATTGTAACTGTAAATGATTATCTAGCAAATCGAGATCAAGTTTCAATGGGACAAATTTATCGTTTTTTAGGATTAAGTACTGGGTTAATTCAAGAGGGAATGTCTAAAACTGATCGAAGAAAAAATTATAATGCTGACATAACATATGTTACAAATTATGAGGTCACATTTGATTTTCTGCGTGATAATATGGCATTAAACTTGAATGACCTTGTTTTACGCCCGTTTTACTATTGTATTGTCGATGAAGTTGATTCAGTTTTAATTGATGAAGCACAAACTCCTTTAATTATTTCAGATAATATTCCAACACCGGTTGATAAATATATTTTAGCCACTGAAATTACGGACTATTTAGATTTAAATATTCATTACAAAATTGATGAAAAGAATAAAAATGTTATTTTAACGGAACAAGGTAGTAAACAAATTGAACAAATTCTAAGTATTCAAGATTTATATAATCCAAATGACCCATGGATTCCTTATATAATTAACGCCCTTAAAGCAAATGCTTTATATTTTAATAATGTCCATTATATTGTTAAAAATAATCGAATAATTATTGTGGATGAATTTACAGGTCGAATTATGCCCGATCGTCGATGGGGTGATGGATTACATCAAGCAGTGGAAGCAAAAGAAAAATTACCAATTCGTCAAAAAACAGAAACAGTAGCTGCAATAACTTATCAAAATTTCTTCTTATTATACCCTAAATTAGGAGGAATGACTGGGACTGGGAAAACAGCAGAAATAGAATTTGAAAAAATTTATAATTTATCTGTTGAAGAAATTCCAACAGCACGTCCAACGCAACGACAAGATTTACCTGACTTAATCTACAAGGATCAGTTTTCAAAATGGAATGCCATTGCGCAAACTTGCAATCAAATTTCTTCAACAGGGCAACCCATTTTAATTGGTACAACTACAGTTGAAAAGTCAGAAATGCTGGCACAATTGTTAACTGAATATAAATTAACATATCAACTTTTGAATGCAAAACCCGAAAATGTAAGACGGGAATCAGAAATTGTTGCACAAGCCGGTAAAAAAGGTAACATCACAATTGCCACTAATATGGCAGGTCGTGGGACAGATATAATCTTAGGTGGAAATATAAATTTTACAATTCAGAAAAAATTATATGATATCCTTACATTAAGTAAAAATTATCAATTATCGACGAAAAAAAAGATTTTAGAAGCAACATTTTTCGAACAATTTCAAGGTTGTTCTCAAAAATTTATAAGTGTTTTATTGTCCTTATTGACAGACGCGAATTTTTTAAAATTTTCGGACCTTGATGTTTTAAGATTATTACGAGAAAATGATCGGATTTCAATTCCAGTAACTTCGTATCAATGTTCAATTCAATTTTTAATCAATGAGTTAATTTATTCGAGTAAAAAACATCAACAGCAAGAAAATAAGATTGTTAAGAATTTAGGTGGTTTATACATTGTTGGAACGGAAAGAAATGATTCGCGACGTGTAGATAATCAACTACGTGGAAGATGTGGTCGTCAAGGGGATCCTGGAACTTCCCGATTTTTTTTAAGCTTAGATGATAATTTGTTACGTTTATTTGGCGGTCCCAAACTGCAAAATTTCATGCAAACACAACTACCAGATGATGCACCGTTAGAATCCGATTTTTTAACAAAAAGTTTAGATTCTGCACAAGAGCGAGTAGAAGAAAGAGCTTACCAACAAAGAAAAAATCTGTTCGATTACGATGATGTCTTAAATAAACAACGAAATATTGTTTATCATGAACGTCGAAAAATTTTAGAAAGTTTATCTGTGCAAAAAAATATATTTGCTTATGGTGAACAAATTATTACAGAACTTGTTCTCGAATTAAAAGAAAATAAAACTTATAAAAAAGAAATTTTATTTTTACTTGAAAATTTATTTGGAAGAACATTAGTTTTAAATCAACTTCAAAATAGAGACGGAATCATCGATAATTTTGATCTTTATGAGTTAAAATTGTATTTATTTGAAGAATTTTGGTTAACCTATCAGGCAAAAATAACTGAACTAGCTATTTACGGTGACGGAATTGCTGAAACTCTAGAACGAAGTATTATTTTGATTAACACAGACCGAATTTGGCGTGAACATTTACAAAAAATGACATTACTTCGTGAAGCTGTTGGATGGCGTGGTTATGGGCAACGAAATCCTTTATATGAATATAAACAAGAAGCATTTTCTATGTTTGAAACTCGTGAAGAGCTATTACGACACTTAATTATCTATGATCTATTACGATCATCAATCTTATAAAACATAAATTAAACTAAATTCAAAAAAATTTTATGGCAAAACGAACACTTTCCAATAAAGGCCGTTACTCTGTTTTAAAAGTTTCAGGTTTTCGTGCAAGAATGTCGACTCCTCAAGGGAGAAAAACTATTCGTAATCGACGTAAGAAAGGTAGAAAAGTTTTAGCGATTCGTCGCTAAAGGTTATTTATTAGAGCAAGATCTTTTTATTTTTTATTGCTCTAATAATAAATAATTTTTTAGTTAAAATTAATATAATACTAATCTAATAAACTGACTTTCTGAATAAGTATTTTATGAAATTTAATGATGAATTAGCTCTGTTTTTAAAAGCTCGTTATCCAATAATCTATATCAATACCATTGAGGAAGATCGTGTTGAGTATGTTATTCGAAAAAATATTAAAACAAATTTAAATCGTAGTATTTATAGTTGGGATTTTGTAGATGGCTATACCAATAACCCAAACAATGAAGGATTTGCCAAACGAAACCCTCTCCAAGCACTTGAGTTAGTAGAACGGTTAAATGCTGAAACTCCGGCATTGTTTTTACTTAAAGATTTTAATCGATTTCTAACAGATCTTTCAATCTCAAGGAAACTAAGAAACATTAGTCGAATTTTAAAATTACAGCCAAAGACAATTATTATTATTGGTTCCGATTTGACAATTCCAAAAGAATTACAAGATCTAATAACTGTAATTCAATTTCAATTGCCATTGGAAGAAGAAATTAGTCAAGAATTAAATCGACTAATTAGCTCGTTAAATATTAAAGTAGGGTCCCAGTTATTTGAAAATTTAACGCGAGCCTGCCAAGGATTATCTTTAGAAAGAATTAGACGTGTACTTTCAAAAATTATTGCAACCTATAAAACAATTGATAATGATAGTATCGCAGTTTTATTAAGCGAAAAAAAACAAATTATAAGTCAAACAGAGATTTTAGAATATTCGTCTGTCAATGAACAAATTGCAAATTTAGGTGGGTTAGAGAATTTAAAAGACTGGTTAAAAAAACGAAAAACAGCTTTTGGTCTTCAAGCTTTCAATTATGGACTCCCAACGCCACGAGGATTATTACTGATTGGAATTCAAGGAACAGGAAAATCCTTAACTGCAAAAGCAATTGCCAATGATTGGCAATTACCATTACTCAAATTGGATGTCGGAAAATTATTTGGAGGAATTGTTGGTGAATCTGAATCGCGTCTTCGTCAAATGATAAATGTTGCTGAAACAATTTCACCTTGTATTTTGTGGATTGATGAAATTGACAAAGCCTTTAGTAATACAGATAACAGAGGTGATAGTGGGACTAGTAATCGAGTTTTAGCAACTTTTATTAGTTGGTTATCAGAAAAAACCAAGCCGGTTTTTGTCATTGCGACAGCAAATAATATTGATCTTTTACCCATTGAAATAATTCGAAAAGGGCGATTTGATGAAATCTTTTTCTTAGATTTACCAGAAAAAGAAGAACGAGAGGAGATTTTTAAAATTCACCTACAAACGTTTCGACCAAATAGTTGGGAATCCTTTGATTACAACCAATTAGCCCAAGCGTCAGAATCATTTTCAGGAGCAGAAATTCGTCAAAGTATTATTGAAGCTATGTACCATGCTTTTTATGAAAAACGAGAGTTTACAACGGAAGATATTTGTACGGCTCTTAAGGAATTAATACCATTAGCACATTTAGAAAGTGATCAAATGATACGTTTACAACAGTGGGCTTCATCTGGTAGAATTCGTTCTGCTTCTTCGAAAGAAATTTATTTAACGTAAACAATCAATCTCATGAAACAAAAACTTTTTCGAACAATCGCAGACTTACGTTTTTCAATTTTTATTTTATTACTCATTAGTTTTTGTAGTATATTAGGGACTGTTATTGAACAAGATCAATCGATTGAAATCTACAAATTGAACTATCCATTAACAAATCCAATTTTAGGATTTTTAACTTGGGATAGAATTTTACAGTTAGGATTAGATCATGTTTATAAAACATGGTGGTTCTTTTTGTTAATTTTTTTGTTTGGATTTAGTTTAATTTCCTGTACCTTTCTTCAACAATTTCCATCACTAAAAGTTGCTCGAAGATGTCAATTTTTTCGAACAACTGAACAGTTTTATCGGCTAAACATTTCAACTATTTTAACTAATTTTTCATCGAGTAAAATTTTAGCACGAATTCAACGAAACCAATATTCAATTTTTCAACAAAAAAATATTGTTTATTGTTACAAAGGATTAATTGGTCGAATTGCACCAATTTTAGTTCATTTTAGCATGATATTAATTTTAATTGGTACAATTGTTGGTTCTTTATTTGGCTTTAAGGCTCAAGAAATTATTCCAAAAACAGAGCAGTTTCATATTCAAAATATTTTAACAAGTGGACAATTAACTACCATTCCTGAAACTTCAGTTCGCATTAATGATTTTTGGATAAATTATACAAAGACTAAAACAATTTCTCAATTCTATTCAGATTTATCTGTTCTAGATTCCGAAGGAACTGAAATTGAGCGAAAAACGATATCTGTCAATTATCCCTTAATTTATAAAGGATTATATTATTATCAAACTGATTGGAATCTAATTGGTTTAAGATTTCAAACCGAAACGAATAAAACTTTTGAATATCCATTAGTGAATGCGTTAAATAATCAAAATAAAGTTTGGCTTACCTGGATTTCAAAAGATTCAAGCCTTACAAATGGCTTTATTGCAATTATTGACAATTTAGAAGGTTATTGTTCCATTTATGACAAATCAGGAATATTTTTAGGAAACTTAGAACTAAACGAAAGCGTCAATTTCCAGGGCTCTCTTAGTTTACTTGAAATTATTAGTTCGACTGGATTACAAATTAAGACAGATCTTGGAATTCCAATAATTTATGGTGGATTCTTTTTATTAATGCTTAGTACATTGATTAGTTATATAACTTATTCACAAATTTGGATTGTCGAAAAACAGAAAGAGTTATTTATTGGAGGAACGACAAATCGAGCAATATTTGATTTTGAATTAGAATTTTTTAAATTTCTTAAATAGACACTGATCATTTGAGTCATTTGGTTTTATAATTTTATATAACAAGTTATAGACTTGGGAAGAATTATAATTACAAAAATTTTTTATGACAGCAACTTTAGAAAGACGTCAAAGCGTTTCTTTATGGGAACGTTTCTGTGGTTGGATTACAAGCACTGAAAACCGTTTATACATCGGTTGGTTTGGTTGTTTAATGTTCCCTACATTATTAACAGCTACATCTTGTTTCATCATCGGTTTCATCGCAGCTCCTCCTGTTGATATTGATGGTATCCGTGAGCCAGTAGCAGGTTCTTTATTATACGGTAACAACATCATCACTGGTTCAATCATCCCTAGTTCAAACGCTATCGGTATGCACTTCTACCCAATTTGGGAAGCAGCTTCAATCGATGAGTGGTTATACAACGGTGGTCCTTACCAATTAATCGTATTACACTTCTTATTAGGTGTTGCAGCATACATGGGTCGTGAGTGGGAATTAAGCTACCGTTTAGGTATGCGTCCATGGATCTTCGTAGCATTCTCTGCTCCAGTAGCAGCAGCTTCTGCAGTATTCTTAATCTACCCAATCGGTCAAGGTTCATTCTCTGATGGTATGCCTTTAGGTATTTCTGGTACTTTCAACTTCATGTTAGTATTCCAAGCTGAGCACAACATTTTAATGCACCCATTCCATATGGCTGGTGTTGCAGGTGTATTCGGTGCTTCTTTATTCTCAGCTATGCACGGTTCATTAGTAACTTCTTCTTTAATCCGTGAAACAACTGAAAACGAATCTACTAACTATGGTTACAAATTCGGTCAAGAAGAAGAAACTTACAACATTGTAGCTGCACACGGTTACTTTGGTCGTTTAATCTTCCAATACGCTTCATTCAACAACTCTCGTGCTTTACACTTCTTCTTAGCTTTATGGCCAGTTGTAGGTATCTGGTTAACTTCTATGGGTATCAGCACAATGGCGTTCAACTTAAACGGTTTCAACTTCAACCAATCAGTTGTTGATTCTCAAGGTCGTGTTATTAACACATGGGCTGACATTATCAACCGTGCTGATTTAGGTATCGAAGTTATGCACGAACGTAACGCGCACAACTTCCCATTAGATTTAGCATCAGGTGAAGTATTACCAGTTGCTTTAACAGCTCCAGCTGTTAACGGCTAATTTCTATTTTTTCTAAACCTTTAATAAATTAAAGGTTTAGAAAAAATAAAATTATTTATTATTTAACTTTTTTTCGGAAGATATCAAAATACCATTTGTTGCTTTATCGATTGGTTTGATCGGCTTTTCTAATGTCTAAACTAAGATCAATAACCTTTTACATAAAAGAAACATTTACAAAAAATTAAACTATAGATTTAGTAGGAGAAATATAAGTAGCAAATTTATATTCTCTAACATCAATCGTTTTCCGTATAAAAAGGTTGAAATCTTTTAAAACAAGGTTAATTAACTAAAAACTTTCGAATGATTTTAAAGAATATATCTTAGAACCTATATATATTAGATTGATAAATACCTGAACAATTAAATAATTAGTTGCATGAAATAGAATCGGGCTTCAATAGTGTTAGTGAAAAGACAAACTTGGTAATAGACCTAAAAATGACATGTTGAGATAATAACAATTAAAATTTTAGTTTAATTGTTATTATCTTTTCGCAGATCTTAATACCTTCTTTCGTTTGATTCGAAAAGAGAAAACTCTCTAAGAATACTTTTATTTAAAAGACTAAACTTATGATAACCAACCATAACTATGTAAACCTTTGCCTAAAAAATTTACTCCAAGATAACAAATCCAGATTACAAAGAAACCAAGCCCACCTAAAATAGCAGTTTTCTTTCCTTCCCAACCCTTTGTAATACGAGCATGTAAATAAGTTGCAAAGACTAACCAAGTAATTAAAGCCCATGTCTCTTTTGGATCCCAACTCCAATAAGATCCCCAAGCTTCATTTGCCCAAACGCCGCCAGAAATGATTCCAATAGTTAAAAAAGGAAATCCTAACCCGATAATCCGATAACTCCAGTTATCTATACTTTGTAAAAGTTTAATTTTTCCTAGTTCCGAAATCTCCGTAGATGGAGCTACTAATTTAGCTTGATAATAATCTAACATAATATTATAAAGTGGCAATGATGAATTATCCACAATTTTTAGATCAATTTCCTTAAAACGTGAAATAACTAAAAATAAGATAGATAACAATGATCCCATAATTAAGGTTCCATAGCTTAATAACATCATACTCACATGCATCATTAACCAGTTTGATTGTAATGCTGGAACTAATGGACTCGACTTTTGCATTTCGGGAGATAGCGTTAAATTCGCAAACCCATTAATTAACAATGTGACCGGAATTAAGACAGAACCAATCAGTTTACTCTTTGTTTTTGTTTCAATGTATAAATAAATGGTTAATAACATACACGTTAAAAACAATAGTGATTCATATAAATTACTTAATGGAAAATAACCCGCTACAATCCAACGCGATCCCAGAATAAAAAATAAAAGACAATTAGCAATTATCGTACTAAATCTACCAAGTTTGGCTAATAAATTAGAGTTACGAAATAATGCTAAATTAACCCAATAAGCAACTAATGCAAATAATAAAATTCCAAATACAATATTTGATGAAAAGTTTTGAATTTCATTCCAATCCATGAAATTTCTCCAATAAAATTTTTTAGATAAATTATTTTATACTATACCATTCTACTAAAAAATTAGCTTGTTTTGGCTACTTTCTTTACAAAAGTTTCCTTTATATTTATAAAATTTTTCTTTATCTCCCACACTAAGATGATTCTGTTATCAACCGTTTAATTGCGACAACTCTTTCAAGCATTGCAGAGTTGTCGCAATTAACAGGCGCAAAGAACGTCAAGCTCAAAGTATTCAAGCAGTCAAAAGAGAGGGGAAATACCAAGGTCAAAAGACAGTGATTCACCCCACTTTAATTTTAAATTGACAAAAACAATTTATTAATTGAAGTTTAATTATTAAATTATTTATGAAAAATCCTTTGTCCATGAGTGTGAAATTTTACCAAAAAAATGGTTTACTTGGTGGATGCTTGACCGGTATAAGTCAACTAAGAGGGGGAGAAAATTCTCTAAAAATGCCAAATTCTGAATTATCCAATTCTTCGGAAACTTCTCTAAGCAGTAAACATATCGACGATATTCTGAACGATGATGAAATTTCTGAGGTATACAAAAAGCCATTTCGGTACCTTCGTGAAGACCCAATGTTCGATGATTCTGAAAAATTAAAACAAGCTCGCTTACGGAGAAATCTGCTTGCAAAAACAAAGCATCCAATTTACAGTAAGATCAAATCAAAAGTACCTTATGCTCTACTTACCCCTTTTACTTTTGGTGAATTGTCTCGGTTAGCCAGCTACCGTCTTGCTGGTTTCGCTTCGGCGCCTCTTACGATAGGTGGATTTATAGGTTTTTCAATGCCCTGTGCTGTAACTTTCTCGATGTTGGAGATAGATTCAAATTTCCTTGTAAATGCGCTAAATGGGCTGGAGGTATTGTCTTTTACGGGGTATGCTTTAGTGTCGATTATCTAACTGCTGGTTTGGAAAATAAATATTTTGGTGAGGAACTCCCAATCGACGCCCCACAACTAATGGGGACTCTTCCAACAATGGATGACCTAAATGAGTTGAAAAAATTGAAGAAATTATCAGACTCACTTATGGAAAAATCACCCGTACTGGGTGAAAACTGAAACTATTAATACCACCAATGCATCTGATCAATTTCTAGTCCAATTAGGTGCGGGAGAAGTTAAAGAGTTTCAACCAGATTCAAGATCAAAAAACCTTAGTGGATTCTTAACTGGTTTATTTTGTGAGTGTGATCATTTTATGGAAGATTACCAAAACCCTCAATTTTACACTTCTATTCAAAATGGGTTTTTAAACTTTCAAAAAGCTTTGAATGAAGAGTGAGGAATTATCTCACTCTTCTTAATTATTTTATCTTCCTCAGAAAAGATGCCCATTTTAAGCCCAGAATTTCGACTATATACTAAACTTGATTTATTTTCATTCCAGAGCATATTTGGCCTTCCCTTGATTTGATAGCCTGATTAAATAATAAAATATTTCATAGTTCATGCTGTTTTGGTGTGAACAAATCTCTATTAAACACTCCTGATACTTTTTTAGTAACACCAAAAATAACACCAGATACGTAAGCACTACTAGTAAATGTTAACATAACAAATTTCCATTAAAAAGCTTCATACATTGTTCGAATAGCTGTACAGGTGATTGATTTACTCGTTTATAAGTTTTAGCAAGTAAGTCAACTGCTTTACACCTATTAATAGCAACAAGAACTACAGAGCCACTACCAGATAAAATTCACCTATCAATTCTCCGTGCTTCACACTTAGCTCAAAGTCTGTATTTTTCATAATGAATTTAATCTAATTTAGACATATTATCAGATGTCTTTGAAAAAATCAATTTTTAAACTTAACGTGTCTAAGAGTGGGGTGGGGAGAACTGAATCAAGTACAATTGAAATGTCTTCTGAGAGGGCTCTCTTGTTCGATTTAAGGGCACTTGTTAGGTTGAGTAGGGTGATGCTAATCATTCGAAAAATTCAAAAAACAAATATTTAGCAAAGGAAAATATTATTATAACAATCAACTAGCTAAAACTAATTTAGTTTGGGTAGCTGATATCATAGAATTTTCGTTAATCAATAACACAATAACAAGAAAATTTATGGTTTTCTTTGTATTGATATTCATACAAACTATGGTTTGGAAAAAGCTTAGAAAACTGCCAAATCCCTTCGATCGTACATCAGGCTGAAAACCTTCAATGTTGTTGATTCAACATCCAAATGGTTTTTAACAGTGAAAAATATAAGCTTAACAAATTTTGGTCAAAACTTTGGCATTGAACTATCTTCCCAGGAGGTCCCCCTCCAAGTATTGTCGTCGATTTATAACGTTTCACAACTGAGTTCGAAATGGATCAGTGTGGTTCCGCTTAGTACACTAAAAACACCAAAGCAAAAATACCGATATCAGTGACTATGTCAATGATATCAGTACTAGATTTTTTCGTAGTTTCGAAAAATAAAATTCAAGTCTTCGGTCTGTTAGTACATCTCAGCTCACCTATTACTAGATTTACACTTAATGCCTATCAAACGGTTAGTCTTACCGTGACCTTATTCACTTACGTGATGAGAATACTTATCTTGAGGTGGGCTTCCCACTTAGATGCTTTCAGCGGTTATCCACTCCATACATAGCTACCC
>Ga0209949_1000098_pt1 | contig 50022 bp, 40 predicted proteins | sample SalPonC_black_MG_FD_185711 | JGI IMG/M metagenome (GOLD analysis project Ga0209949, IMG submission 185711) | Salt pond soil microbial communities from South San Francisco under conditions of wetland restoration - Salt Pond MetaG... | ecosystem: Environmental > Aquatic > Marine > Intertidal zone... | reverse complement strand
CCTTTATTGTCTGCACCGGCGGGGAGCCCCTTTTACAACTCGACGAGCCACTGACCGCAGAACTGCATAAATCCAACATTGAAATCGCCGTGGAAACGAACGGTACCCAGCCGCGCCCCGCTGGCATTGATTGGCTGTGCATCAGTCCTAAGCCTACCGCTGAAGTTCTTTTGCAGTCCGGGGATGAACTCAAGCTCGTCTATCCACAGATTGCCGTGCAGCCCGAAGAGGTGCAAGATTGGAATTTTAAACACTTTTATCTTCAGCCCATGGATGGTCCCCGGCTTGAGGAAAATACCCGCCGCACCGTCGACTATTGCAAAGCCCATCCCCAGTGGAGACTGAGCTTACAGTCGCATAAGTATATTCATATTCCCTGAATTTTTCGTCTGTAGGGCGTCAGCCTCACCGAGGGAAATGGCTCAGCTTTGATCTTCCACCCTCTAGAAAAGAGAAATGGGAGAGTATGATTATTCTAATTTATTTGAAATAATATTTCACATTACTGGAAGATTTTAAGAAATATTTGTTCATATTTTTTGTTTCATTAAAAATAATTATAGATTAGTAATCAAGTGATTAATTTAATTCAGCTTTAGATTAAATTAGTTAAAAATTTTTTAACCAGTAAATTAACTATCATGAAGCATTCAAGCATTCAAGCATTCAAGCACTCAAGCACTCAAGGGTTTTAATCTTAGTAGGTTTGATTACTTTGACCATCATTACGGAATCTTTCGGTCAGGTGATCACAAGAGTGTTATCTACAGAAGACAAAATAGAGAACTACATACCATGGTATGATGCTGACGAGGAAATTCCGATAGTCGATGCACCCGCTGTTGATGTCGAAACGGTACTCGAAGAAGATCAACAAACTGGCCGTGAAATGCCACGGATAAGCATCAAGCAAGAAGTAGACTTTACAGATGAAGACGGCCGAATTGAAGAAAAAGGTAATTATTTCATATGGAGCATGGAGTTACATAGTGAAAATGCGAAGTCAATAAGTGTTAGATTTGAGCGTTCTAATTTTCCCAAAAATTCGATTATGTATCTATTGAATTCGGAGTCTATGTTTGTTTTAGGTCCAATTAAAGAAAGTGATTTTAGAAATGGAGCTTTTCAAACAGATTACTTAGATGGCGATCATGCTACTATAATCTTATTCATTCCACAAGTAGAATTTGATAGAGAGGCTTTTAAAATAGAAATAGCATCATATTATCATGGCTTGATTGAATTGGCAGATAATTCAATTGACCCTGATTTTGACGAGTCATTGGATTGCAACGTAAACGTAGCTTGTGAACAGGCGGATGGGTTAGATTGCCAAATAACTTCAGTTTGTAAAATAATTATCGGTGATGGTAGTTGCAGTGGAGCACTTATCAATAATGATTGTTGCGACTTAACCCCAAATGTTTTATCTGCAAATCATTGTTATACTGGGGATCCAACTGATACTGATCCAATTGATTGGAATTTTAGGTTTAATTACGAGAGCGATGTATGCGATCCATCAGAGGAGCCTCCCCTTTCTCAGTGGGTAACCTATTGGGGAGCTAATATCCAAGCCCGATGGGGTGGCACTGATTTTTTGTTACTGGAACTATTGCAGGATATAAGACCTGAAGATAACTTGACGTTTGCTGGTTGGGATAGAAGAGACTTTTTCGAATTTTTTCCACGAACAAATATCATACACCATCCCAAAGGAGACGTAAAGAAAATTGCCTTCGACAATCAACCAGTAGAAGTTGAATACGATGAGACTATACCGTTTCCACCAAATTTAGTTGGAGGAAGGTATGCTAGAACTGAATTATCAAACGGTATTAATGGTGATTTTGGAATCTTAGAGGGTGGATCTTCTGGCGCACCTTACTTTAATAATCAAAATCGAATTTTCGCGCAACATAGAGGAGGCACTTCTGACCCCTCCTGTACAGAAACGAATCTGTATTGGGGTGGCAGAATTTTTTCCTCATGGGACGGAGATGGAACAAATTCTGGTCAACTTCGGAATTGGTTAGGAGCTTCAAGAAATCCACTTACAATGAATTGTATGGAATATCCAGATATGAACTATGGCGATGATCTTTTATGCGCGATTGTTCCTGAATATTATGAATTGAGCAATATACCATGCCCAACAGATGAGATATCATGGGAAGTGAAACCTGCAAATTTATTTTTGGGCCCCACGAGTGGCATTGGGAGAGGAGTTCAACTTTATGCCGGCAGCTCATCTGGTCCCGCAACACTAACCTACACAATATCTGCTGAAAGTTGCCCCGATTTTCAAGTTGACCATGATTTTTTTGTCGGGCCTCCCTGTGATTTTACTATATATGGAGTTGGCTCGCAGGCTTGTTTATTCGATAGAAATCGTATTTTCATAAATCCGAATGATGATTGTGTTAACTATAATTCAATTTCTTGGGATTTTTCAGGTGCTGTAATTGGCGATGCAACGGGTACTTCAGGTTGGTACATGGGGATGTCAGAAGGATATGGTTATATATGTGCGACACTTACTAATGATTGTGGCTCAAATCAGGTCTGTAGACGCGTATTAATTACAGCTTGTAACGGAGGTCCAAGATTTAGTAAGGTGCCAGAGAGCAATGAAAATATTAAAGTCAAATTAGTGCCAAATCCGATGAGAGGAATTTCCTATCTTTTTGTTGATAAGAATCCAAAGATGATGGTTGATATCCGGATCTTTGACCAAAGCGGCAGAGTAATACAACAATTTAAGTCTAGCAATAACAAAGTTCCTATTGAATTATCAACAGAATCCAGCGGACTTTATATTATTGAATGCAAAATCGGAGATAAGATAATTCATAAAAAACTAATCAAATCATGATAAAATATATTTCTGTAGTCGTTTTCTTAATATCTACGTGGGCTGTCGGAATCGGTCAAAGCCTTTCGAATTGGCTGCTGACGGCGAATTTGGGCGTTGAAAAGCATGACAAAAGGCTATTTGGTTATGCTGAGTCCAGATTTCTTCACGCTTATCAATCCGAATCTTGGGGCACATATCATATGGAATTCAATGTCAAGAGGAAAATTTTCGAATACAAAAGATTCAGCACTTTCACGGGATTGGGAATAGGATATGAAAAGGCTACTTTTTCAAGACCTTATAATCAAGGTATTCTTATAGATGCTACTTACGTTGACAATATTTTATTACATGTCAATAATTACGGAAAGCTTCAGCTTCCCCTGTCTGTAAATCTTTTTTATGAGTTATCCAATAGTTGGGTGTTATCAGGAGCATTAGTATCGAATGCTCTTCTCATGAGAAGAATTAATCCACCGGGCAGGGGAAAAAAATATTCCGGATCTTTTGGGACTTTTGAATGGGAAGATATTCAGCTGAGATGTGGAGTCAATTACCGAATCGGCAGATGGATGTTGGGTTTAGAGTCGAGGGTAATCAACGTTCAAAAAATAGATAGGGTTATTTTTAACCGTATTATAGATGACCCACGAACGGATCAAACCTGGGAAAATCACAATCCCTTGCGTTTTGATTTGACAGTGGGATATACCTGGTGAATTGAAATATGCAAGAGCTATCCTACAGCAGAAAAAGCAACTTTCGTTTTTCTATTTACAAAGAAGACAGATCTACCAACGAAAAGTGCGAGCAGGTCCGCTTGACATTAGAGTGAATGTGTCCAAATGGCCCAAAGGCACTAATTTTGTTATTCTATTCATTGGGAATCAAAAGCGGGTCGTTAAGAAGCTTGTGGTGCAGTGAACAATGAGATGAGTTTCTGATTTTTATAATATTGGTGCTTTTGGAAAAGAACTATAATGTCCACAGCATATAATAGAGTATGGTAGGTAAGAAATAAGAATGATAATCTAAGTTGGTGAGGTCACTTAATGCCCGGCCAAAAAATGATGGCTGCGTCGAATATACCGCTTGACATTTAGCCAAAAGGCAACAAATAGATAAATCACGATAGGCGATCCCATCGTGAGAAAGGATAAATAAATAAAATACAGTCGTACCCGCTCGCGCGCAATGCCCATTTTATCGGCGATGTAGGTGCAGACACCAAATACGGGGCGTGTTATTGTGTTGAGTTGCATAACATGGGTTTAACGAATGTCATTTCTATAATGTTCCATACTTCCTTTTAAATCTTAAAAATAGTTCGATTTTCGCAAATCAACTGGGCTTTCTGACATGAATCGGTTCTGAATCCCTATCTTAGGCTTCTTCTTTATAAAATGAATCATACATGGCAAATCAGAAACCGAAAAAAGGAAATCAGATCAATATCGAGCTGAAAGATGATGTGGCCGAAGGAATTTATTCCAATTTGGCTATTATTTCACATTCAAATACAGAATTTGTAGTGGATTTTGTGCGCATCGTTCCAAATATGCCCAAAGCTAAGGTCAAATCACGAATCATATTGACACCCTTTCATGCCAAAAAACTGATGAAAGCCCTTGGCGAAAACATTAAGAAATTCGAAAACCAATTTGGTAATATCGAGGGCACTGAAGGAAGCAGCAATCTCCCGCCCATGAATTTCAACACCCCTAGCGCCAAGGCGTAAGATTGACCCAAAGGAGCCGTCATGACCTATTTACGTTGAATCAGGTCGTTTTCAAAAAGATTTAGGTAAATAGCGTGCCGGAATCCGCCGGTGGGGATATTTCCAGGTGTTGGTATGCCTTGTCAGTAACGATACGGCCGCGGGCCGTGCGTTGGATATAACCTTCCATGATTAAAAAAGGTTCGTGGACTTCCTCTACGGTACCGGACTCTTCACCAACGGCCATCGCCAGCGTATTGAGTCCGACGGGTCCGCCAGTGAATTTTTCGATAATGGCCCGCAAGATGCGGTTATCCATTTCATCCAGTCCACCCTCGTCCACATTGAGTGCTTCGAGGCCGTAATCCGCGATCTCTTTGTCGATGGTCCCATTTCCCTTGACTTCAGCAAAATCCCGGACTCGTCTGAGTAAAGCATTGGCAATCCGGGGTGTACCTCTACTCCGACGGGCGATGGTTGAAGAGCCCTTTTTCGTGATAGGCACCTGCAGAATGGAGGCCGATCGTTCAATAATTTGTTGGAGAACATCCGCTTTGTAATAGTCGAGGTGCGCTGTAATTCCAAATCGCGCCCGCATCGGTGCGGTGAGTAGTCCCATTCGTGTGGTGGCACCTACGAGCGTAAAGGGCTGCAGACTCAGTTGCACGGAGCGTGCATTGGGCCCACTGTCGATGACAATGTCAATTCGAAAGTCTTCCATAGCCGAATACAGATACTCTTCTACGACATTGTTCAGCCGGTGAATTTCATCAATAAATAACACATCACCTTCTTTGAGATTGGTGAGCAGCCCCGCTAAATCTCCAGGCTTCTCCAGAACGGGCCCTGAGCTGGTTCTCAAGTTCGTTTCTAATTCGTTGGCTATGATGTAAGATAGTGTCGTCTTTCCCAAACCGGGCGGTCCGTGCAGCAAGACGTGATCCAGAGCCTCGCCCCGGCGGTTCGCAGCCTGGATGAATACCGATAGATTTTCAGCGACCTTGGGCTGGCCCTGAAAGTCGCTCAAACTTTCTGGCCGAAGCGCTTTCTCTACTTGCCGCTCCTCATCATCAAATTGCTCATCCGTCGGGTCTAAAAAGGGATTACTCATATAGCAAAATTATACAATATAGTTGATTCCACGGTCTCTAGTCAAATATTTTCTTTGCAGCTGCTGTTACCCTGCGTTTTTAAAGGCTTATAACTGAGCCATGAAGTGAGCTGTAAATTAAGCCCAAAATCCGTATGTTATGAGAGTATAATGGCTGTTTCATATGGTTTAAGGACATTTTTTAATGAATAGTCTTGGGTCATAGGATAATAGCCAGTTGTTGTTGAATTGTTGAATTGTTGAGGTGTTTAATTGTTTACAGATTTGCGATTCTACTAGATTTCATTTGAGGGAAAAAACATAGGGTTTCAATCTTCCATTTTGGAGAAGGTTTATTTTGACCTCTTAACGACTAAACGACTAAACGACTAAACGACTAAACGACTAAACGATTAAACGATTAAACGGTAAGCCAATAGCCAATATCAAATTTTTGTTGCTTGTTTACGGGGAATCGTTTACTGTTGGTACGAAAAAGACAATTAGGGGTCAAGCATTAAAATGTATATCGTGAAACAATATTGCCGGTAAACGATAAACATCACCCGATAAACTTAGGAGCCCAAAGCCAGCTGCCTTCGCGTTCCGCTTCGTCGGCCGGGTAAAGCTAAAAGCTAATAGCTAATAGCCATCCCTCGGCCAAGCGCTGCGCAGGGGTGGCGAAGCCAGACCGAGTGGAGCGAAGCGTAAGGAGGGCCGAGCGAATCCACCGATGTGCCGAGGAACCCCGGTCCGCCGGGGTAGCTCGAGGACAGAGGTGGGGCCCATGAGCGAGCCCCGAAGCATAGCGGCCCAACCGCAGGGCGGGCTGGCCCCTAAAGGCCACAGGAAGTTCCTTAAATGTGAAATAAAGTCTATGGGCCGTTCCTGTTGAGCAATGCCTTGATAAATAATTAATTACAGATATGAACTGCAGATGCTATTCGAAAATAATTTCGACGATAAAGCCAAGTATTTTTAGCTAACTGGGATAAAACTTTGATCAGACTGCGAATAATCTTACTTTTAAGCGCACGAACTACAAAAATGTTACGAGGATGAATCCACAAAAAATACAACTACAAAACAAGAAATTGGACGTACCGAAAAATCCTATCATTCCTTTTATAGAAGGAGATGGAATCGGCGCGGATATTTGGGCGACAGCTCAGAAAGTGATCGACGCTGCGGTAGAAAAGGCTTATGGTGGCGATCGGAAAATTGCCTGGAAAGAAGTCTATGCGGGACAAAAGGCCCATGATAAAACACAGGAATGGTTGCCCGAAAGTACTTTAGAGGCCATTCGGGAGTATCTCGTGGCAATAAAAGGGCCATTGACAACACCCGTCGGCGGTGGAATACGCTCACTAAATGTCGCCCTGCGCCAGCAGTTAGATTTATTTGCCTGTGTGCGTCCGGTGCGCTGGTATGAAGGGGTACCTTCTCCGGTGAAAGAGCCGAATAAAGTCGATATGGTCATTTTCAGGGAAAATACGGAAGACATTTATGCAGGCATTGAATACAATAACGGAACTCCTGAAGTAGAAAAATTGAAGAAGTTTCTGATGGAGGAACTGGGGGTTACACAGATTCGATTTCCGGATACGGTATCGCTCGGTGTGAAGCCGGTCTCGCGGGAAGGAACGGAGCGTCTGGTGCGTTCGGCTATTGATTATGCTTTGGAAACTCAGCGAGCATCGGTTACGCTGGTTCACAAGGGCAATATCATGAAATTTACAGAAGGGATGTTTAAGGAGTGGGGCTATGATCTGGCCGAACGCGAGTATGCAGATCAGGTCTTTACCTGGCGTCAGTATGACCGCATCGCCGCCGACAAAGGAAAAGAGGCAGCGAATGAGGCGCAGGCAGAGGCAGTGAAAGCCGGAAAAATTATCGTGAAAGACTCTATTGCGGATGCGTTTTTGCAACAGATTTTGCTGCGTCCGTCTGAGTATGATGTGATAGCGACTTTGAATCTGAATGGCGACTATGTATCAGATGCACTCGCAGCCATGGTGGGGGGTATCGGAATTGCGCCAGGTGCGAATATTAATTATAATACCGGACAGGCGATTTTCGAGGCGACGCATGGGACGGCCCCGAAATATGCCGGCATGAATAAAGTGAATCCGTCGTCCATCATTTTATCAGCCGTGATGATGCTGGAATATATGGGATGGGGTGAAGCTGGTGCCTTGATTGAGACGGGCCTGGAGGGTGCGATTGCGGATAAGCGCGTGACCTATGATTTCGAGCGACAGATGGAAAATGCGACCTTGCTATCCACTTCTGAATTCGGGGATGCTATAATTGCTCATATGTGAAATGAGCCTGTTGAATAAAATTAACCTAAATGCCTGTGATCGATTCGATCCGGGCATTTTTTTTATCGCAAAGCTTCTAATTCCATTTCTAAAAGGACGGGAACCGGGCGCGAGGTAATCCGATATAGGTTTACGCGCACTTGAACTTCCATGAGGTCTGAAACAAAGATCTCTTTTACATTTGATAAGGTCGGCAATAAGTCGATGACCTGCCTGTCTCGTTGCTGTAAATTAAGTGTATAAAATATCTCAAAATCGCGAAAGGGTTCTTCTTTTTGCTCGATGTGAATTTCAACAGAGCGAATATCGTTAAAGGTGATATTGGGATCACGCAGCTCTAATTGCGCCCGTCGCGGTCGGATAATACTAATGTCTTCAAGCGGGAGTTCGTCCGCTGGGAAATAGTCCTCAATTTGTGTTTGCACATTTTCAAAGGCAAAAAAGTGAGTTTCAAAAGTGTTTAAGCCGGATGGGATTTCAAAATCCAAAATATAGGGCATAATGCGGTCGGGCACTTCATTTTCACTTTTGCAAGCAAATAGCATGAGTGCGAGACTTACAAAAACGAGTCTCGATGGCAGCGTATGGGTAAACCTTAGCATTTTTTTTCTTCTGAATAAACGATGCGAAACGATTTATTTATATTTAACGACAGAAACATCTTTTAGATTTTATCCTTTCACTTAAAATCCAAACAAATGGGCGAACAGCGGGTATCATTAATGGCTTCGAAACGACAACGGCAACGATTTATGAAGGCTTTGCTTCGGGACGTATCTGCCCTGGAGTATATGTTGGATAATGATTGGTTTGAACGGGACACCATTCGAATTGGAGCTGAACAGGAACTTTGTCTGGTTGATTTAAATACCTTTAAGCCGAAGCCCATCGCCATGGAGGTTATAGAAAAGCTAAAGTTACCCTGGCTGGAGACCGAACTTGCACGATTTAATTTAGAGACAAATGTAAACCCTCAGGTATTTACGGGCGACTGTTTTGGAAAGGTTGAGAAAGAAATTCGATCAAGTCTTGCCGAGCTAAATGCTGGTTTATCAGAAATGGGAGCGGGCATGGTGCTTACGGGTATTTTACCTACCCTGCGTAAGTTTCATCTGGATATGGAATATATAACTCCTATGCGGCGATATTCAGCTTTGATGGACGCTATTAATGAGCAACTTCAAGCGCAGTCTTACGAGCTGCGATTGACAGGTATTGATGAACTGAGTTTGCGGCATGATTCCCCCATGTTGGAGGCATGCAACACGAGTTTTCAGGTGCATTTGCAAGTGGCGCCTCAGGATTTTGTTAAGCTTTACAATATTTCTCAAGTGCTCGTAGCTCCCATAATGGCCACCTCGGCCAATTCACCCATAGTCTTTGGTAAACGCTTATGGCACGAGTCTCGAATTGCGCTTTTTCAGCAGGCTTTAGATACGCGTAGTTCTCATGACCACTTACGAGAGCGCGCACCTAGGGTCAACTTTGGGGTAGATTGGTTGAAAGATTCTATTTTGGAAATCTACAAAGAAGATATCGCTAGATTTCGAGTCCTGTTGAGTGCAGATATCAAGGAAGATAGCCAGGCATTAATTAAAAATAATAAGGTGCCCAAATTGCGGGCCTTACAAGTACATAATTCCACGGTATATCGCTGGAATCGGCCGTGCTACGGGGTGAGTGATAATGGCAAACCTCATCTAAGAATAGAAAATCGGGTGCTCCCGGCCGGTCCTACCATATTGGATGAGATATCCAATGCTGCCTTTTGGCTGGGTGCGATGACAGGCTACGGAAATGTTCATGATGATATTACCAGGCGCATGAGCTTTGCCGAGGCACGCGATAATTTCTTCAAGGCCGCCCGCTATGGTCTGGACACCAAGTTTACCTGGTTGGATGATCAAAAAATAAGTGCGCAAGATCTCATTTTGAATGAAATGATTCCCATGGCAGAGGAGGGGCTGAAAAGTCGAAATGTAGATACGGCAGATATTGACAAATATCTGGGTGTTATTAAAGAGCGGACAAAAAAACATACCACCGGTGCGCGCTGGATGCTTCGGTCTTTTACGGACCTTATCGATAAAGTGCCTCGAGATGAGGCCGTTTCCATTTTGACGGCAACCATGGTGAAAAACCAGGAAGAAAGTAAACCTGTCCATGAGTGGGACCTGCCGGGCCCTGCAGATCTAGCGCAATATCAGCCGAGCCGATTGAAGGTGGAAGAGTTTATGATAACGGATGTTTTTACGGCTCAGGCAGATGACATTGTGCAGTTTGTCAGTGAAATGATGTTGTGGCGGAAGATACGCCACTTGCCCATCGAGGACACACAAGGCAATTTGGTTGGTTTAGTGTCCTCGCGAACACTTCTTCGCCATATGACCGACCAGAAAAAATCGGGAAGTAAGAAAGTCGTTTCTATTTCAGATATTATGATTTCAGAGCCCATCACTATTGCACCAGACGCAAACATTTTAGATGCGATGCGGCTTATGGAAGAAAATAAAATAGGTTGTTTACCCGTTTGTAATGATCTTGAACTGGTGGGTATTATTACTGAAAAAGACTTTCTTCGCGTGTCAAGTCGACTGATGGAAAGACTCTCTTAACCATGAGTTTTGGCAAGGTAAATGATGGCGGCAATATTTCTGCATCTGCTCTCCGAAAATGCAGCTGTAAAATAGGATGACACCGTTCATTTTATTATTTTTGACTGAATCGCTTAATAACACAAATAACACATATGGTTTTTGATATCGATATGATTCGTGATTACTATAGCAACCTAAAAGCTAAAGTAGATCGAGTAAAAGAGAAAATTGGGCGTCCTTTGACGCTGACTGAGAAAATATTACTGACGCATCTGCACGATGAGTCTCCCTTAAAAGATTATGGCCGTGGAGAAGATTATGTCTTTTTTGCACCGGATCGCGTTGCGATGCAGGACGCAACGGCTCAAATGGCACTATTGCAATTCATGATGGCTGGAAAAGATAATACGGCCGTGCCCTCAACAGTGCATTGCGACCACTTGATTCAAGCCGAAATAGGAGCAGATAAGGACTTGGCGACAGCGAAAACACAGAATGAAGAGGTCTATGATTTTCTTGCATCGGTGTCAAATAAATATGGACTGGGTTTTTGGAAACCCGGTGCTGGAATTATTCACCAGGTGGTACTAGAGAATTACGCCTTTCCTGGAGGTATGATGATTGGAACAGATTCGCATACACCCAATGCCGGAGGGCTGGGAATGCTAGCTATCGGTGTCGGTGGGGCTGATGCTGTAGATGTGATGGCGGGCATGCCTTGGGAACTAAAAATGCCGAAAGTTATCGGAGTGAAACTAACCGGGGAATTGAGCGGTTGGACTTCACCTAAAGATGTGATACTAAAAGTAGCTGGCATTCTCACGGTTAAAGGCGGGACTGGAGCAATCGTTGAATATTTTGGCGAAGGTGCCAAGTCCTTGTCGTGTACAGGAAAAGGAACTATCTGTAATATGGGAGCCGAAATAGGAGCCACTACATCTACCTTTGGGTATGACGACAGTATGGGAAGGTTCTTGAGAGCCACCGGGCGTGCCGAAGTGGCTGATATGGCAGATGAAATGGGTGAATATTTAACAGGCGATGAGACGGCCTATGCGAATCCTGAAAAATATTTCGATCAAGTCATTGAAATTGATCTCTCGACGCTGGAGCCACATATAAATGGACCATACACGCCTGATTTAGCATGGCCCATCTCAAAATTTGCTCAAGCTGCAAAGGATAATGATTACCCCCTTGAATTGGAAGTGGGGCTTATCGGATCGTGCACCAACTCCTCTTATGAGGATTTAACACGCTCAGCTTCTATTGCCCGCCAGGCAGTGGAGAAAAAGCTAAAAGTGAAGTCTGAATTTACCGTAACACCCGGGTCTGAGCAGATTCGATTTACTGTTGAACGAGACGGCTTACTGGATCAATTTGAAGAAATGGGCGGGGTGGTACTCGCAAATGCCTGCGGACCTTGTATCGGGCAATGGGCCCGGCACACTGAGGACCCGGATAAAAAGAACTCAATTATAACGTCCTTCAACCGAAACTTTTCAAAGCGAAATGATGGGAATCCCCAAACTCATGCATTTGTGGCGAGTCCGGAGATTACGACCGCGATGGCTATCGGTGGGACACTTACATTTAATCCACTGACCGATACACTACTTAATGAGGATGGAGAAGAAGTAAAACTGGATCCGCCAGAAGGTGTAGAATTGCCGATTAAGGGTTTTGATGTAGAAGATCCCGGCTATCAAGAACCTGCCAAGGACGGCAGTAATATTGATGTCGTGGTAGATGAGGACTCTGATCGCATTCAATTGCTTGATCCATTTACGCCGATATCTAATGAGCAAGTGCAGGACATGCGCATTCTAATCAAAGCGAAAGGAAAGTGTACTACAGATCATATCTCCATGGCGGGTCCATGGTTGAAATATCGTGGGCACCTGGATAATATTTCCAATAACTGCTATATCGGAGCCATCAATTATTTCAATGATGAGGCCAATAATGTAGCTAATTTTGCTGATAACGATGATAAAGCGGAGTTTATGACTCCTCCAGATAGTGCCCGAAAGTATAAAGCAGCGGGCATTGGCACTGTAGTTTTTGGCGAGGAAAATTTAGGTGAAGGGTCTTCCAGAGAACATGCTGCAATGGAGCCTAGACACCTGGGTGTGATGGCTGTAATTGTCAAGTCTTTTGCGCGAATTCACGAAACGAATTTGAAGAAGCAAGGGATGTTGGCTTTGACCTTCGATAATCCGGATGACTATGATCTCGTTCGACAAGATGATAAGATTGATATTGTAGGATTTGAAGACATGGCAGAAAAAACTCCACTCGTCGTGCGTTTGAAGCACAGCGATGGAACAGAAGATGAGTTTAAAGTTAACCACACGTATAATCAAGCTCAAATTGACTGGGTGCGTCACGGTTCAGCTTTAAATAAAATACGCCACGATCTAAAAAATAATTAGGATTTCGAAGGAGTAGGGCGAGAGCCTGTAATATCGAAAATTTTAGATTGGCTTTGCCTCGGTGAGGTGGAGCCAATCGCATTTTATAGACACAAGTCATTATGAGGATTGTCGATCAGATGGAACAAAAGTTGGCCCAGCTGGAAGAAGCGTTGGAGGCAGAGAAGCTGGAGGATATTGAGCGTCACCGTGCGATCATTGAGGAACACAGTCTATCCGATCGACGAAAGAAGGGCTGGACCTGGCATCCCGTCCGACCTCTGGACTTGGGATATACTTTTGGAGATAAGGCCTATGTCGAGTTAGAACGTACCAAAGATCTCGACTCATCCCACAAATTTCGCTCCGGACAACCTGTTCGTATTTACATTGAGGATGAGGATGATGATCGAGAAGTATCGGGAATCATTCACTATGTCCGGGATAATCAGATGAAGGTGGTACTATACGATGAAGACTATCCTTCATGGCTTGAAAACCACTCTATAGCTGTAGAGCAGCTTTTTGATGCTCGGACATATAAATCTATGGAGTCGGCGATCAGGAATGCCAGACATGCTCACGGCCGGCATTTATTTCTATTGGAGCTGTTATTAACGGATAAAGCGCCTGAAGACCTAGAGAGAAGTTCCAAATTAAAAGGAACACACCTCAATGATTCACAAATCGAAGCGGTGACCGCGATGAAGGCCACTAAAGATATTCTGGTTTTACACGGACCTCCAGGGACCGGAAAGACCACTACGCTGGTTGAAGGTATCTCTGAACTGGTGAGTCAGGGCAGTAAAATTTTAGTGACGGCAGCATCGAATACAGCAGTTGACGTGCTGACAGAACGCTTGGCAGCTACTCGCAAAATGAATGTACTCAGAATTGGTAATATCAGCCGGGTCAATGATGAGATTTTAGATTTGACCATTGAAGGCCGCTTGGCTAAGCAGTCAGAAAGTAAGAAAATTAAGGAGTTGAAAATCGAAGCCGCCGCTCTGCGTGATAAAGCCGGAAAATACAAACGCCAGTTTGGCAGAGAGGAGCGTGAAGAAAGAAATGATTTGTATCGGGAAGCCAGAGAAGTTCAGAAATGGGCGCAGCAACTGGAGCGTCGGATCATTAGTCGATTGGTAGATGAGGCACAAGTGGTTTGCGCCACGCTGATCAACTCGGATCACAAATTGTTGCGCGATCAGGAATTTGACTGCACAATTGTGGACGAGGCCGGGCAAGCTTTAGATCCGGGTCTATTTATACCATTGAGTCGATCTCAAAAGTGGATTATGGCAGGAGACCCATATCAATTGCCGCCGACGGTTAAATCTCAGGAGGCAAAAAAAATGGGGCTTTCGACAAACATGCTCGAACGATGGGTCGCAGCTGGGAAAAACAGTCATTTTCTGGATACCCAATATCGAATGCATAAAGATATCATGTGGTTTTCCAATAGTTATTTCTACGACGATCGTTTGCAGGCCGCTCCCGAAGTAGCTGAACGCACATTAGCTATCCAGCAGCCAGCGCCAGTAGAATTTATCGATACTGCGGGTTGCGATTTTGAGGAAAAGATCAATGAGGAGAATCTCAGTAAATATAATGAAGGGGAGGCTTTTATCTTGAGGGAGCACTTTCTCCAGCTACGGCAAGACTTCGAAGATTCCAAGGTACCTTTTCCCAAAATTGGAATTATTACACCCTATCGAGAGCAGGTTCGTTATATCCGAAAATTAATCTCAGAAGATGCCGAGTGGGCTGAGTATGAATCCTATATTAAGGTCGACTCCATTGACGGCTTCCAGGGCAATGAACGAACTGTGATTTACATCAGTTTAGTCCGTTCGAATACCGTGGGTGAAATAGGTTTTTTATCGGATTATCGCCGGATGAATGTGGCCTTAACTCGTGCTCAGATGAAGCTGGTTGTGATTGGCGACTCTGCCACCCTGGGCCAGGACTCATTTTATAGAAAATGGTTGGAGCGAGTCGAAACCGATGCATTATACCGGTCTGCCTGGGAATTTATGGCGGGCTAGCCTAATTGTTGTTTTTATTTTTTGGGTCTCACTGGGAGGATTCCCCGCTGCGGATTTCAAGGGCGCTACGGCTGCAATAGTCGCTTGTCGAGCTCAAAAAAGAGATCCATATCCCACTGGAAACTAAAATTGATATATACTGGCCAGGACCAGGATTCATATTGCGATGGACGGTGCCTGTCAAGGAGGTCGCTATCCCAAAAACTTAAGGGAATATGGACTTCTAGTCTTCGATCCAAAACGCTGATGCTGAGTCCCGGACTAAAGAGCCAGTTCTCATCGAGGCCTTCTCCACTGAGCGGATCTGTACCACGCACATAACCCACATCTGCATAAATAGCTAAGGGGAGCCATTTCCAGGGGGCGTCGATGCGAAATTCGGCCGTGCTCAAAAAAGAGATATCAAAATCCGGGCGGAATGGCGACTTCAGTGTGCCCTCCCGTTGGGAACTCTGAAGTCCAGCTAGCCCCCTTCCGGCCGGAGCGGAGCGGCCCATCCAGTGCTCCGAAAACCGAAAATCATCAACACCCGAGAATCGACCGGCTTGTAACCGAGCTTCTCGTGGCACGCTTCCGTGGTTTTCGGGAATCCACCCTCCATAAATCCTTGCACTCATATACGCTTTTTCGCGGTAGGCTTGCCGAAACGAAAACTTTGCTCCCAATCGAATGTGGTCCGGCAAAAAAGTAGTCCAGCTTTCCCACTGGTATCTGCGCAGGGGGTGCGTCCACTGCCCCAGATAATACAGCTCTGTAAGTACATAATCATCGCTTAGAGAAGGAAAAGGGCGAGCTTCATCCAGTTGGATATGATGGCTGCGGATCTCCATACGATGCCGGTAATGCGATGCCTCATAATCCAATTGCAGATAGGGGCTCCATCGGAAATAGCGCAGCGTCGTTTCATCGGTTTCCTCAAAGGGAAGGTAGCGACCATCTACCCCTAAGCGTGCATGCAACGACCGATGGATTTGACGCAGTAAAGGAAGGCTATATCTAATTCGGGCTGTCGTGGAAAATGCACCACTGATGGGATTGATAGTAGGCGCTACATAAAATTGAAAAGAACTACTGGGTATTTTTACGTTATGCATTACAAGACCCAGGGAGAGATGATCGTAGATATTATACCGGAAAGTGGGCAAAAAGAATATTGATTTTCGATGCTCGAAGGAATTCAACGAAAGCAAGCCGACTTTCCATTTTCGGAATGGGTAGGTCGGATTGTTACTTGGTTTTATATTATCAGTGAAATCCGATTCGATCAAATTCTTTTTTGGATTAATAACGAGCGCCTCAGCGGAGTCAGGAACTGGTAATCGGGCGAAGTGGCGTCCGGTGAATCCTGGAATCCAATCCATAATCTGTACGCTATCAATTGTGAAAAAGCCAATACTAATCGGGGCAGCGACAGAGGAAGCATTGCGAATTTCAAATGAGATGCTATCTCCCTCATGGATGGGATGTAGGAGTTCATAATCAGGTAGTTTCCCCTGATCCACTCCTTGCACAAACAACCAATCGAGGTTTTCAGACCACTCTTTCTCCAGAAATTGCTGAAGGAGGTCACCGTTGATATGAGAAAAGGCATAAGTTTTATAAAAGCGGCGAAGGGTCGCCCGAAATCGATCGGCTCCCACATAGTCTCGAAGATGCATAAAGCTTTTCGGGGCCCAGTGATAATGAGCCAGGTAGTAATTGATCGGCTGGAAAGTTTCACTGGAGCCTCCAGGCGACTGCCATTTCCTACGACGATATTGGTGGCTGCAAACCGCATCCTCAATCTTCCAGTTTTTCTCTTTCCAGTATCGATCTAAGGAGAGGGTAGGCGTGGAGTAGTGTTTTTCCATATACAACTTCTCGTAGAAACTCGTCAGCCCCTCATCGATCCAGGGCTCAGATCGCTCATTACTGGCGAGAATGCCATACCACCAATTGTGACCCAGTTCATGAGCGAGTACCCGATCCAGCTCTTTGGCATCAGCAGATTCTCCAATGACGGTTATCATCGGGTACTCCATACCGGCTCCGGCGGATAAAGCTCCTTCAATTGCTGTGAACTGCGGGTAAGGGTAGGTGCCAATTTCTTCAGAGAAAAATACCAGCGCTTGGGAGAGATAGCGGGTCGTGTTTTTCCATAAATCAGCCTGTCTGGGGGTATAAAAAGCCCAAACATCCACCTCAAGTCCACTATCTAGGGCCTGAGTATCGTGGTCAACGCGAAAATTTCGGTTAAGAAAGAGAGCGAAATCGTGAACACTGTCAGCCCGGTACGTCCATAAAAGACGCTTTTTTGAGAGGGGAATGTTGTCCTTTACGTACTCTTCATAATATTGTTTTGACTGACCAATCTTTTGTAGCCGCTGCTGAACGGCCGCATCAGGCTGCCCCGTGGCAGCTACTAAAAAATCAGAAGGCGCATCCAGTGCTACTTCAAAGCTTCCAAACTCACTGTAAAACTCTCCCTGGTCGGCATAGGGAAAGGTGATCCATTCCCCATCTTGGTAGACCGCTGGTTTGGGATACCACTGGGTAAGTTGATAACTGTCAGCGGTTCGTCCCAGTCGAGAGAAACTGAGAGGTATACGCAGTAAATAACTGATTTCCAACATCAGCGTGTCGCCAGTCAATAGACTCCGATGCAGCGGTAGTCGAGCGATGTCAGGTTCAGTGGGGTATTCAATAGCTATCGCCTGTCCCTCCGTACGAATCTCGAGTTCCTGATACCCGCCCCGGTTATTCTTCGGACTAAAATGAAAGTGCGTTTCATTTCGGTTCAGTAACTCTTGGGCAAAAGTCGTGCTCCGGTCCTGGTAGGCATTGGCCCACAGGTGAAAGTATATCTCCTCTAGAGTATCCGGAGAATGATTGATGTAGGTGATTATCATTTGAGTCTCTAAAGAATGTGTCGTAGTATCCAGCTGCGCCTCAATTAGGTATTGAACCTCTTGGCCCCCGGCAGTGATTTTCTGCGCTTGGCCCCAGTTCGTCAAAAGACACATATACCATCCCAGTAATATCCACTTCTTCATAGCTGATAAAAGTACGCATTATTGACAATTCCCTACAGTGGACTATCCCTCTTATATTTTTTCTATTTTTGAAGGGGGCGATTCCCGAGCGTATACCTAAAGGTCCCCGCTCGGGTCGTTATGCTACAGGCTAGCGGTGCTTCCCCCAAACCCGATTTGGGGTCGCACTGCCGCAGGGCGGCACCTTTCGCAGCACTATCGCGAACCAGACCATCTGCTTAATGTCCATCTATTGGGTAAAGTGGTAAACCGAAAGTAGCAAGATAGAATGAAGAGGTACTCAAAAGGATTTATATGAGCGCGCGAAGCGCAAGAGCACCAGGGATGGTAGGGGATACGCCCTTAGGCGGATGTCGCCGCCAATAATTTGGTGGCGACGGAACCCCCGCACAGCCCGGTCCCATCCGCCAATTTGCGGATGGGAGGGGCCCAAATAAATGTTATTTCTAAAACAATCCATAGGCTTAAATGGTTTGTTTTTGTAGGACTGGTTATAATTATCTTATCTTGCGACAAAATAAAATACCTATGAGAATATCGATACTTGGAATGCTTTTCTTGCTATGTAGCAGTAGCGTATTTGCCCAATGGGAAGCCTTATCACTTTCTGCAGTTACCACTCGTCACCATCCGGTAACCTTCACGCTTAATGATACGGCGTATTTGCTCACCGGAACCACTGTGCAAAGCTCACCCCAAGGAACAGCAGACTTTTTTAGATACGATGAAGCCGATGACTCTTGGGTACGTTTGCCAGATTTCCCTGGTGGGGCAAGAAGTTTTGCCTATGCAACTAGCTATGAGGGTAAAGGGTATATAGGTTTTGGTACGAATGATAACAACGTATACTTTGATGACTTATGGGAATATGACCCCGTGACGAAAGAATGGACTGAATTAACTTCATGCGATTGCAGGGGTCGGAATCACCCTGTTTTTGTTGCCCAGGCTGGCCGCATTTTCGTTGGCTTAGGTAACGGGCCATTTGACTTGAACGACTTTTGGTCGTACGATATTGATTCTAATGAGTGGACGCAAATGCCAAATTTGCCAGGTCCGCCCAGACATCACCCTTTTCATTTTGCCGCTGACGGTCATGTGTATGCTGGAATGGGGCACAGTGGGTCTAATTATTATGCAGACTGGTATAAATTTGATACGAATACAGATACCTGGACAGAAATGAATGAGCATCCCGCCGGCGGACGCGTAGCAGGACAAGAGTTTACCTACAAGGGATATGGATATATTATCAGTGGAGATGGTGCTTTTCACCAAAATCTGGTAGATGGCGAGTTTTGGAAATATTTGCACGAAACTGATGAGTGGGAACGATTGCCGGATCACCCCGGTAGTGCCCCGGATAACCGAATTGGGCGATGGGCTCCGGGATCATTTGTACTTAATGGTCATGCCTACTTTTTTGGCGGTGTCAATCGAGGCGCAGGATTTTTGTATAACGACATGTATCGTTTCGATTTGGAGGAGGAGACTGTTAGTGTAAACAATCCTGTTCGTGAGCAAGCTACTCGAGTTTACCCCAATCCCGCTACAGATCGATTGTTCGTACAATGGGACGCAGAACCTGGCTTTCAGTCGCCTTATGTATTGTTTACTATGGATGGACGCCCCGTATCGGAGGGCTTGGTCTCAAACTCAGGTGAAATCCGTTTAGGATCGAATCTTCCTGCAGGAATGTATATGTTGTCCCTTGAAGGCGACAAGCATATCGTTTTTATACAGCGGTAATAGCCTTGAAATGGTTTTGGATAGTCCGCAGGGGCTGTTGAAAATTATATCGGATTAGATTCCAGAAAGCGGGTGCAGACTCTAGATGTGCTCCCATGCTTTCTAAGTGGGGTGTGTATAACTGACAATCAATTATGCTTCCGGGTAATTTTTGCAATATTTTAGCCAAAGAGATGAGCGCAAATTTTGAAGCATCTCGCTTCAAGTGGAACATAGATTCCCCTGTGAAGATGTGCCCCATGCCTACGCCATAGAGTCCGCCTACCATTTCTTGCTTTTGATCCCAGACTTCGATTGAGTGGGCTAAGCCCATTTTGTGCAATTCGAAAAAGGCATTTTCCATCGCATAATGAATCCAGCTTTCCTCGGGATGATCGTGTCGGGTTTCCCGACAGGCTTTCATGACATTAACGAAGTTTTGGTTGATGGTGCAGCTGTAAGTATCATTATTGAAATAAGTCCGCATGCTTTTAGCAATTTTTATGTTTTCGGGGAGTAATAGCATACGCTCTGGGGGGAAGTGCCACATGGCGATAAAGCTGTCCCCATTATACCAGGGAAAAATACCCATGCGGTAGGCAAAAATTAATTGCGATAAACGCAGATGCGGCGTTATGGAGTTCAGCCCGTCCGGCTGGCTGAGCAGCGGGTGTGGGAAATTCGGCGTTCCTAAATTCTGTGTCAGAAGAGAATCAATCAAATTGTCAGACTTTAGGGTTAGCCATATTTATGCAAGCAGACATCTTGGGGGAAATAAAACTCAGATTAGAAACACAGCAGTTGAAACGAACAGGCTTCTTTGAGCTAAAGGTTACGCTGTCTGATGCTCAATAACTGCGCTCAGTCCGCGATCTACTAAAGCATCTTTCATAGGCTTCAAGTGATCTAAGGATGCTGTTTTGACGGTGGCTTTTCCCTTATAATGGATGAGTAAGCTGAGTTGCTCTGCTTGCTCTACGGTATGCTGAAGGACCTCGACAAAACTTTTGATAACCCAATCGAATGTATTGTGATCATCATTGTAAACAATAAGTTCGGCTTTATCACCTAAATGAACGGCTTCATCAAGAACAACCTCTTCGGTTTCTTTTACACTGTGCACTATTTTCATGATAATTAAAGATTTTCTAACGTCGATTGAATGGCTTCAAAATCCGGTAAATCTCCAGCATCATCTAAGACTTCGGCATACTGAACTACGCCGTCCTCGTCAATAACAAAAGCAGAACGCTTCGCCACACCCTGCATACCGAATACAAATTCTTCGTATAAAGCACCATAGGCTCTGGCTGCATTTTTATTAAAATCAGAAAGTAAAGGGAAATTTAGCTTTTGACTTTCCTTAAATTCCTTTAGAGTAAAAGGACTGTCCACAGAAATACCGTAAACTTCCGCATCTACTTTTTCGTAAGGCTTAAAGTTATCCCGAATATGGCATAATTCAGTAGTACATACTGAAGTGAAAGCTAATGGAAAAAAGAGAAGGACTGTGGGTGATTTTTTCGAAGGGATTTGAACGGTTTCTAGATCCGTATTTACTAATTCTAATGCTGGTGCTTTGTTTCCTTTTTCCATGGTCATTTTCTTTTAGCGATCTAACGCAAAATAGCTGCCAACTGTTGGCGATGGGCGCCTTTTCCTGCTAGCTGAAAAACAAAAATACAATCTTTTGGTGAAAATGAGAAATAGGTTTTGGTAAGATAGGAGGCGAAAGGGATTAGAGACCCTGTCGCAGCCACCGGCGGAATTTCAAACTGCATTGAGGCGGTTATCAACATGTGAGGTATATTCATTCCCGCCTTAAGGATGGGGGAGAGGGCCCAAGCCCGCGGGGCTGCTTTATGTTCTGAGAGGGGAGTGCGGAGCCCCTGAACAGCGGAGCGCCCTGAAAAAATATAACATAAAATACGATCCAAACTATTAGGGCGGAGTAACAAAAAAACCTTTTTTTGCTAAATAGAGAAAATGAATACCTTCACAGAGCAAATTTTTGGAAATTGTGAATACGAGCTCAACTTCAAGCAACTGGAAATCCTACCTGTACCTGCATGTAGCTGTGGTACTCTTCGGATTTACTGCTATTATAGGAGACCTCATCGATATGGCGGCCTTACCTATTGTATGGTGGCGTCTTTTGATAACCTCTCTTAGTCTTGTTTTTGTGGTCAATTGGATTCGATTGAAGCGAGAGCTGGGGATGCGACAGATATACATATACTCTGGGATAGGGGTAATCGTTGGCTTACACTGGTTAACCTTTTACGGTTCTATTAAGCTTTCAAATGCCTCCGTGACTCTGGTCTGTATGGCTACCACCTCTTTCTTTACAGCCATTTTAGAGCCGAAAATAATTGGTCGTGCTTTTGATCGAATAGAGCTCGCCTTGGGTATTTTTATCATACCTGGAATGGCTTTCATCGTTTCAGACCTGGACCCTTCAATGATTTGGGGTGTCCCCGTAGGTCTGACTTCGGCCCTACTGGCCAGCCTATTTTCAATTTGGAATAAAAAGTATATTGGAGATGGCGGTGTTTTGAGGATAACATTTATAGAATTAACAGCTGCCTTCTTATTTCTTAGTGTCTTATTACCCTTTTTCTGGGAGGGGAGTGGCTGGGAGTATATTCGACCAAGTCTGGTAGACGCTGTGTTTCTTATTATTTTGGGACTGCTTTGCACAACTCTTGCCTTTTCGCTTGTGTTGGAAGCTTTAAAGCAAGTTTCGGCTTACGTGTCTACACTTACCATCAACCTCGAACCTGTTTATGGTATCTTTTTAGCCTATTTATTGTTAAATGATCATAAAGAAGTTTCAGGTTCGTTTTATTTAGGAGCTTGTATTATTTTAATAGCGGTATTGGGATATCCCTTACTGCAACGATACCGAAAAAAGAAAATATGAATAGTGGATCTGATGCGATACATGCCTATTGTGAACAATTTACCAGCGAACAGGATGATTTACTTGTAGAAATCGAGCGTGCTACACATCTTGAGACGACTCAACCTCGCATGTTGTCCGGTCATTTGCAGGGTCGTTACCTTTCATTTCTTTCCCAGCTGCAGCGCCCTCGGCGAATATTAGAAATTGGAACATTTACGGGCTATGCCACCCTCTGTTTAGCTGAAGGACTGCCAAAGGACGGAGAAATTCATACACTGGAAGTAAATCCAGAGCGAGAGGAAATATTGCATCGCTTTTTTAAGAAATCAAAACTTTCAAATCAAATTCACTTGCATATTGCGGATGCAGGCCAATTTTTAAAAGAGTACTCAGGTGAGCCTTGGGATTTGATATTTTTAGATGCAGCTAAAAAAAACTATCCCGAATACTTTGACTTATTGCAAGCCCAGACTAAAGAAGGAAGTGTAATCATAGCCGACAATGTCTTATGGAGCGGTAAAGTGTTGGAGGACTCCCATACGGATACATCCACGACGGCATTAAGAGAATACGCAAAAAAAGTGCATCAACATCCAGATTGGCAAAATGTGATGGTTCCGCTTCGAGATGGGCTTATGATGGCGCGCAAGAAGTGAAGTGAATGGAATAAATAAAAGATTAGCTAGGCTGTTGGTAGATTCATCAGAAACATTTATCTTTGCCGTCCATTTGAAGATCTTTGATCATGGAAACTTTTGAAGAGTACCTAATCCCAATTAAAGGATTGGAAGCTGGTGTTCACTTATTTGACTTTAGGTTGAAAGACGAATTTTTTGCTGAATTTACAGATTCACCTATAGAAGTAGCAGACTTGGATGTTCGTGTAATATTGGACAAACGCGAGACAATGATGCTTTGGGCTTTTGAGGTGACTGGAAAAGTAAATACGTTTTGTGACCGATGCATGGAGCCGATTCGGCTTCCCCTTCACGCTTCACACGATCTTGTCGTGAAATATGGGCCAAAGGGGGAGAAAGGAGACGTGGTTTATATTCCAATGAATGAACCCGATTTCCAATTGGCTCCGTATTTATATGAGTTTTCATGTTTATCGATCCCTATTGTAAAAGTGTATGATTGTCAAAATGATGATCCGCCGCCCTGTAATTTTGAGGTATTGGATCGTCTTGAAGCCGATGAAGAGCAAGCGGACGGTCAACAGCAAACCTTAGGAGAACAATTGAAAAACTTGGGTCTAGACCCCGAAAAATAGTAGTATTATGGCACATCCGAAGAGTAGAATTTCGAAGCAACGAAAAAGAAAGCGTAGAACACATAAGAAGTTGAATGCACCGACATTAAGCACATGTGCGGAAACTGGTGAGATACACCGTCGCCATCACGCTTATTGGGTAGATGGAGCTATGTACTATAGAGGGCGAGTAGTTATTCCCGCGCCGGAATTCGACGACGAATTATAGTATATCCACGAAAAGAGATCTGTTAATAGCTTTTATGCGATGCATAAGGGCTATTGCTGTTTAATACCAATAAGATGAAAGATATAATTTCTACAGATAAGGCTCCCAAAGCTATTGGTCCATATAATCAGGCCACAGTGCACGGACAAACTCTCTATGTCAGTGGGCAAATAGCGATAAATCCAGAAACTGATGATTGGGAAGGAGGGGATATTGAAGCCCAAACCCATCGAGTATTAAAGAACCTAAAAGCTGTATTGGAGGCAGGAGGATCCGCCATGGAGCATGTGTTACATTGTACTATTTATGTTCGTGACATGGCAGATTACCCTCGAATCAATAATGTATATAGCGATTATTTTCCAGCTAAATCTGCTCCTGCTCGTGCTTTAGTGGCTGTAGCTGGGCTTCCTAAGGATGCCTTAATTGAAATGACAGCCATAGCTGCGATATAAATGGAAGACGAAGGTTGTGACCATCTTGAAAAGTTGCCTAATTGAGGTTTTTGACGTTTATTTTCATTAATATGAGCTTAGAACTTTGCTCTTCTGTAGGTATTAGACTGAGTAATATTTAGTGTTGACAGGAGACGAATCGGTTTGGAATGCTTCGAGCTTAGTTAGACTTCAAGCCAATATGATGAAAATAATCCTTCTAAATTGTAAGAATACATAGGTAGAATCGTTATAATTGCGGTGTGTAGAACTTATTAAGCAATAAATGACCAAAATATGAAATTTATACTTCCTTTAATCATTGCCCTTTTTTCCTTCGGAACGCTTCAGGCACAAGAAGAATATAAAGCTGGGCATGAAGGCTGGCATGTAGATGTTGATGAAGCCATGAAAGAATCAAAAGCTACGGGTAAGCCTATTATGGCAAATTTTACGGGTAGCGACTGGTGCGGATGGTGCAAGCGATTGAGTGCTGCTGTTTTTGTAAAGCCAGAGTTTCAGGAATGGGCTAAGGAGCATGTGGTATTGTTGGAATTGGATTTCCCCAAAAGAAAGAGCGTGCCTGATGAAATCCGTCAGCAGAACTCGAAATTACAGCAGGCGTTTAAAGTGAGAGGCTTTCCTACCGTATGGGTATTTGAAATGGACAAAGACGCTGAAACAGACGAGATGAAAATAAATGCCCTAGGAAAAACGGGATACAAATCTAATGTTGATGCATTTATCAATGACGTAGAGAAAATGCTTGCAACTGCTGGTCAATCTAAATAGTAGGTTGACTAAGTATTAGATTTAAAGATAAGCAGCCGGCAGAAATTTTTCTGCCGGCTTTTTTTATTCCTTTGATGTAAGTCTATATTTAGGAAACAAATAATAGACTAGCGCATAAATGAAGAGGGCGGCAGTAATCCCATAAATGTTTCCATCCAGGCCTGCGGGACTGCCCCATTTCCACTCAACCCACAATGTGGTTCCACCGCCTAAAATCATGGCAGATAGAGCCGCTAATTCATGAGCTTTTTTTAGTAACAAACCTGCTACTAAGGGTACGAATAAGCCTGAAACCATAAATGCATATGAGTATAGCATTAAATCCAGTACGCTGGTCATTTGACTGGCTAATAATACCGCAGCAGCACCTAAGGCTAAGGTCAACACCTGCGAAGCGATCAGTTTATTTTGTTGGTTGTTGAAAAAACGACCAAAGACATCCGATTGGATATTGCCTGAGGCGGCCATTAAACAACTATCGGCAGTTGACAAAATAGCTGAGAAATAGGCAGACATCATGAGTCCCATGAGTCCAACAGGTAAGATTTCCCTAAGCAAAAGGGGTAAACCCATTTCGCTGTCCATTTGGGCTATGCCCACATAGCCCAAATGTTGGAACATACCCTGATCAGCGGCTACGCGAGCGAATAGGCCCAGCAATACACCCATAAATGCCATTAAGGGATACTCGAAAAAACCAGCGATATACCAGGCCTTACGAGCTTCCACTTCATTTTTAGTGGCATAAATGCGCTGATATAAAGTCATACCTACAAACCAAATGGGTATTATGGTAACTGCCCAGTTGAGCAATTGAATACCACTAACGTTATCGAGACGAAGCATATCTGGCTTTACGACCGACTGAAGGCCTGACCAACCTCCAATTGCATAATATGCCAATGGTAATGCGATAAAGATAAGACCGAATAATAGAAGCGCCCATTGGACAGTATCTGTATAAATCACAGCTTTAAGACCACCCATTGCGGTATAAATTACAGCAATTATTCCTATGGTCCAAAGAGCTACATTAAAGTTTAAACTTGGAAAGGTAGCTGTGGCTAGTTTTGCACCAGCCAGAATTTGGCTGCTGGTGAATCCCCAATAGCCCAAGGCGGAAATAATTCCTGCCAATAAAGCTACCCGTGGAGTAAATATATAGTTGAATACTTCAGGAAAGGTGCGAAGTGATAATTTCATGCCGAGTGCGTACACTTTTGGGATTAAAAAGGTGGCTGCAAGCCAGGCTCCAATCAAACCCGTAAAGAGCATCCAGGATCCGGATAGGCCCATAACAAACCCTAGTCCGCCTAGACCAATAGAAAAACCACCACCCACATCTGTGGCAACTACTGATAGTCCGATGTGCCATTTGGACATATTTCGTCCACCTACATAATAATCGTCCTCATCTTTATTTTTACGCAAAAAGTATACACCAACACCTAGCATGGCCATCATGTATACTATAAATATTGTCCCGTCAATCCAATGCATAGTAACTGCCCTTTATCAAGTATAATAAAAAAGGGCACCCCATTAGTTGGGATGCCCTTTAAAATGTTCTTATTTGCGGTTATAATCCGCCTTCCGGCACTAAAATCACACCATGTGCCAAAAATTGTAATTCCTCTTTTGGCTCAGTGATTTTTGCAATTTCTTCTTCTGACTTTCCTGCATCTTCAGCCAAATGCTTGAGATCATCTACACTCACCACTTCACGATAAGCGGTTCCTTCCATAATGATTTCCCGCCCTGCAATATCTTTCGGCATAAAAAATCCGTAGTCCTTAAACTTGACAAACATTTCTTTGTCGTCCTCGGTGATGGTCATCCAACAGCCTTTGGCCTGACACACACTGGATACTGTTCCACGAACTTTAACATCGTTCATTCCGTCTGTTTTCTGCATCTTTTTATACAGCTTTTTAAACTTCATGGCTTTTTTAGCCGTGATTTTTTCACCGTAATACATTTGCTCATCGCTCTCAGTTTCTTGAGCTAGGACTGTATTCGAAAAGGTGAAAATAAATAGGGCTAAACTCATTGTGAATAGTAAGGATAGATGTTTCATTTGTACTTGTTTTTATTTGATGTAAACATTCATTTTGATATCATTTATGGGACGATTTGACCCATCTCGCTTTTCATTTGCAATCTTTTCAGCAACTTCAAAACCAGATATTAGCCGGCCAAAAACTGTATAATCGCCATCTAGCTGCGGAGTGCCGCCTTCTTTTAAGTAGGTCGCTCGTTCCTCTTCAGTATAACTTATACCTTTCGCCTGCTCAGTTTTAGTGAGCTGTGCTGCTGTCACTGGTGAGCCGGTAACAATATAAAACTGAGAACCAGAAGACTTTTTTTCGGGATTAGCGGGTCCACCTCTTCGAGCAGCCGCAATAGCACCTCTTAAGTGAGGGGCGCCAATTTCTGCTTCGATGGTATAGCCTGGTCCGCCTGTTCCCAATCGTTGACCAGGAGTTGCATTTTTAGAATCGGGATCTCCTCCTTGTATCATAAACCCGGGTATAACTCTGTGGAATAAAAGACTATCGTAGAAACCCTCTTCCACTAATTTCAAAAAGTTCTCTTTGTGTTTAGGTGTTTCATCGTACAGTTCTAACTCCATGCTCCCCAATCGGGTATCGATAACAACGATTTCTTTGTTATCTCCACAACCTAAAAACTGAAAAGCCATGGCAAAAATGAGGATCGAAAGTTGAAAAAAAGTGTTTTTCATATAGTATTTATTCTATGGGTCCACGTTCCTGTTCTAAAGTGTGAAAATAGGAAATAATTTTCTCTTTAAGAAAGGCTTCCTGTTGCTTAACCCCACGCTCTTTAAATGGTCGACGTTCTTCATAATGTGGCCAGCCTTCGTCATCGAAGCCGATAAATTCATAATAACCATCTTCCTCGAGCAATCTGCACACGGCAATATGCATTAAATCCTGTTTTTGCTCTTTTGTGAATTCATCAGGAATCTGACCCAGCTCTTGAATTCCAATTAGAAATAACACGGCATTCACATCTGGCAAATCATTTTTGCCCATGCGATCTTTAATCAAATGCCTAACTCTGAGCCACTCAAAGTCTATTTTCCAGTCCTCTTTCATCATTCAAATATACGGTTCCAAAGGGGAATTTATTGTCCTATTTTTTTGCTTTTGGGTTCTTTAACTATTGATTTAATTCCACCTTTTGTAAAAAAGATGATGTCAGCTCAACAATTCCTTCAACCAAATCTAATTATAAAGCGTTTTTCATATATTGAGTCAATCTAAATAACCTACTATGCGAAAGATTCTACTTTTTGGGTCAATTATCACCATTCTGAATATTAACCTACTATTTGTCATATCAGTAATGGGGCAAAATACGCCAACTTTCCCACTTCGATTTACAGATGTTCCTGCTCAACCTTTAGAGAAAATGGATGCCAAAGAGGAATGGTCTGCCTCTCACCTTTTAGTTAAATGGTCCTCAACGGCAAACATAGAAGCCTTCCCCCTAAAAGAAGCTCATTTTTTGGGCGAAAGAAGTTATATTATAAGCATATCTCAGTGGGAAAAGCTTAACGAGAGTCAAAAGTCTCAAATAGAGGCCTGGGCGCCTTATCATGAAAAGTATAAGGTTCACCCTGATCTATTGACAAACCCTAATGAAGTAAGTCAACTCGAAGTTGTTTTAGATAAATCAACTTCATACGCGCAATGGACCACTGCTTTTCAACTAGAAGGCCTTCCCGTTGAAAAATACCTACCCGGCTCCCATTTTATTGTAGTTGAGAATGCGCCAGGTCGAATTGAACGCTTGCAATCCATGCCAGAAGTTGTCTTTATTTATCGTGGCGGGCGTTGGACGGAACCCGAAGACTTGAGATCTAAGCGTTTACACACCAGTATTCAACTTGATGATCCTTACGGAAATGACTTGGGGTATGATGGCGAAGGGGTAAAAGTGCAAGTGCGAGATGATGGTATGGTAGGACCTCATCTTGATCTTAAAGGACGTCTGATTAATGATCCCTCTCTTCCTTTCGACACAGTAGGTACACATGGAGATGGAGTAGCTGGAGTTTTGGCCGGTGCTGGAAATGTGGAAGGCGAAGCGCGTGGCATGGCCCCGGGAGCTATCGTTTACGCAACGCAATATGATGCATCCTTTTTAGACAATACCCTCAACTTGCATATTGAAGAAAATGTTCTTTATACAAATTCATCTTATTCCAATGGTTGTAACGAAGGATATACACCCAATGCCGCTGAAGTAGACCGTCAAATATATACATACCCAACATATCTCCATATTTTCTCGGCTGGAAACTCAAATAATAGAAACTGCGGGTATGGTGCCGGGTCAAGTTGGGGAAATATTACAGGCGGCCATAAACAGGCTAAAAATGCGATTGCTACGGCAAATGTAAATCCAGAGGGAAGAATTATGAACTCTAGCAGCAGAGGTCCTGCCTCCGATGGACGTATTAAGCCCGATATTGCAGCTAATGGAAATCGAAATTATTCCTTACGTCCAAATAATAGTTATGAGCCCTTTGGAGGCACGAGTGGTGCCGCACCTTGTGTAGCTGGAGTTGCGGCTCAGCTGAACCATGCGTATCGAGATCAATATGGAGGCGACGCACCCTCTGCTTTGCTCAAAGCAGCTATGTTAAATGGAGCACGCGATACCGGAGAGCCCGGCCCGGATTTTATCTATGGATTCGGATTGCTAGATGCCTACAATGCCTATAAGATATTATCGCAGGAGCAGTTTTTTTCCGCCTCAATGGAACAGAGTCAAACACGAGAATTCACTATTGATATACCACAGAACGCTAGCCAAGTCAAAGTTTTATTATACTGGGCTGATCCGCCTGCTGCTCCTATGGCGCAAAAAGCATTGGTTCATGATTTAGATTTGCAGGTGCTATACAATGGAGAAACACACCTTCCTTTAGTATTGGACCCAACACCAGTAGAGGAGAATTTAGCCCGTCCTGCTGAGCCTGGAATCGATCGACTCAATAACATGGAACAAGTCGTAATTTCAGTTGAAGAAGCTCAACAAGCTACGCTTGTTATTCAAGGTTGGGATGTGCCTCTGGGAGCTCAGGACTTTCACCTCGTTTACTCTTTTTTGGAGCCTGAGGAAGATTCGGATTTCAATTGGATAAAACCACAGACTAATCAATATATTGAATTAACGAATTCATTATCATTAGAATGGGAATCTGAAGCGACTTCTAATCAAAATAGAAGGGTATCCTATTCTTTAGATGGGGGTGTTTCATGGACGGAACGCGCAATAATCCTGCCTTTTGATCGCACAACCATCAATCTTTCAGACCCTGCTCCCCAAAACGGAGACTCCATAATTGTTGCTTATGCTGATGATAACTTGACAGACACCTTATGGGAGCCGAATTATTTTGCAGGCCCGCATACTCCTGAGGAAGTATGGGTCGAATCCTACTGCATTGACTCCGCCACTATCCGCTGGCGTTCTAAAGCGGGTGCTCAATCCTATCAGCTTTATGCATTAGGTGAAAAACACATGGATAGTCAATTGATAACCTCTGACACCTTCGCTACAGTTCCTATCTCAAGCCCAGTGGCTCAAAACCTATTTGCTGTGAGAAGCAATTATGGAAATCAAGTGTGGTCGGAAAGACAAATAGCTACTCTATTTAAAGGTGAAGGATTAATTGATTGCCCCCAGGAACGCGAGTTGGCATTAGATACGTTGAACATAGAGAGTCAACTGCAGGGATTTAGCTGCGAGCCATTTGAAATGAATTTTCAAATTACGGTTGCTAACAAGGGACTTCAGGCCGCAGACTCTTTTCAAGTTTGCTACCAATTGGATAATCAGACTCCAGTTTGTGAATGGATAGTGGATACACTTGCAGTTCAGGAAACAACTACCTATACTTTTGATTCTCTTCCTTGGATAGCTGAGGAATATACCCAGTTGAGCACTTGGGTGCGCTTAGATGATGACCGATTTGTTTGGAATGACACACTGAAAGAAAAGATTTCAATTCGGTTCTTATCGGAGGACCAAATAAGAGAAAGTATGAATCTGAATTTCGACTCTGATGTTTTGCCTGCCGGTACCGAAATCTTGTCAGCGGACGAAGAATTTTCATGGGCGATTTTTGAAATGACGGATAAAAGACAAGATGATGCAAGATCACTAGTCATGCCAAACTACTTTTACGAAAAAGTAGGAGAAGTGGATGCCTTCCACTCCCCGGTTATCCGATTAGATTCCTCCTGGCAGAATGCGGAATTATTATTCGAATATGCATATTCGGCATTTAATCTAGCTCCGGACTCTTTATTTGTTTTGGCTCTTGATCCCTGCGATCTAAGTGTATTGGACTCACTTTGGATCAACGGAGGCGAAAGTATGTCCACAGCTAATGTGGGTTTTGAAGCTTTTGTGCCATCTAGTTTTCGCGATTGGGCAGATGTAAGGCTTCCTATAGGCCATTTGGCAGGACAAGACATGATTATTTCTTTTACTTCTATAAATGGATATGGGAATAATCTATGGCTCAACAGACCGGTAATTGTTGAAGACGATACTTATATTCACGATGTAGCTATAGAGATCGACCCGGAACGTATTTGCGCGGATAGTACAACCCGACTTACAGCAGATATAGACGGACCCTACATTTATCGCTCAGAGTGGTTAGTACCCAACAGTACCGACAAGTTAAATGGGGCTTCTATAGATTATGAGTTACAAGGAGGTAGTCCGCAAACGGTGATTTCTTTCGTCTCTAATGACTTTTACACAAGAATCACGCAGGATACGATTAGACCTATAGAGGGTGTGCAACTCGATGTCGACTCGGAGCGATCAGGCAATACGGTAGAACTTATAGCACGCAGCATTGGTGCCGACTCCATATTGTGGGAGTCTAATCGTGGATTTCAATTTGTTGGAAATAATTTGACTTATGTGGGAACTCCAGGTGAGGGACTTGTTGTCATTACGGTAACAGCCTTTGGAGAATGTGGGCCTGTCACAGAAACGGTTGAGCTGGAATTTACAGTATCAGCGGATGAACCTCTTTCGGCACTTGCTGAACCCATATTGTACCCCAATCCCAGTAGATCGGGAGCGATCTATATCCAAAATTTGAGCGATAAGCTAGCAAGTCAAATGCGTGGACTACGCTTGCTTAACGGAGCAGGGCAACTCATGTTTGAAACAGAATCTATTTCGGGTACAGAAAATGGAGTTCTACGCGTGTCTTGGCCAGCTTCATTAGGTCCAGCCTATTACATATTAGATATGTACGATGAAAATGGACAAAGCTTGCATCGCTGGAGAGTGATTCGCCAATAAGCAAAATCGATTAAATTCTCTCTAACTTACTCCTCGAGTAGGTAAGAGGGGATTTTTTGCGCCCGATAAGCGGCAGGTAATGCTGCCAGGATTCCAATAGCGAGAATGATAATTGCAGTAAGTGCAATATCTCCGAGACGCAATTCTACAGGGTAAGCATTTACGCTAAATGAATCTGGAACTCCCACAAGACTATAAGTTTGTTGTAAATAATATAGAATTAATGCAGCTCCTGTTCCAATAATGAAACCAAATGTAGCTATGTATCCTCCTAATGTTAAAATGATGCGGGATACCCCTTTCGAGCTTAGACCTATGCATTGAAGAAGGGATAAATCGCGCCGCTTGTCTAATACGATAAGCCAAAGCGTTCCTACCATATTAAAAGCGACTAATAGAGAAGCAAAGCTCAACATGATAAAGGCTAGCCATTTTTCAAGACGCATCAATCTGAGAAACTCTTCTTCCTGCTCGTAGCGATTTGAAACAGTAAAATCACGCCCAACTATTGATTGAATCTTTTCAATGGCCTGTTTTTCGTCTGCATCTGACTTCAATTTCACCTCTAAGGCACTCAATCGCCCTTCTTGTTGCAGCAGCTTTTGAACAGCTTCGAGCGGAGCAAAAACATAGGTTTGGTCGTATTCCTGCTGAATGGAAAACAAGCCCGTTGGCTTTAAGCTTAACTTTTTGAATGGAGATCCAAAAGGCCTGCGACTGGATTGACTTGTCAAAGCATAAACTTTCAGGCGACTCAGTGGGTCGAGAACGTTGAGGCCCAATTGAGATCCAATTCGGAGACCTGCCACGGCTGAATTTTCGTCAATTGCATCTAAAGCATATACTCCCTCGACGATTGTAGAATCAAACCTGTTTAACTGATTGAAATTAGGTGATACACCCTTAACTTTACCCACCTCTCGACGCTCGTCATGCTCAAAAAGCACGACTTCTTCAAGGCTCTTCGCCACCATACCCACTTCGGGAAGCTCCTCAATTAATGCTAGCTTATCTTCCGAAATTGCAAATGTTTTCCCCTCTATTATTTCAATTTTAACATCTGGATTGAAGGCATTAAAAAACGACAAAATGGTGGTTTCGAGGCCATTAAAAACCGACATCACCAAAATTAATACGCACGCGCCCGTAGCCAATCCAGCAATTGACAGTCCCGTTATGATATTGATCAGGTGGGTGGTGGTTCGACTAAAAAGATACCGACGAGCAATGGTAAAGATGATGTGCATAAACTGTGATTGCAGGACAAAGATATACAGAACATTCATTCTTATTCATGTAGCAATTATTTTTTGGGTGTATCCCTCGGATGCCTGAAAGGCACCTCGGGTCGGGCTATCCGCTTGTAGTCAGCTGACAGCCGGCAGCCGACCAACCGCTGCGGTGGCTTCTTTGTCGCCCAAGCCCACTATTTATATACGGCTACCCGATTTCACCTGCTAAAATAGAAGTAGGGGAAAGGGCATGTTTATATTACCCTCGAACCGTATAGTGGGATCCTCGCTGGAGGTCGGCAAATGCCGGCTGCGGCGCCTCCTATCGCTTCTATCCCTTACACATAAAAGCTATTTATCCTATGGCCCTGACCAAGAAAGAGCTCCCAAATTCAATGGAGTTGCGTTAAGGCCGCGTTAAATTATTAAGAAATGCAATCATTTTGGTACTTTTACCATTATAATTCCAAATTGATTAACAAACGTTTTTACCTATGAGATACTTCATAATTGTCCTTTTCTCTCTTGTTCTAAGTTATTCTGCAGGGGCTCAATCTCAGCGAACCGCCGTTGTTGATATTGATGAGGTCCTGAATAATATGCCTGATTATCAAGAAGCACAGGATCAGCTAGACCAAATTGCTGAACAATGGCGACAGGAAATCGCTCAGGAAATGGATAAGGTTAAAAGCATGTATAATAAATATCAGGCTGAACAGGTTTTGCTCAGTGATGAAATGAAGCGGGAGCGCGAAGAGGAAATTATGGAGAAGGAAAAGGAAATTCGCGATATTCAGCGACAGAAATTTGGACCTGAGGGTGAGCTATTCAACAAGCGTCAGGAATTAGTTGCACCTATTCAAAATGAAGTATATAAGGCGATTTCCTCATATGCTGATTCGAGAGGTTTTGATTTGATACTTGATCGATCTGCTAATGCAGGAATTATTTTCATCAACGATGCGCTGGATAAAACTGAAGACATCAAAAAAATCTTAAGGCAATAGAACTAGACGCTTTTTTTTATTTTTTTACCTTAGCGCAAAATTATAAACTCATGATTCGAAATATCCTAATTCTAACGATCTCTATCCTTTTTAGTGTCTCCTTGATGGGACAGAAGTTTGGATATATGGACTCAAATGCTCTGGTTGCTGAAATGCCAGAAGTAAAGCAAGCTGATGCTAAATTAGAAACCCTTCAAAAACAACTGCAAAAGCAAGGGCAACAAAAGCTTCAAGCTCTTCAGCAAAAGGCTCAGGAACTGGAACGCAAAGAGCGACAAGGCGAAATTGCACCTAAAAAGCTGCAGGCCGAAGCTGAATTATTGCAAGCCGAACAACTAGAGCTTCAACAGTTTGAGCAAGACATGCAAAGACAGGTCATGCAAAAACGTCAAGAATTGTATCAGCCTATATTCGACAAAGTCAACACTGTGATTGAAGAAGTCGCGAAGGAGCAGGATTATACTTATATTTTTGATCTCAGCGCGGGTTCTATCTTGTATGCTGATGAAAGTACAGATGTTACTGCTATCGTAAGAGAACGTTTGGGAATTTAAGTCCAAATGTTTAGTAAAGAAGCTTCCTGGGTTGGTGCGTTTTACGCATCAGCCTTTTTTTAGCTGCCTTTCATACCATTTCCGAATACTTGAGGTGTTTATGCCCATTCGGAAAGCAATAACAGCCATGGCGTTTACCAGCTGAACCTTTAAATAGCCATTATATTGATATTTTCGCGATGAAACTCGTAAGGGTTTCTGTATAATATCCCATTTTACACCTGTTGACTTAAGTCGTGCGAAAAGGTCAAAATCCTCCATAACTTCTAACTCTTCCTTATATCCGCCAATATCCTCAAATAGTGCTCTAACCATAAACAAGGCTTGATCCCCTCCACCGGTAAATCCCCAGCGTTTTCTTGTGAACCAGGCATTGACTTTAAGAAAACCAGAGCTTGGATAAAAATCGTAAGCAAATAAACCAAAACCCTCCGTTTTTCGAATGCTATCGGTGATTAGAGAGAGATAAGTTGGCGGCACCAAAGTATCTGCGTGCAGAAATAAAATGATTTTGCCTCGCGCTACCTTTGCCCCCTCATTCATCTGATATCCTCGGTTTGCCTTTGTAGATTGTACAATTTGACAGGGAAAGTTTTGGGCAATTGCAAGCGTATTATCTTGGCTGCCTGCATCAACTAGTATAATTTCACAGTTTTGTTTAGGCTGGTTTTGTGTGAGCTCCTTGAGGCACTTTTCGATATATCTCTCCTCATCAAGACAGGGAATGATTACAGAAAGAGTAACTTCGTTTTTCATAAAGTGGATTATGAAACTATTATATTATTATTTTATCAATTGTGGACAAGATAAAGATTCAAAAGGCTTCACCCACTGTTATATAAAAACCACTCTGATCTGCTCCACGAGCATAGTCAACTCGGAGATGGAGCCCGTTTTCTTTGTCTACTAAAATCCGAAGACCGGCACCTGCACTCCAATGGCCATCTGAAATCGGCAACTCTTCTTCATTACTTACTGTGCCATATGATCCAAAAATTTCCATTTTAAATCGCCAGTAAATGGGGAATCGATATGCAGCCTGAAACAAAGAAAGTCGTTTATCGCGATAACGACCCAGGATATATCCCCTATGAAACTTTGGGCCACCTAATGCGAGAAGTTGAAAGAAAGGAACATCACCAAATTGCATACCCCATTGAAAATGCCCCACCAGGATGTGGTTTTTTGCTATTGAATAGTACTTAGCGGCATCAAGGAAGAAGCCCTGATATCTATACGTAGCTCCAATTGAACTACTACTTCGAAATAAATCCAGCGAGATCAAGCTTCCCCGTTTTGGATAATAAATTTGGTCTCTGGAATCCCATACCGTTCGAATGCCCAATTCTGAAATGACAGCGCCAGTAGCTCCAATTGGCATTTCCTCAGCCAGAATTCCATTTGATGCTCGCTTCGAAATAAAGAAGTTATCAAATTTATAAGATAAGCCAGTGTACAAGTGCTTGCGTATGGCATATAAGCCCGAAAGGCGAACTCTGGGGAAAGTAGATTCATAAAACTCTTTATCTGCCAATTGAGTGTCATTTCCTATTCCAAAATAAGGGTAGACATAGCGATAAAACCCCAAGTCGCTTTTGATCCAAATTTTATCTTTCCATAAGAACCACTCAAAAGGTAGGTGAATCAAAAGCTGGTCCTCCAATGTGTAGGTAGCTGCAAATAGAATTTGAGATGGGCGCCGTTCTATACTATCTGCACCCCAATAAAAATTATATGCGCCACCTAGTCCAAAACCCCAACTCGTTTCAGGAGTTCGAAATAAAATAGGAGTAGCAACAAAAACACTTTTATTCTGATTGGAGTCTATCCGCTGACTAAATGCAGAAACCGCATCCATTCCAACTATCAGGAAGATTATTATTGCAACTCGAATCATACGGATGGTAATACAATGATGCCTGACATAAAAAGTGAAGAAAATACTTACGGCTACATAATTGAGTGTAATTATACGGGAATTAACAGGGATTGTTTATAAGATGTACGATGATTTCACGAAAACCTGACAGCTTTCAGCACTTTAACAAGCTGAGAATCTATATCTTTGCACTCTAAAATAAATAAGTATGTTTCCCAAATATGATGTGATCGTAGTTGGTGCTGGACACTCGGGTTGCGAAGCGGCAGTTGCAGCTGCCAATATGGGCTCCCAGGTACTCATAGTGACTATGAATATGAATACTATCGCACAAATGAGCTGTAATCCTGCTATGGGAGGAGTGGCAAAAGGACAAATAGTGCGTGAAATTGATGCACTAGGAGGGTATTCGGGGCAAGTAGCAGATCAAACCATGATCCAGTTCCGTATGCTTAATAGGTCTAAAGGGCCAGCCATGTGGTCACCTCGCGTACAGAGTGACCGCATGCTATTTGCTGCTAAATGGCGGGAAATGTTGGAGGCTCACCCCAAGATTGATTTTTGGCAGGAGATGGTTACGGGCTTAGTTGTTCATGATAATCAAGTCCAGGGAGTTCGAACAGGTATGGGCATAGAAATTAAAGCCCGGAAAGTAATTCTGACGAACGGAACCTTCCTAAATGGCCTAATTCATATAGGCGAGAAACAATTTGGAGGTGGTAGAAGTGGAGAACGTGCCTCCACCGGCATCACAGAGCAACTCGTTGAGTTGGGCTTTGAGGCTGGCCGAATGAAGACAGGTACACCCCCAAGGGTTGACGGTCGTTCGTTAAATTGGGAGGCTATGGAGCTTCAGCCCGGAGATGAAAAGGTGGGCAAATTCTCTTTTCTTCAAAGCCCCACACCAGAAAATCAGCGCCCTTGCCACATCACTTACACTAACCCTGAGGTTCACCGAGTGTTAGAAGAAGGTTTTGATCGATCGCCAATGTTCAATGGACGTATAAAATCTATTGGCCCAAGATACTGTCCTTCTATTGAGGATAAAATCGATCGTTTTGCAGGTAGGGATCGTCATCAGATCTTTGTAGAGCCTGAAGGTTGGAAAACGGTTGAAGTTTACGTCAACGGCTTTTCCACTTCCTTGCCAGAAGATGTTCAATATAAAGCATTGCGCAAGGTTAAGGGTTTTGAAAATGCAAAAATGTTCCGTCCGGGATATGCCATTGAGTATGACTTTTTTCAGCCGACTCAATTGAAGCCTACTTTGGAGACTCAGCGCATAAGTGGCCTTTATTTTGCAGGGCAAATTAATGGCACAACCGGCTATGAAGAGGCTGCCGGACAAGGTCTGGTTGCCGGTATAAATGCCCATCTAGCAATTCATGAAGAAGCTCCATTCGTGTTAAAGCGATCTCAGGCTTATATTGGTGTGTTAATTGATGACCTAGTGAATAAAGGCACAAGGGAGCCGTATCGCATGTTTACATCTCGAGCCGAATACCGAATTCTTCTTAGGCAAGATAATGCAGACCTGAGGTTAACGCCGCTGGTGAACGAAATAGGTATGCACGGGATGGAGGAACGCATGGAACAAGTACGAGAGAAAAATGAAGCTTTAATAGAACTTAAAAAGTATTTCAGTCAGGAGAGTATTTCCCCCCAGGAGGTTAATCCCTATCTTGAAAAGCAAGGTGCTTCTCCTCTAAAGCAATCCGTAAAGGTGGATAGCTTGCTATTGAGACCCGAGGTTAGTTTATCTGAACTTCAAGCGGCTGTGCCTAAAATAGATCGAGCGATAAGTGCATATGATGAAGAGGTTCTAAACATGAGTGAAATCAATCTCAAATACGCCGGTTATATTCGCCGAGAGCAAGAAATGGTGGAAAAGATGGAGCGCCTGGATGGAGTAACCCTTGGTGAACGCATTGATTATGCCAGAATCGAGTCTCTTTCTTCTGAAGCGCAGGAGAAATTATCGAAAATCCGTCCGCTGACAATTGGTCAAGCTAGTCGAATCAGTGGCGTTTCACCATCAGATGTTTCGGTATTATTGGTTCATGTAGGCAGATAGGCTGGATTTTGATAATTTGATCGGTATCGCAAGACTATCGAAAAAATTAAATAGGCGTGCACTCCCTGTATTGCTTGCTTTGATTATATTCGCTCTAAGACTTTATAACATGAGGAATGAAGGCTAAGCAATCTGTATTTCCAAAACTTTTTTCTCTTCCAGCGCCCGTCGTCGTGGCTTTGTTGGCCTGTTTGCTTTATGCTCCTACTATTGGATTTGAGTATACACAAGATGATGCTATTGTTTTATCTGAGAATATTTATACTCAGGAAGGAATCGCTGGAATTCCCGGACTTTGGACTAACGATACATTTTACGGGTTTTTTCAAGAGGAGGGTAAGAGCGGTTTGGTGTCTGGAGGAAGGTATAGACCCTTCACACCTACCTTATTTGCTATCGAAGGGGGGGTATTTGGATTGACTCCAACTGTAGGCCACATTTTTAACATTTTGTATTACGGCTTGCTAGTCAGCCAGGTCTATATTTTTATCTTTTACATGGTTTCGTTAAAAAAACAAAAAGCGCATTGGGCTTTATGGGGGAGTTTGTTGTTTTTGGCTCACCCCATTCATACTGAGGTAGTTTGTAACATAAAAGGTAGAGATGAAATTGTTGCATTTGCAGCAGCCTTAGGAGCCATTCTTGTATTGTGGAAGTCTAGAGCTTTACACCGATATATCTTGAGTTTTTTCCTTTTTTCGGTGGCCATGTTCTCAAAAGAGAATGCGGTTGTTTTTTTAATGATCGGTCCCAGCCTGCTTTTTTTGAAAGGTAAAAAACAAACGGCAAAGGGTGCTTTTTTTGCTTTAGCGACAGCCTTTCTCATTTATTTTGGCGTCCGATATGCTGTTTTAGGTAAATTTTTGGGAGGGGATCCGCCGCGAGAACTTATGAATAATCCTTTTATGGTTTGGAATGGACAGGCGTATGAAGTGCTTTCTTTTGTTGAGCGTATTCCTACTGTTCTTTCAGGCCTTCTTGAGTACCTCCGGCTTATGATATGGCCGTGGCCACTGACTCATGATTACTATCCGCTACAATTACCCATAATATCGTTCTCTGACGTAAGAATGTATTTGAGCCTATTTATCTATGTACCCATTACTATATGGGCTATTGTAAATTTAAAGGCTAAAAACATTGGAAGCTGGGGTTGGCTTTGGTTTATAATTGCTCTTTTTCCCATGTCTAATATCGCTATCAATGTGGGTACTTTTCTTTCAGAGCGTTTTTTATTTATTCCTTCTATGGGTTTTATTTTGTTTTTTATTTTTTTACTGAAGAAGTATGGCTCGAAAGTGCTACCCAGTACTTTTAATTGGTCTTACTTTTGGGGTGTAATTTTTGGAATATATGTCTTGCTATCCCTGTGGCGCATGCCTGCCTGGCAATCGAACTTCACTCTTTTCACAACGGATGTAATCACCTCTTCAAATAGTGCTAAAGTAAATAACGCTACAGCAGGTGAATATAATCGCCTGGCTGGAGAATCAAATAATGTCTCCGAGCAGGCAAAATGGGCTGAGAAGTCCAAGCCCTACAGTCGAAAGGCTATCGACCTACACCCCACATATAAAAATGCATTTCTTCAGCAAGGCAATGCTCATTTTTATTTAAAAGATTTCGAAAAGGCGATCTCATCTTATGAAGCCTGTCTGCAATTAGATCCCAATTACGCAGATGCGTTAAATAATTTAGCTCTTGCCTACCGAGCAGCTGGGCAGTATTATGGGGAGGAAAAGCAAGATTTGACCACTGCTTTGCGTTATCTCAGAAAAGCATACGAACTTCAGCCCTCGGATTATGAAACCCTTCGATTGCTAGGGGTGGCAAACGGAGTTTCTGGTCGACCTGGTCGGGCTTTAGAATTCTTTAAAAAAGCACTGAAGCTAAACCCCAATCATGCTCGCGCCTACTATGATGTCGGTTCAGCTTATATGCAGAAAGGACGATTGGATTCGAGTCAATTATTTATGAATCAAGCACGGGATATGGATCCTTCTCTTTTTGAATCAAAGTCCAACTAGGAATGAAACGATCTATACTTATATGGTTTTGCCTTTTGGGGCTGTCGTTTGGGCTTGCGGGTCAAACAGCTCAGTTATGGGTAGATTCTGTCTACGCAAAAATGAGTGATGAAGAACGCGTAGGGCAATTGTTAATGATACGGGCACATTCAAATTTGGGTCCCCGCCATATTGCAGCTATTAAAGAGTTTGTTTCAGAGTACCATGTCGGTGGACTATGCTTTTTTCAAGGCACTCCTCAGCGTCAAAAAGAATTGACTGAAGAATATCAAGCTTTGGCGCAAACGCCACTATTGATCAGTATGGATGCTGAATGGGGAACCGGAATGCGTTTTAAATCAGATGGATACAGCTTTCCTAAGCAAATGACTTTGGGGGCTATGGGGAAAGGTGGTCTGGGTACAACAGAAAAAATGGGCTTTTGGATAGGGCAGCAACTTCGCGAAATCGGAGTTCATCTCAATTTCGCTCCAGTCATTGATGTAAATAACAATGCAGCCAATCCAGTGATCAATTATCGATCTTTTGGTGAAAGTCCGGAAAAAGTAAGTCAATTTGGAAAGGCCTATATGAAAGGTCTGCATGCAGCAGGGGTAGCCGCCTGTGCCAAACACTTTCCCGGACATGGGGACACTGATGTAGACTCTCATCTGGATTTACCTGTAATAAAACACGATAGAGCCCGATTAGATAGTATAGAGTTGTATCCCTTCAGAAAGTTGATAGCAGCAAAGGTACCTGCCATCATGGTGGCTCACCTGCACATTCCTGCTTTAGACGATCGCCCGAATCGACCTACTACACTTTCCAAACCGACTGTTCAGGGCCTATTGCGTGAAGAGCTAGGCTTTGAAGGCTTGATCATAACAGATGCCATGGAAATGAAAGGGGTAACACGACATTTTGATCCGGGGGAAGCTGAAGTCCTGGCCATAGAAGCAGGTAATGATATGATTTGTCTCCCTTCTAATCCCCGAACGGTACACAAAAAGTTGCTTGAGGCGGTACGCTCCGGTCGTATTTCTGCGGAGCAACTCGCTTTCCACGTAAAGAAAATACTTGAGCTGAAACATCGCGTGGGGCTTCATAAAATGAAGCCGATCGATGCTCAGCCGAATGCTTCCTATACAGCAAGACCGGAATGGGACATCACAACAGAGGATATTTACGAAAAAAGCATAACCTGCCTGGCGAATGAGGAGAACAAAATCCCTGTCCGAAGCATCGGGCAAGGACTAATAGGCGCTGTAAGTATCGGAGCTAATGGTCCGACTGCATTTACAGAGCAATTAAAAACCTATACGCCTGTACTAGATTTTAATGTGGACAAATACTTTCAATCTTCACCAATTAAAAACATGCTGCTCAAATTAGAGGTAATGGACCTCGTATTTGTGGGTATTCATGATCTCAATAACTCAGAAAAGAATAATTATGGCTTAAGCCAGGCGACCATGCAGTTTTTGAAAAAACTTAGTCAGAAAACACAAGTAGTGATTGTTGTATTCGGTTCACCATATACTGTGTCAGATTTGGCCTTTGCCGATCATTTACTCGTGGCCTATGAAGATCACCCCACAGCTCAAAAAGTAGCTGCACAAATGCTTTTTGGTGCTCGACCCATACAAGGCGAACTTCCTGTTAGTGCGAGGCCTTTTATGGAGGGTAGTGGATTAAAAATGCCAGATATGAAACGTCTGGCTTGGTCAAGCCCTGAGAGTGTAGGTCTAGACCGTGATTCTCTGGCACGAATAGATGAAATTGTAAAGGAATTACTGGAAAAGGAAGCTGCGCCTGCTTGTCAGGTGCTAGTCGCACGTAGGGAGCGCGTGGTATATCATAAAGCCTTTGGGCGACATACCCCTGATAGTGAAAGTCCTACGTTATTATCAGATATTTTTGATTTAGCTTCGGTGACGAAGGTAGCTGCTACTACATTAGCTGTAATGCGGCTTTTTGATCAGGGTAAGATTGATCTCAAAGCGCCGATATCTAAATATTTACCCGAAGCCATTGGCACCAATAAAGAGCACTTGACGATTTTAGATATCTTAAGTCATCGTGCCGGGCTTAAGCCCTGGATTCCGTTTTATAAGAATACTTTAGAGCCGTCAGCGGGCAAGTCCGGCGATGTCATGCCATCGACCAGGTATTATCACTCGACCTCCAGCAAAGAATATACCGTACCGGTCGCCGATCGCTTTTATATGAATGCTAACTATGTGGATACGATGTATCAGTTTATTTTGCAATCACCACTATCGAGACCTGGTCGATATGTATATAGTGATTTAGGATTGATTTTGATGGCTCGTGTTATTCATGCCATTGATGGACGGACTTTAGACGAATTTGTTGATGAAGAATTCTATGCGCCTATGGGATTAAAGCGCACGGGCTTTAACCCTTTAGCTCGGTCTATCTCTCCGGCATCCATCGTTCCAACAGAATACGATGATTATTTCCGCATGCAATTACTGAATGGCTATGTTCATGATATGGGGGCGGCTATGCTGGGCGGTGTGAGCGGGCATGCCGGATTATTTTCCAATACACAGGAACTGGCAGCTATTTTTCAGATGTTGCTCAATGAAGGAGTATACGGCGGTGAGCGATTTCTGCGATCCGAAACTATAAAGCTTTTCACCACCCGAGTGCCCGGAGCTAGTCGTCGTGGGATTGGTTTCGATATGAAGCAACTCGATTCGAGAGAAAAACTGAACATGACGGATTTGGCTTCTCCCAATACATTTGGTCATTTAGGGTTTACAGGAATTGCTGCCTGGGTAGATCCGGATGAGGAGTTGGTGTATATCTTTTTATCAAATCGTACGTATCCTAAAATGTCAAACCGCATCCTGATCAAAAATAAATATCGCAAGCGTATTCATGCAGCTATTTATAACTCCATCATTGAGGAGGGCGGGGCCTGAACTGCGTCCCTAAAACTTTCTAGAGAATGAAAAGATTATCGTAAAGGGCCACTGTCAAATAAAATTTATGGTGTATAATATGATTCCGAGACTAAAAACTGGAATAACTCAACATTATATTACAATAACTTATATGTAAAATGGAGTTGATTAGAAGTTTAATAATATTCTGTTTAGACTAGAATATGATTGTAATTGTAATAGATATTTGGCGGCGTAAGGGATTTTAGAGAATTAACACAATATTTTTGCAGGATAAAAATATTTAATTTATCTATAACGAGTAATAGTTTATAAAAAACTTTTAAAAAACTTTTTACGATGAAAAATCAGTATTTCGTTCAACCGTTCAACCGTTCAAGCTTCTTGTTAACCACTATTTCTTTATCTTAATTATTGGCTTAATCAGTCAAAGTTTGTTTTCCCAAATGACCTTGAAAGACCAAGACTTTAACTCCAATATAGTCGATTTTGAGGAATGTCTGATAGACCCACTTGAAAGCTACGACTTTTACTACGATGGATCATTGCCATTTGAATACGTTCAATTGTCTTGCGATGGGTGCGAGTTTCAAGGACCAGGTAGTTCCAATTATGAGGATGATTGTATAGTATTAACCTCGGTCTTCAATTGCTCCGGATGTGAAGACTGTGATTGTGGATCAGGATCTGATTGTATTACTAGTATATCCGAATGGTCATTTTTGAGTGAAGTTCGGTTAAACTCCACGCAGGTTACCTTAAAATTCTACGGGGAAGTTCATAGAGTAGAAAGTTCAGGAACCGTCATTGATAAGTATGAATGGGAAAAGGAACTGAACCTAACAGTTCCTAATATAACTCAAATTCAAGAAATTTCTAGTGATAGATATAAGGCCTATAACGAGCAAGGATTCTTGGAGTGCACAAATTTTGACTATGTATGGTATGTAAATGATATAGAAGAGCAAAGATCATCAAATGATGAATTTTTTTACCCTCAAGCACCTGACTGCGAGGAGACAGAGATCAAAGTGGAAATTGAACAGAGTTTTGTTGGGGGTAGCAGCAGATCGGGCGAAAGTCAAACGTTGAAAACGCAGCCTGAAGAATCATGTTGCATGGCAGATCAGAGTGTACCCACGGTTTCAAGCAGTATCTTCACGCTTGGATGTGATGGAACTGAAGTTAACCTAAATAATATTCATAATGGGCAAACTCCTATTCAGTCCGTTTTAATTTGGAGTACTGACAATGGCTCTGACATTTTGGCAAATGAGATAGGACCTGTGGTTTCTGCTCCGGGAGAGTATTACGGATACTATTATGATGATAATCCCGGCTGTTTTAGCGAAGGAGTGAAGGTTACAGTGGAGGATTTTACCAATCCACCCACTTTTACAGATTATCAGTTATATTTTGATTGTCCTGTATTTGAAATTGATTTAAATGACCTTCTAGAAGAAAACATACCTGGAGGTATAGAGGTGCGATATAGTACAGACTGGAGTCCGACTGGCGGGCCAGCAGGTGGTGTTAGCAATTCTGTTGAGCAAGTAGTTTGGACCGAGGATGATTTACCAAATGGTCCCTATTACTGGGCATATTATTACAATCCAGCAATAGATTGCTGGAGTCCACCCTCTCCTAGATTATTGCAGTTAAATGGATCTTTTCAGGGGTTTTCCTATGATATTGACAGCGATGACACCTGGGACAATCGCAACGAAGAGATATACCAATTATTAATTAGAGAGGAAGTTACATTGACGATTAAGAATTCCACCCTGATGATGCACCCGGATACACGAATACTCATTGACGAAGGGGCAAAATTAATTTTAGATAATGTAATTTTAGACAATAACTTCATGGCAGAATGTGGAGAAAATGTAAAATGGAAGGGCATTCTTTTATATGAAAAGGGAGTTTTAGTCATGAACAATTCTAGTATAAGAAAAGCGGAAACTGGCGTCGCTTTTAATACAAGCAAACCAGTCCAATCGATTTTAAAAATGACTTCTTCAAAAATTGAGGACTGTGATATCGGTGTTTTCCTTACTCAAGATGGGGGCAAAGAGACCTTAATAGAAGGTTCGGAGTTTATTAATAACAGGCGAGGAATATATTCCAGAAATCATGATAATCTAGTTGTTAAGGGGTCTAAATTTAATAACCATCAGGATGCGGGTATTGTGCTTACAAATTCAAAAGCAACCATTAAGGGAGGCAATACATTCAATGGGGGTTTTTCTGGGATTACGATAGACGCTACTCAACCGATGAGTAGTGATGTGGTCATCGGTGAAATGGAGGAAGAAAAAAATGTTTTCACTAATGTTGATTTCGGTATTTTGGTAAATGGAGCCTTCGGTCAATTGGCATCTGTTTATGCCGAAAATAACGAAATATCAGTACCAAATTATCCATTGTTTCAACCACGTGCAGCTTTTATGGCTTGGGGAGAAAATTCATATGAGGTAAAAAATAATGTTGTTAACTCTGGCATTCTGTGGTCTTACATGACTGGATCCGACAATAATCGAATAAGCTGCAATGATATTGAAAGTAGTATCCAATATTTTGGTACAAATTCGAATTCAGATTTTCTTGAGAATGATATCATGGGTTCCACTCCGGTTCGGATGAATCTTGACCTATTCGGAACACCTACCCGAATCGTACGAAAAAACATTGGAATGAATAATGAAGCGGCCGGAAATTGTTTTGAGGGGTCAAATAGGGCCATTTTGAATTTTGGTTCCAGTTTTAACTACTACTATTACATCAATAAGCCGTGCGAAGAACCTGATGACCCGAACAGTTCAATCATAAAATTTGAAACAGATGACCCTGGCAATCGCTGCGACGGGAGAGGCTTATATAACCTAATTGATCCGGATGCTGATGGTACAGTCGGGTTAGATAGTTTTAATACCACGAATCATATAACAGAATCCGCAGTATTGGATTCAATCAATCATTGGATTCAAACGGTTATTAATTTGGGTGGAGATGATATACGTACGATGCAAGTGGAGGGATATTCTCCAATATCTCCTCAGTTGGATCAAGCGAATGAAATACTCAATCAATGGCTAAATTATGCCTTGTACAGATCTGAGCACGAAGAAAGCACCTTTGCGGACCAGATTTTTCAGTTGACGGGATCGTATGACTGGCAAACCCGAGAATTTGGATATCGCGTCAATCAGGGTGACTTATTAACTGCTGATACGATTTTACAGAGTCTCCCTACAGCGGATTCGAATAAGCAGGTGTTTTATAATACTCAAGTGCTAAATCTCAAGCGTTTGGAAATCGAGGACAGTTTAGCGTCTCAAAGTTATAATGTATTCTCAGAAGATAGCTTGCGCGTACTTTATTTTGATGCGGACTCAGCTATGGCGCACGGACGCCCCTATTTCACAGAAACGGAAGTAGTGAGCATTGAAAGTATGGGAGAGTCCCTCACCCCATCTGCTGCCTATGCGCGAACGCTGTATTATCAATTGACGGGCAATCATATTGACATTCCCCCTGTTGAATCAGGTGACAATTCACCTGGGCTATTGTCAGGCGAGGGAGATGAAATAAGGAAAGGAAAAAATATCTACCCTAATCCATTTTCTGAAGAAATCACGATATCCATGGATGAGCCCATTTCATCGATTTCTATTTTCGGCTTGAATGGAGAATTGGTAAAAGAGGTGCAAACAAATAATGCAAAGGTCACATTGCAAACAAATGAGCTTTTGCCGGGGATGTATTTCTTGCAGATACAAACCACAGCTGGACAAACCACCCGAAAGATGATTAAACAATAATTTACATCTGGAGAGGGGGAGGTTTCGATCTCCCTCTCCCTTTTTCTGATAATGAAATAATAATTATGCGAAAATGGTTTCTTTTTCTAGTGTTATGTGCCGGGATGAATATCTGTTATTCTCAAAGGAATTTCTCAGAGGTGATCGAAGTGGATTCGGCGAATATTAATGTTTTAAAGTTTAAACTGATTGACTCTTTCTTTCATGTTTCTTCTATTTTTATATCTACAAGCAATATTAGTAGCTCATCAATTGTTACGTCGAATATTCATAATTTAAAAAATACGTTTTTTGAGGTTGACTCATTCAGTTTAACTAGACCTTCACCTTTAATTTCTGGTAAAAAATATTTTCTTTTTGGCAAGAATCGAGAATTACTTAAATCTCAAGAGATTAAATTGGTCAGTAAAAATTATGAGATACTTAATTCAGTTGAATTCGATACAAAAGGAGATTTCAATTTCTCAATGCGACCAGTCACCTTAAATGACAACTTATATTTACCTACCTATATCGAAGACGGCGAGCAGGAATATTTCTCATTAACCAAAGTAACATCAGATTTAGAAGTTCTCTGGACGAAGTATTACAATGAAGATTTCGCTTATTCCGTTCCGGCGGAACTATCGGCGTCTCCTGACAGCAATCTATATGTTTCTTCTAATGTTTATGTTGAGGAAGAGCGCCGCTACTACAATCAGCTTTTAAAGCTGGACACCTCGGGTAATGTGATCTGGGAATATTTTAACACAGAAGAATTAGAACATGGTGCGGTTTCGCCCTGGTTCACCACCCTTTCCAATTCGAATATTGTGGTGTCGTATCGGGTAAGTAGGCGTGGAAACGATACTTTTTTTAACAATTATTTACATTGGTATCCTTACCGGTTACAGTGGCTAAATGGCCAAGGAAATGTTTTAAAGAAGAAATATTTCACCAGCGAGAGATTAACCTGGTTTTACATATCTAAAGTAGAAAAAGGAAGAGGTGACTATTTCTATATGATGGGCAATTGGGAAAATGGAGGAGAAGGAACCGGTGTGAAAAATCTACTTCTTAAGCTAAATAACCAAGGAGATAGTCTGTGGCATCGGACCTATTATCATCCGGATTATTCCTTAGACTCCGTAAGTTTTTCAGTTGTAGATATACACGAATTTGAAGATGGTCGGATTGCGGTTTTATCGATGATTAGTACCCCCTATGATTGGAATAAGATTTGGATTTATATGGTGGATAGTGAGGGAAACTGCCTGACTGAGAATTGTATCAGTGAGGGCGATGTGGTCAGTATGAATAGTTATGAAATCACGTATGATCAATTGACCTTATATCCGAATCCAGCGCGAGATCGGCTTTATTGGCGTCAAGATATAGCCCTGCAGGATGTCCGTGTGTACGATATATTCGGGAGCCCCGTAATCGAAGTCGGTGGCGAGCCCGTATTCTCACTAAATTTAGGTACATTAACAGCAGGCACCTATATTTTACAGGGTCAAGACCGAGCGGGCAAGAACTATCGTGCGAAATTCATTTTGCAGTAGAAGAAAGACAACTGGCACACTCCGAGAGCTCATTCATAGGTAGAAAAAGCTCCGTTGATATAGTCTTGAGTTCACTTTAGGTATTTACTCTATTATTTACATGATATCCGAATATAAAAGAGGATAAATTTGACATATTGGTTATTCTTTCATATATTTGTAATCAATATGATGACAGTCGCGTT
>Ga0209949_1000097_pt1 | contig 50110 bp, 43 predicted proteins | sample SalPonC_black_MG_FD_185711 | JGI IMG/M metagenome (GOLD analysis project Ga0209949, IMG submission 185711) | Salt pond soil microbial communities from South San Francisco under conditions of wetland restoration - Salt Pond MetaG... | ecosystem: Environmental > Aquatic > Marine > Intertidal zone... | reverse complement strand
CCGGCGACGCGCTCACCGCCGACGAGCGCCAGACCACCTTCGACGAGATGATCCGCATCGCGCTGGATACCGCCGTCTCGGTCCAGGCCCAATGAGCCGGCGCGCGGCCAAAACGACCGGACCGGCGCTGCCCGACCTCTCGCGGACGGCCCGCGTGGACGAGGTCGGCGTGGCCGAGCGGGCGGCCCGCTTCCGCACCCGCAGCATCAAGACGGCCTCCAAGGTCGAAGCCCTGAAACTCGTGCTCTCGATGATCGACCTGACCACGCTCGAGGGCCAGGACACGCCGGGCAAGGTGCGCCAGCTGTGCCAGAAGGCCATCCACCTGCACGACACCCTGCCGGACCTGCCCCACGTCGCCGCCGTCTGCGTCTACCCGACCATGATCGGCGCGGCCAAGCGGGCGCTCGCGGGCACCGACATCGCCGTCGCCGCCGTGGCCACGGCATTCCCCAGCGGCATGTCGTTCACGGACATCCGCCTGGCCGAGACCCGCATGGCCGTGGAAGAGGGCGCCGACGAGATCGACATGGTGATCTCCCGCGGCGCCTTCCTGGCCGGCGAGTACCGGCGGGTGTTCGACGAGATCGCCGCGGTGAAGGAGGCCTGCGGCCCGGCTCACCTGAAAGTGATCCTCGAGACCGGCGAGCTGGGCACCCTCGACCGGGTGCGCCAGGCGAGCGTGCTGGCCATGCATGCGGGCGCGGACTTCATCAAGACTTCCACCGGCAAGATCCAGCCGGCCGCCACCATGGAGGTCACCCTCACCATGCTGCAGGCGATCCGCGACTACCACCGGGAGACCGGCCGCATGGTCGGCATGAAGCCCGCCGGCGGCATCTCGAAGGCCAAGCTGGCGGTGCATTATCTGGTGATGCTGCGCGAGACCCTCGGCGAGGCGTGGCTCACGAAGGAGTGGTTCCGCTTCGGCGCGAGCAGCCTCGCGAACGACGTGCTGATGCAGCTCGTCAAGCAACGGACCGGCGTCTATCAATCCGCCGACTACTTCTCGAAGGACTGATTCGAAAGGACAGATGGTGAACAGAGAAACGAGCCCCCTCGCCTTCGACACCGGCTGGCAGTACGACCCGGCCCCGGAGAGCACGGATCACGTCACCATCGACGAGCGCTACGGCCTGTTCATCGACGGTGAGTTCGTCTCGCCGGCGAAGCGGCGTTACTTCGACTCGATCAACCCGGCCAGCGAGCAGGTGCTCTCCCGCGTGGCGGACGCCGGCGAGGCCGACGTGGACCGCGCGGTGGCCGCCGCCCGCCGCGCCTGCGAGGGCGCCTGGTCGAAGCTCGCCCCTGCCGAGCGCGGCAAGTACATCTACCGCATCGCCCGCATCCTGCAGGAGCGGGCCCGGGAGTTCGCGGTTATAGAGTCGCTGGACGGCGGCAAGCCCATCCGCGAGTCCCGGGACATCGACATCCCGCTGGCCGCCGCGCATTTCTTCTACTACGCCGGCTGGGCGGACAAGCTCGACTACGCCTTCCCGGGCCGCAAGGCGCAGCCGCTGGGCGTGGCCGGCCAGATCATCCCCTGGAACTTCCCGCTGCTGATGCTGGCCTGGAAGATCGCCCCGGCGCTCGCCTGCGGCAACACGGTGGTGCTGAAGCCGGCGGAGACCACGCCGCTCACCGCCCTGAAGTTCGCCGAAGTGGTGCGCGACGCGGGCCTGCCGCCGGGCGTGGTGAACATTCTCACCGGTGCGGGCAAGACGGGTGCCGCCATCGTCGAGCACCCGGACGTCGACAAGATCGCCTTCACCGGCTCCACCGAAGTGGGCCGCATCATCATGCGCTCGCTGGCGGGCACGAAGAAGAAGTACACGCTGGAACTCGGCGGCAAGGCGGCCAACGTCATCTTCGAGGACGCGGCCATCGACCAGGCGGTGGAAGGCATCGTCAACGGCATCTTCTTCAATCAGGGCCACGTCTGCTGCGCAGGCTCCCGGCTGCTGGTGCAGGAGTCCGTCGCCGACGAGGTGATCGAGAAGCTGAAGGAACGCATGGAGACCCTGATCGTCGGCGACCCGCTGGACAAGAACACCGACGTCGGCGCCATCAACTCCGCCGCCCAGCTCGAGACCATCCGCGACTACCTGAAGGTGGGCAAGGCGGAAGGCGCGGAGATCTACCAGCCGTCCTGCCGCCTGCCCCGCAAGGGCTACTGGTGCCGGCCGACGCTGCTCACCGGCGTCTCCCAGTCGAACCGGGTGGTGCAGGAAGAGATCTTCGGCCCGGTACTGGCCGTGCAGACCTTCCGCCGCATGCAGGAGGGCCTGGAGAAGGCCAACAACACGCCTTACGGGCTGTCCGGCGGCGTCTGGACGGACAAGGGCGCCAAGATCTTCCGCATGACCGGCGGCGTGCGCGCCGGCGTCATCTGGGCCAATACCTTCAACAAGTTCGACCCCACCTCGCCCTTTGGCGGCTACAAGGAAAGCGGCGTCGGCCGCGAGGGCGGACTGCACGGGCTGGACGCCTACCTGGCACTGGACTGAACCATGAACGACACCACGAAGCGCCAGCGCAAGGCGAAGGACACGGGCAGGCAGGCCGGCGGCCGGCTGCCGGTCGCCAAAACCTACAAGATCTACGTCGGCGGCAAGTTCCCGCGCACCGAGTCCGGGCGCTACTACCCGCTCAAGCCCGACGGCGAGACGGTGATCGCAAACGTCTGCCGCTCGAGCCGCAAGGACTTCCGCGAGGCCGTGGTAGCCGCCCGCGGCGCGGTCGCCGGCTGGTCCGGCGCGAGCGCCTACAACCGCGGCCAGGTGCTGTACCGCATCGGCGAGATGCTGGAGGGACGACGTGAGCAGTTCGTGGCCGAGCTCGCGCTGCAGGGCGTTAACCGCCGCCGGGCGGAGAGCGAGGTGGACGCCGCGGTCGACCGGCTGATCTATTACGCCGGCTGGTCCGACAAGTATCAGCAAATATTCAGCACCGTGAACCCGGTGGCCTCATCCCATTTCAACTTCTCGGCGCTGGAGCCCACCGGGGTGGTGGCGATCATCGCGCCGGAAGAGAGCGGGCTGCTCGGGCTGATCTCGAACGTGGCGCCGGCCATCGTCGGCGGCAACACCTGCGTGGTGCTGGCCTCCGAGACGCGACCGCTGACCGCCATCAGCTTCGCCGAGGTGCTGCATTCCTCCGACGTGCCCGGCGGCGTCGTGAACCTGCTGACCGGATTCCGCGACGAACTCACCGGCCAGTTCGCTTCCCACATGGACGTGAACGCCGTGGTCTTCTGCGAGGCCGAAGACGACGCGGCGAAAGAGATCCAGCTGGCCGCGGCAGACAATCTCAAGCGGGTGATCGACCGCACGGACACCGACTGGCGCCGCCCGGCGGCGCAGGGTCCCTATCACATCCGCGACACCCAGGAAGTGAAGACCACCTGGCACCCGATCGGGGGCTGAGAAAGAAACGCCCCATGGCCAATTTCACACGCCGCAGGTTCCTGGAGATGGTCGGTGCGGCCGGCGGCTCCGCGGCGATGTATCACGTGGCCTCGGCGATGGGGCTCATGGCAGCGCCGGCGCACACACCGCTCGCCGGAGTCAGGCAGCTCGGCGGCGCCCGCCGCCGCGTGGCCATCCTCGGCGCGGGTATCGGCGGTCTCACCGCCGCGCTGGAGCTGGACCGGGCCGGCTACGACGTCACCGTGCTGGAAGCCTCCTTCCGCCCGGGCGGGCGCAATCTCACGCTGCGCTCCGGTGACGTCGTCGACGAGCTGGGCAACCGGCAGGTGTGCCGATTCGACGACGAGCCCGGGCTGTACCTGAACGCGGGCCCGGCACGCATCCCGCCGGACCACACGGCGCTGATGGGCTATTGCCGGGAGCTGGGCGTCCAGCTCGAAGTGTGGATCAACGACAACCGCAACGCCTACTTCCAGGACGACGACATGTTCGGCGGCCGGCCCGTGCGCCAGCGCCAGTACATCGCCGACGCCCGCGGCTTCATGTCCGAACTGCTGGCGAAGTCGCTCTCGGCGGATACGCTGGAGCAGCCGTTCGACGCGCGCGACACCGAGCGCCTGCTCGCCTTCGCCCGCATGTACGGCGACCTCGACGAGAGCCATCTCTACGTCGGCTCCGAGCGGGCGGGCCGACGGAGCGGCGGCTGGATCGCGGAGACCGAGCTGAACGAGCCGTTCGACCTGTCCGAGATACTGGACGGTCGCTTCTGGGAAGACTTCATGCACTTCCCGGAGATCGCCGACCAGGCCTCCACCATGCTCACCGCCACCGGCGGCATGGACCACATCGTCACGGCATTCATGGGCGAGGTGGGCCACCTCGTGCAACTCGACGCCGTCGTGCACACCGTGGGCCTGCGCCACGACGGCGTCGACATCGGCTATACCAGGAAGGGCGAGCCGATGACGCTGCAGGCCGATTACTGCCTGAACAGCATCCCGGCCCATCTCCTGACCGGCCTCAGGCACAACTACCCGCGCGAGTACGTGGATTCGCTCTCGCACATCAACCGGGGCGAGCTGATGAAGATCGGCCTGCAGGCGAGCGAGCGGTTCTGGGAGCGCGACCGCATCTACGGCGGTATCTCCTGGACCCACCAGGACATCACCCAGATCTGGTATCCGCCCCACGGCATCCACAGCGGCAAGGGCATCCTCCTCGGCGCCTACACCTTCATGCCCGGCGCCGCGGGACGGCTCGCCCGCCTGAGCAGCGAGGAGCGCATCGCCGAGGCCGTGCGCCAGGGCTCGAAGATTCACCCGGACTACGCCCGCTACATCGAGAACGGCGTCAGCGTGCCGTGGAACCGCATGAACCACATGATGGGCTGCGCCGGCGTCTTCGAGGACGACGGCGACGGCAGCCACTTCCGCCGCCTGCAGGCGCCGGTGGAGCGCCACTACATGATCGGCGACCAGATCAGCTACCACCCGGGATGGCAGGAGGGCGCCATCCGGTCCGCGCATTTCGCGATCGCCGATATCGATGCGCGGGTTCAGGCAGAATTGCAGACCGCGGCACCGGCGTGACGGCCGGCCGATTCTTCACAGGAGAGATCCCCATGGGAACAGTCCCGAGAACAGTCACGAGAATCATCACAAATAAGGTCGTGGCCGCCGTCATGCTGCTCGCCGCCGGCCTGGCCCAGGCCGGCGATCGCACCCAGCATCCGCTGCCGAACGACTCCACCTTCCCCATCGCTCGCGCCGTGGAAGTCTCCGCCGGCGCCACGCTGGTGTGGCACAGCGGCATGGTGCCGCGGCCCGCCAACCCCGACGCGGAGCGCAACAGCCCGGAATACTGGGGCGACACCGAAGCCCAGGCGCTGAGCGTATTCGCCCGCATGGAGGAATCGCTGAACGATCTCGGCCTCGGTTTCGGCGACATCGTGAAGATGACGGTCTTCCTGGTCGAGCCGCCGGGTGAGGACGGCATGGACTTCCAGGGCTTCATGCGCGCCTACACCCGCTACTTCGGCGCGGAGGCGGAGCAGATGAATCTGCCGGCCCGATCCGCCGTCGAGGTGGCCGGGCTCGTGGCCCCGGGCATGCTGGTCGAGGTGGAAGCCGTCTTCGTGCGGCCTTAGCCGGACCGCCCCGTTGAGCCGGGTCGCGCTGCTGCTGCTAACCGCCTGCCTGGCGCTGGTGTCCCGTGCGGAGGAACCGACACCTCCGCAGGCACCGCCGGCGAGCCTGGCCCTCTGCATCACCTGTCACGGCGTCGAGGGCCGCGGCAACCCCCGGGTCGATGCGCCACGCATCGCCGGCATGGAAGCCTGGTATGTCCGCAGGCAACTGCAGGCCTTCCGCAACGGCTGGCGCGGCACTCACGACGACGACCTCGTCGGCTGGGAGATGCAGGCGATGGTGCGGTCGCTGACTCCGGCAGATGTCGCCGCGGCGGCCGCCTGGTTCGCCGGGCTCGATGCGCCCCGGCCGGAAATTACGGTGCAGGGCGACCCCGTCCGCGGCCGCTCGCTTTATGCCCCCTGCGCCGCCTGCCACGGGTCGGACGCGCGCGGCGACGCGGAACTCGGTGCCCCGGCCCTGGCCGGCCAGAGCGACTGGTACCTCGTCGGCCAGCTGGAGAACTTCCGCGCCGGGCGCCGCGGCTATCATGCGGACGATGCGCCCGGCCGTCGGATGGCGGCCAGCGTCGGCGATCTGGGCGACGAACGGGCGATGCGCGACGTCGTCGCCTACATCGCGAGCCTCGACTGACGAAGAGCGGAGACGGCACCGATGTTGCGCGAACTCGAGGAAGCGGCCCGTACCCTGCCCGCGCCCCGCGTGGTTCTGTTCGACTGGCACGCCACCCTGGTCGATACGCTGGACGCCATGTATCACGCCGTGGACGACGTGCTGCCCCGTCTGCCCGAACTGGGCCTCATGGAAAAACTCGTTCCCGCCGATCTCTGCAAGACGCCGGAGGACGCACGGCTGGTCGACTACGTGCGCGAACACCGCCGGCTGCATCCGAAGATCAAGGCGGACCGACGCATCTCGCGCACCGACATCTTCGAGGTGCTGTTCGGCGCCGACGAGGACGCGAAGCACACCGCCCACGAGGCCTTCAACGAGGCCTACCGCCACCACTACGGCGAGGTGCACCCCTTCGAGGGCGGCGAACTCGAGTTACTCACCGAGATGTACGAACTGGACGTGCACCTCGGCATCCTCACCAATCGGGACCGGGAGTTCTTCGAGCACGAGTTCGCGGTGGTGGACGGCGGTGCGTGGCTGGAGCTGTTCGACGTCACCATCTGCGGCGGCGACACCTACCGCCGCAAACCGAACCCGGAGCCCGTGCTGAAGGCCCTGGACGAGTTCGGCGCGGAGCCCGGCCCGCACTGCTGGTACCTGGGCGACAGCACCACCGACGTCATCGCCGCCAAGCGCGCGGGCATCACGTCGGTGTTCTTCAACGGCACGGGCTGGGAACACGAGTGGATCAACAAGATCTTCCCCGGCACCGCCGCCCACTCCCATCAGCCCGACGCGATCGTCGACAGCTTCCGGGAATTCCGCTGGCTGGTGGAGGAATGCCTCCACGTCGGTCATCCCTGGGATGCCGAACCCCCGTTCCCGGCGGCTCCGGACGCCTCGTCGTAGCCGCCCTGCCCGGCGAGCGACGCCCAGGCCCGGAACGCGGCCGACGCCTCCACCTCACCGTCCGCGATCAGGCGACGCCACACCTCCGAGGCACGGGCGAAATAGGGCACGCTGCCGGGGAACATCGCCAGCGACAGCGCCTCCGCCAGGCCCTGCTCCGGCGCGGCAGCGGCATAGGCGGCGCGGATCTGCCAGGCCAGCGCCTCGAAATTGCCCTGGCACATGTGCACGGCGGCGCCGGCCATGTGCGCCAGCGGCAGCGGAGCGCCCTGCGCCGCCCGCTCGAACGCGGCGCGGTAGGCGGCCTCCGGCTCCATGTCCGGCAGATGCGGCAGCCAGTGGCCTTCGACGAATTGATAGCAGGACACTCCTTTCGCGAGGGCCGTGAACGCGAGGATGGCGGCGAACTCGTCCCGGCTGCCGCCCGCCTCCAGGTAGCGAGGTATGTGGTGGGTGCCGAGCGGCTCGTCGATGGAGCTGAGTACGGCCATCCAGACGAACTCGTGCTCGTGGCGGCTGAGGTACGCCGGCGTCAGGGTGAGGCGGGTGTAGAGCGCATCGTAGGCTTCCAGGAGGCCGTTGCCGGCGAGCGCCATGAGGCCGTGATGGGCTAACAGGTAACCGCGCTTGTCGCGGATCTGCTCCAGAGCCGTAGTGAGGTCATTTTCCGGCATATAGCACTATCGTCACTGCACCGCACGCTGCTGGCGACTCCCCTTTGCGCCCAGCAGAAACGGTGCACGAGGACTCGCCTTACCGGCCACCAGCGCCGCCACGTGCGCGCCCACTGCCGGTCCGTGCTTGAAGCCGTGACCCGAGCCGCCGCCGACGACCCAGACGTTGTCGAGACCCGGATGCCGGTCGATCACCAGGTGGCCGTCGGAGCTGTTCTCGTACTGACACACCCGGCTCTCGCTGAGCGGAGCCTCTGCGAGAGCGGGGAAGCGCCGGGCCAGAAATGCCCGGGCCCTGCGCTCGCCTTCCTCGCTGGCACGCCGGTCGCCGCTATCCGGATCCATCGGCGTGCCGTGCGTGTCGTCGCCCACCTTGAAGCCGCGGCCCTCGAGGTCGGGGAAGCCATAGAACGGCAGGTCCGCCCACACGGGCAGTGCACCCGTAGCGCCGGCCGGGACGGCGAAATAGAACACCTCCTGCCGGCTGACGAACAGCCGCCCGGCCATGGCCTCAGGGCAGACCTGGTCGAGCCAGGGCCCGCACGCGAAGACGAACTGCTCCGCGGCAATGGTCCCGCCGGCGCTGGTCGTGACAGCGGTCAGTGAGCCTCCGATGCCCTGATGGGTACGTACCGGGTTCACCCGGGCGCCGAAGAACGGCACACCATTGGCCGTCAGCTCCGCCGCCATGAACTGCACGGCTCGCCGGGCCATCAGCGCCCCGGCCCGCGGTTCGAGGAAACCGGCCTCGCCGTCGTCCGTCCGGAGCACCGGATAGCGGTTGCGAAGATCGGCGGCCGGGAGGAATTCGTGGGGGATGTCGAGGCGCGAGAGGACGTCGGCGCTTGCGCGCACCAGCGCGTCGCGCTCCTCGTGCAGCCACAGCACACCCATGGGATGGAAGACGGGCAATCCGGTGCGTGCCGACAGCGCCTGCCAGTCCGCCAGCGAGCGCCAGGCCCATTCGGAGTAGACCTCCTGGTCGCCGTAGCCCGCCCGTATGACACGGCTCTCGCCGCCCGAGGACGCCCGGCTGTGAGCCGGTGCGACGGCATCGATGACGGCGACGCGCCGGCCGGCCCGGTGCAGCTGCCAGGCGCTCCAGATGCCGAACACGCCGGCGCCGACCACCACGACGTCGAACTTCGCCCGCTCGCCTGCGGCCGCGGCGGACCTCCCGGCCGTCATCGTCGTAGAGACGCCGAGCGCGGCGAGGAGTTTCAGGAGCTGACGGCGTCCAATATCTATGGTCTTCGCTCCGAGGAGGTCAATTGCGGCGCGGCGAGGGCCATTGCCAGCAACGCCAGCAACGCGAGCAGGCCGAAACTGCCGGAGCCTCCCTTACCCTCTTCCCAGTTCACTTCGGCGAGCGTCGGTTCACTCTTCAGGCGGTCCTCGAACCGTTCCAGCTCGGCCTCCAGATTCACCGTCATTTTGTCCATGGCGGCAGCAAAACTGCCGGTCCGCTCCCGGCGCAGGGTCTCGTTCGACTCCACCGCGGTACTGCGCGCATCCCGCTGGTCCGTTCCCGGCGCCCGGAACAGCAGGCGGCGGGTCGGCACATCGAACACAGCCGTATCCACGAAGGTATTGACCGCGTTCTTCGTGCCCTTGACGACATAGGCGCCGACGATCGTCCAGTACAGGACCGAGGCATCGGTGTCATGCGACACCGACACCTGGTCGTAGGACACCAGCGCCATCACGTCGAGACCGTATAGCCGCGCCACCTGCTGCATGCCTTCGAATCCCTGGCTCGAGCGCAGATAAGTCTCCGGGATCACCTCGATATGCGCTATGTACTCCCGATCCGCAAAGGCGTCCCGGACCCGGGCCAGCAATTCGGCCTTCGTGGCTTCGGGGATACCGATGCCGCTACCGAATCCGCTGGGGTAGCGCGATGGCACGAACGCGATCCCCGCGCGCAGCGGAAGGTCCAGTCTCGGGATTCCCTCGGGTTGCTCCGGCGGCACCTCTCCCTTCGGGTACAGATAGTCGACCAGGCTGCTGGAGACGCCGTCCCGGCTGCCGGACGACGACCCGGCCTGCCAGAACGACGTACAGCCGGCAGCGAGGCAACAGAAGACGATTATCGGAATCAGGCGGACATCCCTACGCATTGCATTCCCTCCGACTGCCGGCCGGGCCGGCGAAGATCACGCACCAGTTTGACACAACAGATCGGCCGCCAGGCCGCGAGACGCTCACGCCGTCAGATACGAACCGGCGAACGCAAGCCACATGACGAGCAGCAATCCGTAGCCGGCCACGAAGACGCCGAACCGGTGCATGACCCGGTTGTAGGTGCACTGGATCAGGCTGTGCACCACCCGCAATGCCACGAACAGCCACGCGGCATAGGCCAGCCAGCCGGGGACGTGTCCGGTGGCGAGGGCGAGGCCCGCCAGCGCGTAGAACAATACCGGCAGTTCGAACAGGTGATTGTAGTTGTCGGACGCCCGCGTATCCTCGAGTCTCTCGGCACGCTGGCCCGACAGTGCCACGTCCTGCGGCCCGATGCCGCGCCTGCGCATCTCGCCGATACGCACGTACAGCATCCTGATGCCCACGACGAAAGTCAGCAGCGCGAGCGCGCAACACGCGGCGACAAGCGAGGTGACTGGCTCCATATGATTGCTCCCATCCGGGCCTGTGACGAACCGGTGCCGGTCGGCTCAGAAATCGTAATCCCGATTGCTGGCCTTGTAGTCCTCGATGGCCTCTTCCATGTCTGCCATCAGCGCCTTGATGATGGCACCGCGCCCGCCGATGCCGAGCTGGACATAGGTCTCGCTACCGATCCAGTCGCTGAGCTCCCGATCCAGGGAATCGAATTCGACCGCGGCCCGGAATACCCACACCCCGTCGCCATGCTTCTCGCATTCCACGCTGCCGGCCAGGAACAGCGCCGACGGCTTGCCGCTGAATGGCACCGCTTCGATACCCTCCCGCTCCAGCACGCTTTCCATGTGCACCTTCACGTCTTCCGGGGTCACCGGGCAATCGGACTCCGCGCCGGCCGCGATGGACAGCTCGCCGGGAGTCTCGCTGCGCATCCAGGGTTCCGGTTCCGCGGCCAACGTGACGGGAAGCAGCATCGCCAGCAGCAGGGTCGGTATCCTCATCGATCTCTCCTTGATTGACAGCGGGCCAACCCTACCACGGCCGGTGTGGTTTTCCGGGGCTTTGCGTGCCGCCGCCGTCCGGATATCCTCGCCGCTGGCTCGATCGACGGGAATGCACATGGAAACGAACGGGAAATTCTGGGCAGGCATGGCGGTCTTCCAGATCGCTTTCGGCCTGGCGGTCTTCGGCGCGACACGCGCCTATTATGCGGACGATGCGACGGCGACCGCCGCCGCGGGTGCCGCGACGAACCCGGCCACCGTCCGTCAGCGCCCGGCGCCGCAACCGGGCGGCATCTCCGCGAACGACATAGCGCTGAGTTCGGCGATGACGATGCCGACGGACGACCCCGCGGAGATGGGACGGCAGGCCGACATGCTCTTCCGGGAGCAGCAATACGGCCGCGCCGCGGAACTGTACGCGCGCCTGATGGAACTGGAGCCGGACAATGCAGAGGCACGCAACAACCTCGGCCTCACCCTGCACTACCTCGGGCGGCACGAAGAAGCTCTCCGGCAACTGCGCGAGGGTGCCGAAGCGAATCCGGAGCACCAGCGCATCTGGCTTACGCTGGGGTTCGTCTCGAGCCAGCTCGGCAACGTGGAAGAGGCGCGCGCCGCGCTGACGAAGGCCACCGAGACGGGCGGCAACATGACCATCAAGGAGTCGGCGCAGCAGATGCTGGACGCGCTGCCCCAATAGAACGGTAGGAGGGCCTTCAGGCCCGATCCCTTTTTCAAATCGGGCCTGAAGGCCCTCCTACATCCCCTTCACGCCCAGCGTATATTCAGCGCTTTCAGGCCGCGGAAGACGAGGCCGGTGTGGTATTCCGGTTCCTCGGCCAGGTGCAGCTCCGGCAGGCCTTCCAGCAGCGCGGTGAACAGCGCGCGGAGTTCCAGCCGGGCCAGCGGGGCGCCCACGCAGAAATGGGCGCCGGCGCCGAAGGCGAAGTGGCGATTGGGGCTGCGGGCGATGTCGAAGCGATCCGGCTCGGCGAACGCCTCCGGGTCCCGGTTCGCCGACCCGTACAGCAGGCCCAGCGTATCCCCGGGCCGGAAGCGACGCCCCGCGTACTCCATGTCCTCCAGCACATAGCGGTGGAAGAGATGCAGCGGCGCGTCGTAGCGCAGCATCTCGTCCACGGCCGTATCCACCAGCGCCGGGTCGGCACGCAGTCTGGCGTACGTCTCCGGGTGGCGCAGCAGCGCGAGCAGGCCGTTGCCCGCCGCATTCACGGTGGCTTCGTGGCCCGCGTTCAGCAGCAGCATGCAGCTGGCGACGAGTTCGTCCCGGTCCAGCAACCCCTCGTCGCGGGCCAGCGCGGCCAGCTCGCCAATGACGCCGTCGTCGGGATGAGGCAGCCGCTCCTCCACCAGTTCGCCGATGCGGGTGGCGAACTCCGCCGCGGCGGCCTCCGCCGCCTGCTCGTCCGCCTCGGTGGCATCCTTCTCGTACAGCCGCACGATCGCCGCGGACCAGGGCCGCAGACGCTCCCGCTCGTCCCCGGGCCAGCCGAGCAGCTCGGCGATGAGGTGCACCGGCAGCGGCGTCGCGAGCTCGGAGACGAATTCCATCCGGCCGCGCGGTGCCAGCGCCGCCACCCGCTCGCGCGCCAGGGTCTCGATGCGTGCCTTCAGGCGCCGGATCCGGTTCGGATTCATCACCCGCATCAGCACACGGCGCAGCCGCGCGTGCTCCTCGCCCTCCGTCTCCAGCACGTTCACCCGCACGTAGCGGGCGTAGTTGGGCAGGTGCTGCCAGGGCTCGTCGTCCGCCGCCCGCTCGGCCGGGGACATCCGGTGGCGCATCGTGCGGCCCAGCCGGGGATCCTGCAGCAGGCGCTCCACGTCCGCGTAGCGCGTGAAGAAGGTCATGCCGAACTCGGCGGAGTGGAATACGGGCGACTCGCGGCGCAGCCGGGCGTAGACCGGATAAGGGTCCCGTGCGAAGTCCTGTTCGTAGGGCCGGAATGCGCTGGTCGCCTCCGCGTCCGTCGCGCCGGTGGTCCCCGTTCGGCGCATGGGGTCGCTCAGCTCTCCGGGTAGCCTTCCAGGATGTCGCCCTGGTAGCGGGCGCCCACCTGCTGGATGACCCGCGCACCGCACCAGGAGGCGATGCGGGCGCAGCGCTCCAGCGGCTCGCCCTTGACCAGCGCGGCGAGAAAAGCGGCGGTGTAGGTGTCGCCGGCGCCGGTGGTGTCCACCACCTTGTCCACGGGGAAGGCGGCCTGTTCGATGAACTCGTCGCCGTTGATCACCACCGAACCTTTCTCCGAGCGGGTGACGACAAACAGGCCCGCGAGCATGGAGGCCTCGGACATCACGCCCTCGATCGAATCGGTGGCAAACAGCTGGTAGATCTCCTCCTCGTCGGCGAAGACGAGATCGATCTGCTCCTCGACGAGCTCGCGGAAGACCGTGCGGTGACGCTCCACGCAGAGCGAGTCGGACAGCGACAGGGCGACCTTGCCGCCGCGCCGGCGCACGGTCTCGATGGCGAGCCGCGCCACGTCCGGCCCCTCGGGCAGGTCGAAGATGTAGCCCTCGAGCAGCACGATACCGGGTTCGCCGATCGTCTCCTCGTTCACGTCGCCGAGACCGAGCTCGGTGCAGGCGCCGAGATAGGTCTGCATCGTGCGCTGGCCGTCCGGCGTGATCAGGATATAGCAGCGCGCGGTGGTCTTCTCCGCCGGCGCTGGCGGCACGCGCATGTCGATGCCGAGCGAGTTCATGTCGTGCTGGAATACCCGTCCGAACTGGTCGTCGGCCACCCGGCCGACATAGGCGGCCTTGCCCCCCAGTCCGGCGAAGACGGCCACGGTGTTGGCGACGGAACCGCCGGACTTCTCCGTGGCGGGTCCCATCATGCCGTACACCTCGTCGGCACGGCTCTCGTCGATCAGCGTCATGCTGCCGGGCGCGGCGTCCACGCGCTCGAGGAACCCGTAATCGACGTGGCTCAGGATGTCGACGATGGCATTGCTGATGCCGAGCAACTGTACGGCAGAACTCATCTGGTCTCCTTGCTGGATATGCGGGTCGCCCCCGTCGGTGGCGAGGCCGGGGCAGCGCCGGGGTAGCCCGGGACACCGCCCGGGGTACGCGATAGTAGCCACTCGGCGTCGCCATATAAAGGGAGCCGTGCCGCGCCGCGCTTGCGACGGCCGTCGCGCGGGCCGGATAATGGACCTTCCGACGGACATGGACGGATATGGGAATCCTGTCCGCCAGGGAGAGAAACCATGGGCCGATTGACCACCCACGTGCTGGATACCGCCCGCGGCCGACCGGCCGCCGGCGTCCGCGTGGAACTGTACCGCCTGGACGGCGGCCGCGAGCGCGTACACACCACCGAGACCAACCGGGACGGCCGCACCGACCATCCCCTGCTCAACCCGGATGCGTTCGCCACCGGCCAGTGGGAGATCCTCTTCCACGTGCGCGACTGCTTCCCGGATGAGGGCTTCCTCGACGTGGTGCCGGTGCGTTTCCGCATCGACGCTGACCAGCACTATCACGTGCCACTCCTGGTCAGTCCCTGGAGCTATTCCACCTACCGGGGCAGCTGATGGCCGCGCCCCAGCCGACTCGTGATGCTGTGCGCTTCCTGCTGGACGGGGAGACGGTGGAACTGCGCGACATAGACCCCACCCGCACGGTGCTGCAGTGGCTGCGCGAGGACGCCGGGCGCACCGGCACGAAGGAAGGCTGCGCCGAGGGCGACTGCGGCGCCTGCACTGTGGTGCTGGCGGACCTCGACGGCGACGACGGGCGCCTGCGCTACCGCGCCGTCAATGCCTGCATCCAGTTCCTGCCGACGCTGGACGGGCGGGAACTCATCACCGTGGAAAGCCTGGGCAGTCCGCAGACCGGGCTGCATCCGGTGCAGAAAGCCATGTACGAGTGCCACGGCTCCCAGTGCGGCTTCTGCACGCCGGGTTTCGTGATGTCGCTGTTCGCGCTGTATCGGAACCGCCGGGATCCCTCCCGCCGGGACATCGACGACGCGCTGGCGGGCAACCTGTGCCGTTGCACCGGCTACCGCCCCATCGTGGAGGCGGCACGGCGCATGTACGACTACGAGCCCGACCTGCCCGCCGACGATGAGACGCCGGCCAGGCTGAAGTCGCTGGTCGACAGTGCGGCCGACGACTCCGCCGGCGCCGGCATGCTCGCGCTCGAGCGCGGCGGGCGCCGCTATTTCGCGCCGACGACCGCCGCCGGCCTCGCGGCCCTGCTCGCCGAGTACCCGGACGCGTGTCTCCTCGCCGGCGGCACCGACGTGGGTCTGTGGGTCACCAAGCAGCACCGGGAACTGGACACGGTGATCTACGTCGGCCGCGTGCGGGAGCTGGCCGAAACCTCGATGAACGACGAGTGGCTGAGCATCGGCGCGGCCGTCACCCTGACCGACGCCATGGCGCCCGTGGTCGCCGAGTATCCGGAGCTGGAGGAGCTGTTCCTGCGCTTCGCCTCGCCGCCCATCCGCAACACCGGCACGCTGGCGGGCAACGTCGCCAACGGCTCGCCCATCGGCGACTCGATGCCGGCACTGATCGCGCTGGGCGCAACGGTCGTGCTCGCGAGCCGCGACGGCCGCCGGGAGCTCGCGCTCGAGGATTTCTACCACGACTACCGCAAGACCGACCTCGCGCCGGGCGAGTTCGTGGCGGCCGTGCGCATCCCCCGCCGCCGCCCGGGCCGGCTGGTGGCGGCCTACAAGGTCTCCAAGCGCTTCGACCAGGATATCTCGGCCGTCTGCGCGGCTTTCGCCCTGGACATCGAGGACGGCCGGGTGGCAAGCGCCCGCATCGCCTGCGGCGGCATGGCGGCCATTCCGAAGCGGGCCGCCGCCGCCGAGCGGGCCCTCGCGGGCGGGGCATGGGACGAGGCGGCAGTCGGCCGGGCCATGGCGGCGATGGACGCCGACTTCGCGCCGATCACCGACATGCGGGCGGGCGACGCCTACCGGCGCGAGGTGGCGAAGAACCTGCTGCGGCGATTCCATATCGAGAGCACCGCCGCCGGCATTGCGACGCGGCTTTATTCCCATGGACGAGATAGCCATGGACGAGATACCCATGGACGGTGACCGGCGCACCGCAACCGGCAACCTGCGCACCGTGGGCAGGGCGATACCCCACGACAGCGGCCACCTGCACGTCAGCGGCGGCGCTCTCTACACCGACGACATCCCGGAACCCCGCGACCTCCTGCACGTGGCCGTGGGCATGAGCGCGCGCGCGCACGCGACGATAGAGCGCCTGGATCTGGCGGCGGTCGCGGCCGCGCCCGGCGTGGCGGCGGTCATCACCGCGGCCGACATCGCGGGCGAGAACAACTACGGGCCCGTGGTGGCGGACGACCCCATCTTCGCCGAAGACGTGGTGCAGTACGTCGGCCAGCCCCTGTTCGCCGTGGCTGCGGCCACTGTCGACCAGGCCCGCAAGGCAGCCGCCCTGGCGCGGGTGAAATACGGCGACCTCGAGCCGATCCTGGACCCGGATACCGCGGTGCGGAACGAGTCCTTCGTGCTGCCCTCCGTGCGCCTCGAGCGCGGCGACGCCCGCCGGGCCATCGGGGGCGCCGCGCACCGGCTGGCGGGCCGCACCGCCGTGGGCGGCCAGGACCACTTCTACCTGGAAGGCCAGATCGCCATGGCGCTGCCGCGCGAAGACGGCGATCTCTACGTCTACAGCTCCACCCAGCATCCCGGCGAGATACAACACGCGGTCGCGCATGCAGTCGGACTGGAAGCGAAGGACGTGGTGGTGGAATGCCGCCGCATGGGCGGCGGCTTCGGCGGCAAGGAGAGCCAGCCGGCGCTGATCGCCTGCATCGCCGCCCTGATGACCCGGCACACAGGACGACCGGCGAAGCTGCGCCTGGACCGGGACGTCGACATGATCATGACCGGCAAACGCCACGACTACGTAATCGACTACGACGTGGGCTTCGACGACGACGGGCTGATCCGCGGCATCGAGTTCACCTTCGCCTCGCGCTGCGGCATGTCCGCGGACCTCTCCGGCGCGGTGAACGACCGCACGCTCTTCCACTGCGACAACGCCTACTTCCTGAGCGACGTGAGCGTGGTCTCGCACCGCTGCAAGACGCACACAGTCTCCAACACGGCGTTCCGGGGCTTCGGCGGACCCCAGGGCATGTTCGGCATCGAGCACGTGATCGACGAGATCGCCCGGCACCTCGGCCGCGACCCCCTGGAGATCCGGCTGCGCAACCTCTACGGCATCGGCGAGCGCGACGTCACCCATTACGGCCAGAAGTTCGAGGACAACGTGCTGCCCGAACTGATCGACCGGCTCCGGCGTGACAGCGATTACGACGTGCGCCGGGCGGAGATACGCGCCGCCAACCGGAACGAGCCGGTGATCAAGCGCGGTATTGCTCTCACGCCGGTGAAGTTCGGCATCTCCTTCACCGCCACCCACCTGAATCAGGCCGGCGCGCTGGTGCACGTCTACACCGACGGGACCGTGCACCTGAATCACGGCGGCACGGAGATGGGCCAGGGACTGAACACCAAGGTGGCGCAGGTGGTCGCCGAGGAATTCGGCATCGGCATGGACCGCATAAAGATCACCGCCGCCGACACGAGCAAGGTACCGAACGCCTCGGCCACGGCCGCCTCCGCCGGTTCCGACCTGAACGGCATGGCAGCCCGGGATGCCTGCCGGAGCATCCGCGAGCGCCTGGTGACCTTCGCCGCGGAACGCTACGGCGTGGCTCCGGACCGCATCGAATTCCGCGACGGACGCGTGCGCATCGGCGAGGAGGAAACCGGCTTCACGGAGATCGTGCAGCTGGCCTACTACGCCCGCATCCCGCTCTCCGCCACCGGCTACTACCGCACGCCGAAGATCCATTACGACCGCAAGACGCTGAGCGGACGGCCCTTCTATTACTACGCCTGCGGCGCGGCGGTGAGCGAGGTGGCGATTGACGTCCTCACCGGCGAGTCCCGGGTGCTGCGGGTGGATATACTGCACGACTGCGGCCGCTCGCTGAATCCGGCCATCGACCTCGGCCAGATCGAGGGCGGCTTCATCCAGGGCATGGGCTGGCTCACCACCGAGGAGCTGTGGTGGGACGAATCGGGCGCGCTCAGAACCCACGCGCCGTCCACCTACAAGATACCGGTCTGCTCGGACCTGCCGGTGGATTTCCGGGTGACCATGCTCGACTCGGCGGGCAACCGGGAAGAGACCATCCACCGCTCCAAGGCGGTGGGCGAGCCGCCGCTCATGCTGGCGCTGTCGGTCTTCCATGCCATCCGGGATGCGGTCGCCGCGGCGGGCGATTACCGTGGCAGCCCGCGCCTCGCGGCGCCGGCCACGCCGGAGGCGGTGCTGGCGGCGGTCGGCGAGCTGCGCGGCCGGGAGGCCCCGTGAACGAGTGGGTGGCAAACGCGCTCGATCTGCGCGCGCGGGGCGAGCCTTTCGTGCTGGTGACCGTGGCGGCCGCGCGCGGCTCCTCGCCGCGGGAGCCGGGCGCGCGCATGGTCGTCACCCGCGAGGAGATCCTCGGCACCATCGGCGGCGGCGAACTCGAATACCACTGCGCGCGTCTCGCCTGGGAGCGCCTCGGGCCGGACTCGGCGCAGCCGCGTTTCGAGCTGCGGTGCTTTCCGCTGGGCCCGAGTTTCGGTCAGTGCTGCGGCGGCATCGTCGACATCCATTTCGAGACGGTCCGGGCCGACGATGCCGACTGGCTCGGACAACTGGCCGGCGGCACGGCAGACGGACTGGCAAATGGAATGGCGGAGAGCGATAGCGCGGTCCTCGTCACCCCTCTCGACGGTGAGGCAGACGGCATCGCACGGGTCCATGCGGCGGACCATGACGGCGCCGCGGCAGCCTATGGCGATGACGACATCCGCTCGGTCATCGATGCCTTCCTCGCAGACGATGCCGGCGCGGCGGTATACACCTTCGGCGGGCGCGATTATCTGCTGACGGCGGAGCGCGAACCCGACTTCCGGATCGCCGTGTTCGGCGCCGGCCACGTCGGCAGCGCGCTGGTGCACATGCTGGCACCACTGCCCTGCCGTGTGGACTGGATCGACAGCCGGCCGCTGCTGGCCGACGAATCCCTGCCGCACAATATTCACGGCCGGGTCACCGCGGACCCGCCCGAGGCAGCGGCCAACCTGTGCGCCGGCACGTACTGCATCGTGATGACCCACAGCCATCCGCTGGATCTCGAGATCTGCGCGAAACTGCTGCCCCGCGAGGATATCCCCTTCTGCGGCCTGATCGGCTCCCGCTCGAAGAAGCGGCGCTTCGAGAAGCGCCTGCGTGCGCTCGGCCTGACGCCGGACGAGATCGGCCGCCTGGTCTGCCCCATCGGCATCGAGGGCATCGGCGGCAAGCGGCCGGCGGAGATCGCGGTGGCCGTCGCCGCCCAGCTGCTGCGGGAGCGCGAGCGCATGACCGCAGAGACGGGTTTCACGCCGGCGCGGCCGGCGGAAAGCGGGACGAGCGCGTGACAGCGTACGCCATCGAGTGGCTGAACCTCCTAGGCCGCTGGCTGCATTTCATCGTCGGCATCGCCTGGATCGGCTCGTCGTTCTATTTCGTGTGGCTGGACAACCACCTGGTGGCGCCGGCCTCGCGCAGGGATGCCGAGCGCGGCGTCGGCGGGGAGATCTGGTCGGTGCACGGCGGCGGCTTCTACCACGCGCAGAAATACCGCGTGTCGCCGCCGGTGCTGCCGGAGACGCTGCACTGGTTCAAATGGGAGGCCTACAGCACCTGGCTGTCCGGCATGTTCCTGCTGGGGCTCGTCTACTGGCTGGGCGCCGAGGTATACCTCATCGACCCCGCCGTTGCGGATCTCGCGCCTGTCACGGCGATTGCCGTCTCTATCGCCTGGCTGGTCGGCGGCTGGCTGATCTACGACGCACTGTGCCGATCTCCCCTGGGGCGCTCGGAGAAGGGCCTGGCCGCCGTGCTGCTGGTGCTGGTGACGGCGGCGGCGTGGGCGCTGTGCCAGACCTTCAGCGGGCGGGGCGCCTACATCCACTTCGGCGCCGTGCTCGGCACCATCATGGTGGCCAATGTCTTCTTCGTGATCATCCCCGGCCAGAAGCGCATGGTGGCGGCGGCCGCCGCGGGCGAGACGCCGGACCCGGCGGACGGCCTGCGCGGCAAGCAACGCTCCGTGCACAACACCTACTTCACGCTGCCGGTGCTGTTCGTAATGATCAGCAACCATTACGCGATGACCTGGGCGCACGCATACAACTGGCTGATCCTGATCGCCATCTCGCTCGCCGGCGCGCTGATCCGCGTGTATTTCGTCGCCCGCCACTCGGGTCGCAATCCGCTGCTGCCGCCGCTGGCCGCAGCGCTGCTGCTGGCCGGCGTGGCCGCCGCCATCGCGCCCCGGGCGGACGGCGGCGGCGCAGGCGCCCCGGTCTCGCTGGAGCAGGCCCGGGCGGTGCTGGAGGCACGCTGCGTCTCCTGCCACGCCGCCGAGCCGAGCCATCCCGGCTTCGCGGTGCCGCCCGCGGGCGTGATGCTCGAGACGCCGGAACAGGTGCTGGCCGCCGCGTCCCGCATCCACCAGCAGACGGTGGTGCTGCAGGCCATGCCCATCGGCAATCTCACCCGCATGACAGCGGAAGAACGCGCCGTCATCGACGGCTGGTACCGCTCGCTGGCGACGGAGCCCGAGCCATGAGCGGGACCGACTATCCCCGGGACCTCGCCGGCTACGGCCCCCGCCCGCCAGCTGCCGGCTGGCCGGGCGGCGCCCGCGTCGCGGTGCAGTTCGTCATCAACTACGAGGAAGGCGGCGAGCGCTGCGTGCTGCATGGCGACACCCATTCGGAGGCCTTCCTGTCGGAGATCGTCGGCGCCGAGGCCTACGAGGGCGTGCGCCACATGAACATGGAGTCCCTCTACGAGTACGGCGCCCGCGCCGGCTTCTGGCGGCTGCACCGGCTGTTCACGGAGCGTGACCTGCCGGTGACGGTGTTCGGCGTCGCCATGGCCATGCAGCGCAATTCGGCCGCCGTGGAGGCGATGCTCGCAGCCGGCTGGGAGGTGGCGAGCCACGGTTACCGCTGGATCGACTACCAGTTCGTCGACCGGGAGACCGAACGCGCCCACCTGCGCGAAGCGGTGCGCATCCACACGGCGCTGACCGGGACGCCGCCGGAGGGCTGGTATCTCGGCCGCTGCAGCCCGAATACGCTCGGCCTCGTCGTCGAGCACGGCGGCTTCACCTACAGCGCCGACAGCTACGCGGACGACCTGCCCTACTGGGATGCGAGCTGCGGCCGGCCCCAGCTGATGGTGCCCTACACGCTGGATGCCAACGACATGCGCTTCGCCACGGCGCAGGGGTTCAACAGCGGCGATCAGTTCTACCGGTATCTCCGCGACACCTTCGACTGCCTGTACGCGGAGGGCGAGCGTCAGCCGCGTATGATGTCCGTGGGCCTGCACTGCCGGCTCGCCGGCCGCCCGGGCCGGGCGCAGGCGGTGGCCCGTTTCCTCGACTACGTCGCCGGCCACGACCGGGTGTGGGTGGCGCGGCGCATCGACATCGCCCGTCACTGGCTCGAGCGTCACGAGGCACCCGCGTCATGAGCGCCTCCCGCGATACGCTGCTGCCGATCCCCGGCGACGAGGCCGCCTTCGTCGCGCGTTATGGCGGCGTCTACGAGTCCTCGCCCTGGGTGGCGCGGGAAGCCTGGGCCCGCGGCGACCTGGCGGCGGCGCCCGATGCGCCCGTCCATGTCCCGGTCGATGTCCTGGCGGCACGGCTCGCCGCGGTGGTAGAGGACGCCGGCCGGGAGCGCCGGCTCGCGCTCGTCCGCGCCCATCCGGACCTCGCCGGCAAGGCATCCGTGGCGGGCACTCTCACCGAGGAGTCCACTGCCGAGCAGCAGAGCGCCGGGCTCGACCAGTGCACACCGGAGGAATACGAACGCTTCCAGAGCCTGAACGAGGCCTATCACCGGCGTTTCGGCTTCCCGTTCGTGATGGCGGTGCGCGGCGCCGGCCGCCGCGACATCCTGGAGGCCTTCGGCAAACGTCTCGGCAATGACCCGGACACCGAGTTTCGCCGGGCCCTCGACGAGATCCACCGCATCGCCCGGCTGCGGCTGGATCAGATGAGCGGGCCGCCGGATGAGCGAGGCCCCGATGAGTAATCGCCCGATCGGCAACGAGCGCCACCCCTTCCACCAGTGGACGCCGCTGGAGCAGCCCCGCTTCGGCACCCGCGTGGTGGACGCCAACGACGAGTTCTTCGGCGCGAAGGAGCGGCTCATCAAGCCCGAGGCCCCGGTATTTCTGCCGGACGAGTACGACGAGCACGGCAAGTGGATGGACGGCTGGGAGACCCGCCGGCGCCGGGAGCCCGGCCACGACTGGTGCATCGTCCGGCTCGGTCTGCCGGGCATCGTGCACGGCCTGGACATCGACACCTCCCACTTCACCGGTAACTATCCCGAGGCCGCCTCCATCGAGGCGTGCTTCACCGGCGAGGAAGTGCCGGGCACGGATGCGGCCTGGCGGGTGCTGCTGCCCCGGGTCGAACTCGCCGGCGACTCGCACCACCGTCTGCCGGTGGACGACCGGCAGCCGGTCTCGCACCTGCGCCTGAACATCTACCCGGACGGCGGCGTCGCGCGGCTGCGCATCTACGGCGAGGTGCGGCCCGACCCGGGCGCCCCGGCACCGTCGGAACCCATCGACCTGTTCGCGCTGGAGCACGGCGGCCGGGCGCTGGCCTGCAGCGACGAGCATTTCGGCAGCATGCACAACCTCAACGTGCCCGGGCGCGGCGTCAACATGGGCGACGGCTGGGAGACCCGGCGCCGCCGCGGCCCCGGCCACGACTGGGTGATACTGGCGCTCGGCCGGCCCGGCCGCATCGAGCAGGCCGAGATCGACACCGCACACTTCAAGGGCAATTACCCGGCCCGTGCCACCCTGCAGGCCGCCCGCGTCGAGGGCGCGGACCTCGATTCCCTGCTGCAGCAATCGGCCGACTGGCCGGTGCTCCTGCCCGCGGCGCCGCTCGGCGCCGATACCCGCCATCACTTTCGCGACGAACTGAACGACCTCGGCACCGTGACCCACGTGCGCCTCGCCATCTACCCGGACGGCGGCGTGAGCCGACTGCGCCTCATGGGCCGTGCAAGTGGCCATGCAGCGGGCTCAGACACGGGCCGGGCAACCGGAGACGCCGGTGACTGATACCGATACCCCGCGCACGCTGACTCTCGAGCCGCTGTCCGCGGACGCGTTCCGTCCCTACGGCGAGGTGATCGGGGCGGGCATCGCGAGCGCGGACCCCATGAACGAGGCGCGCTTCGAGCGCTACGACGACCTCGCCCGGCTCACGGCCGAGGGGCGCGTCGGTGTGAGCATCGCCCGCTGCCGGCGCGCCGCGAGCCAGCCGGTGACCTGCCCGATGGTCGAGCGTCATCCTCGCGGCAGCCAGGCGTTCGTGCCGCTCGCCGGCTTCCGCTTCGTGGTGGTGGTGGCGCCAGCCGGGGCGGCGCCGTCCGCGGACGATCTGCGCGCCTTCCTGACCGACGGCAGCCAGGGCGTGAATTACCGGGCCGGCACCTGGCACGTGCCGCTGATCGGTCTCGCGGAAGGTCAGGAGTTCCTGATCATCGACGACGTCGCCAGCAAGGACAATTGCGACACCCACACGCTGGATCGGCCGGTGGTCGTGCCCGCCGTCCCCGAACAGGCGGAGCGCGATGCCGGGGTGCGGGCATGAGCGGCCCGGCGGTCCGCGCCTTCCGGGCCTCCATCCTGCACCTGCTCGCCGACCCGGGAGACGGGGATGGCGACTCGGCGCTGGAGTATTTCGAAGACGGCCTGCTCGTCACCGAAGACGGGAAGGTGGCGCGGGTCGGCCCGGCCGAACCGCTACTTGCGCAGCTGGGCGACCAGGGCGGCGACCCGGCGTCCGTCACCGACTACAGCGGCTGTCTCCTGACACCGGGCTTCATCGACTGCCACGTGCATTACCCGCAGATCGACATGGTCGCCTCCTACGGCGAGCAGTTGCTGCAGTGGCTCGAGCGCTATACCTATCCGACGGAACGCCGCTACGCCGACCGTGCCTTCGCGGACCGCGTGGCCGGCGATTTCCTGGACCTGATGCTGGCCCACGGCACCACCTCCGCGCTGATCTTCCCCACGGTCCATGCCGCCTCGGTGGACGCGCTGTTCGAGGCCGCGCTCGCGCGCCGGCTGCGGGTGGCCTGCGGCAAGGTCCTGATGGACCGCAACTGCCCGGATTATCTGCGCGACACGGCGGAGAGCGGCTACGCCGAGAGCCGGGAACTGCTGGAGCGCTGGCACGGCACACAACGGCTCGAGTACGCGATAACGCCCCGCTTCGCCCCCACCTCGAGCCCGGAGCAACTGGCACTGGCCGGCCGCCTGGCCGGCGAGTTCCCGGAGGCATTCGTGCATACCCACCTCGCCGAGAGTCGGGAAGAGGTGGCCTGGGTGGCCGAGCTGTTCCAGGGGCGGCGCAGCTACCTGGACGTGTACCGCGCCGCCGGTCTGCTGCGCGAGCGCGCGGTCTTCGCCCACTGCCTGCACCTGGAGGACGAGGACTACCCGCTCATGGCGGCATCGGGCGGCGCGATCGCGTTCTGCCCCACCTCGAACTCGTTCATGGGCAGCGGCCTGTTCGATCTCGCGCGTGCGCGTGGCCACGGCATCCCGGTGGGACTCGGCACCGATATCGGCGCCGGCACGACGCTCAGCCTGCTCGGCACGGCGGCGGAGGCCTACAAGGTGCTGCATCTCCAGGATCAGATGCTTTCGCCGTGGCAGGCAATGTATCTCGCCACCCTGGGCGCGGCCCGGGCGCTCTCCTGGGACGAGCGCATCGGCAACTTCGAGACCGGGAAGGAAGCGGATTTCGTGGTGCTGGACCCCGCCGCCGGTAGCCTGCAGCGGCGGCGGACGGCCGCGGCGGAGGACTTCGCCGAACTCGTATTCGCCCTGCTGATGCTCGGCGACGAGCGCTGCGTGCGCGCCACGCATATCCTCGGCGAGCCGGTCCGGCCCGTCTGAAGCCGGCCATTCGCGGGAGTCACGCCGGCGTCAGGCCGTCCCTATCTTCTCCGCCAGGCTCTCGATCAACCGTGCCGCCGCCGGCTTGTTGGCACGAATCTCGTCGCGGCTCAGCCCCTGCAGCTCGTAGGGCAGCACCAGCCAGTCGGCCGTCTCGTGGATGAAGAAGTCGGGCGGCGCGACGGTGCGCTCGGTCGGCCGATACCAGACCGTCGCCGTGCGGATGTCGTGGGGCAGGTTGCGGCGTGTCTTGCGCGTCAGCTCGGCGATGACCGCCTGCACGCTCGCGCCGGTGGAGTAGACGTCGTCCACGATCAGCAGGCGGTGCTCCGCCTCGAGGCGGTCCACGAGATACTGCAGCGCGTGCACCCGTATGCCGGCCGCCGCAGGGTCGCGCTTGTGGTAGGAGTCCGGCCCGGTATAGGACGTGCGCACCGCGATGTGGTCCGTCTCCACGCCCAGATACTCCAGCCCCTCCTGTACCGCGATGCCGACGGCCGTGCCGCCGCGCCAGAGGCCCACCAGGAAGTCGGGGCGGAATCCGGCGTCGTGGATATCGACGGCGAGCCGGAAGGAATCCAGCAGCAGGTCGTTGGCGGCGATGAAGCGGCGTTCCATGGCGTGTCGATGCCCCCGGGCAAAAACGTTAACATCGGCGGTCTGGGATTCCACATTATAGAGATTGCGCCGCCCGCCGCACGCTCCGAAGGACAGGATGGACAAAATCTACATCTCGGCCCAGCGACTGCTGGAAGAGTCGTTTCTGCTCGGAGCCAAGATCCTCGAGAGCGGCTTCCGCCCGACCATGATCATGGCCATCTGGCGGGGCGGCACACCGGTCGGTATGGCGGTGCAGGAGCTGCTCTACTACTTCGGCGTGGACTCCGACCACATCGCCATCCGCACTTCCTCCTACCGGGGCATCGACCAGCAGGACGCCGTGGTGAAGGTGCTGGGTCTCGACTACATCGTGGACAAGATCTGCCATGACGACCGGCTGCTGATCGTCGACGACGTGTTCGACAGCGGCAAGAGCATCGCCGCCGTCATGGAGGAGCTGAGGCGCAAGACCCGCGCCAACATGCCCGGGGACGTGCGCATCGCGGTGCCCTGGTTCAAGCCCGCGCGCAACCGCACGAGCATGGCGCCCGACTACTGGAATCACGAGACCGACGAATGGCTGGTCTTCCCCCACGAGGTGCTCGGCCTCGACGCGGACGAGCTGCAGGCGAAGAACCCGGCCCTCCACGACCTGCTGGCCTCGGCCCGCCGCCCCGCGGACGCCTGACACGCCGGTGGCGGAGACGCTGCTCATCCTCTTGCTGCTCGGCCTCGCCGTCTGGGCCGTCCTCATCTTCAATCGCCTCGTCCGCGATCGTAACCGCACCCGGGCCGGCTGGAGTGACATCGACGTGCAGCTGCAGCGCCGCCACGACCTCATTCCCCGGCTCGTCGAGGCGGTGAAGGCCTACGCCGACTACGAGCGAGCCACCCTGACGGCGGTGACGGAGCTGCGCCGGCGCAGCGAGGACACGGACCGCCCGGCGGCGAAAGCCCGGCTCGAGGACGAACTCGCCCGCGGCATCGACCGGCTGCTCGCCGTGGCCGAGAGCTACCCGGACCTGAAGGCCAACCGGAACTTCCTCGACCTGCAGGAGCAGCTCGTCGACACCGAGGACAAGCTGCAGTACGCCCGCCGTTTCTACAACGGCGCGGTGCGTGACCTGAATACGCGCATCCAGTCGTTCCCGGACGTGATCGTCGCCCGCACCCTCGGCTTCCGGGAGGCCGAGTACTTCGACGCGGAGGCCGGCACCGAAGCCGCGCCGGCCGTGAAGCTGGGCGCCTGATGCGCCGGACGGGAAGGACCGCGCTGGCCGCGCTCGCGCTGGTGCCTGTGATGGCTATGGCGGTCACGGTGGCCACGGTGGCCGTCGCCGACGAGCGCATCCACCACTACCATGCGGAGATCGACGTGCCGGCGTCCGGCCCCATCACCGTCACCGAGACCATCGAGGTCAGCGCCGAGGGCGAGCGCATCCGGCGCGGCATCTACCGGGACCTGCCCACCGACTATGAGGATGCGGCCGGCAACCGCATCCGCATCGTGCCGGAGTTCCGCTCGGTGCGGCGCAACGGATCGGCCGAGCCGCACCATACCGAGCGGCGCGGCAACGGAATACGCCTGTACGTCGGCTCCGCGGACGAGTTCGTGCCGCCCGGCCGGCATATCTACGAGATCACCTACACGGTGGACCGGGTGCTCGGCTATTTCGACGACCACGACGAGCTGTACTGGAACGTCACCGGCAACCAGTGGGCATTCCCCATCGAAGAGTCGGCGGCCACGGTGCACCTGCCGGAGAGCGTCGATGCGGCCGACATCGCGGTGGAAGCCTATACGGGGCCTTTCGGCGCGACGGGACAGGACTACGAGGCGAGCGTGGATTTCCGCGGCAACGCGGTCTTCCGCAGCACCCGCGAGCTCGGTCCCGGCGAGGGGCTGACCATCGTCGTCTCCTGGCCGAAAGGCCACGTGGACGAACCGACGGCGGCGGACGACCTGCGCTTCCTGCTGTCGCAGAACCTGGGCCTGCTGATCGCCCTCTCGGGCGCCGCCGGCTCCCTGTTCTACCTGCTGAGCGCCTGGCGGCGCACCGGCGTCGATCCGGAGCCCGGCGTGATCTTCCCTCATTACGAGCCGCCGGAAGGCTACTCGCCGGCCTCGCTCCGCTACGTGGCGGAGATGGGCTACGACAAACGCACCTTCACCGCGGCCGTGCTCAACCTGGCGGTGAAGGGCTTCGTCGCCATCGAGGAGGAGGACGACGACTACGCGCTGGCCCGCACCGCGAAGAAAGACAACGGCTCGCTCGCGCCGGGCGAGTCGGCGCTGCTTTCGACGCTGTTCGCGCTCGGCTACCGGGTGGCGCTGGACAACGAGAACCACAGCGTCGTCGGCGGCGCCATGAAGGCCCACGAGAAGGCGTTGAAGCGAGACTATTACCAGCGCTACTTCGTCAGCAACAGCTCGCTTCTGCTGCCCGCGGTCGTCCTGCTGGTGGGTGCCGGTATCGGCGCTGCGATCGCCGACCGGCTTACCCTGTTCGCCGTCATCGCACTCGCGGCCGGCGGAGCCGGCGTCCTGCTGTTCGCCTGGCTCCTGAAGGCGCCGACGCCGCACGGGCGCAGGCTGCTGGACAAGGTGGAAGGTTTCCGCCTGTACCTGGAGGTGGCGGAGAAGGACGACCTGAACCTGAGGAATCCGCCAGAGCGAACGCCGGCGCTGTTCGAGACCTACCTCCCCTTCGCCCTGGCGCTGGAAGTGGAGCAGACCTGGGCGGAGCAGTTCGCCGACGTCTTCGACCGCCTGCGCGGCGAGACAGGCAGCGACTGGCGCCCGGGCTGGTACGCGGGACGCTGGGACGCCGGCAACCCGGTGAAGATGAGCCGGGCCGTCGGCAGCTCGCTGAACTCGGCGATTGCTTCGGCGGCCACGCCACCGGGTTCCTCGTCGGGCAGCGGCGGCGGCGGTTCCTCCGGTGGCGGTGGAGGCGGCGGCGGGGGCGGCGGCTGGTAGCCCCTCAGCCGATGTAATGGATGGCCAGCCCGTTGATCAGGACGTGCAGGACATTGTCGATGATGATCAGCAGCCAGCCGGCCATCCAGGGCGGCGTATCCGGGGGGAAGCCGGTCTGCGAGCATTCCGCCCAGGGCCGGGAGCCCGGCCAGGGTCGGTTCTTCAGCCAGGCGACGTAGCGCGCCACGTGCCAGCGGTCCAGCACGAAGTGGCTGCCCGCGATCACCGCAAGCGTCCAGGGATCCTGCGTGATGAACAGGAACGGCAGCACGTAGAACAGGCAATGCACCAGGGCGGCGAGTGAGCGGCGGGTCTTCTCCCGCACCATCCAGTCGCTCTGCAGTACGTAGTCGCCGACCGCGTGCGCGACGAGTTGATCGGCGGTGAACATGTGCTCTCCCGGATGATTTCCCGGCTGCTGTCCCGGTCAAGGAATACGGCCACGGATCGAAGCGGCCAGGCCCCCGCCCGGCAGTATAGCGTCCGGCGGGGCGGGCGGCATGCACCAGCGGCGCCCGTGCTATATTGCCCGGCGGGGGGGCAATCGTCCCATATACAAGAACAAGAAGCGGCCAGCCTGTCTGCGGGCCCGGGGAGAAGGGGGAGTCCAGAATGTTGGAGGCTTGTCGGGAATCGCGTCGGCCCGCGCTTGCCGGCGCGCTGGCGGTCGCGATACTGCTGACCGGTTGCGTCGAGCCGGCGGCATCGATCGAGGATGACGCGGCGCCGGCCGACCCGGCTCCGCCGGCGGCCGTCTCCGCGCTGGGCCGCCTGGAACCGAAGCACGGCATCATCACGGTATCCGCCCCCTCGGAGCCGGAGGCAATTTCCGGCACCATACTCGCCGAGTTGCTGGTGGAGGTCGGCGACGACGTGGAACGGGGGCAGTTGCTCGCGGTATCCGACACGGCCGTTCTGCACGAGGCAGAGATCGCACAGACGGAAGCCGAGCTCGCGCTGGCGCGGCAGGAAGCGCAAGCCGCCGCCAGCGTCGCCGACGCCACCTGCGTGCGGGCCGGCGTCGCCGGGCGCGAAGCGGCGCGCCTGACCCGGCTGCGCGAACAGAACCTGGCCTCCGAGGAAGAGACGGACCGCGCCCGCGGCGATGCCGAGGCCTACTCCGCCGACTGCACGGCGGCCCGCAGCCATGCGACGGTGGCGGAATCGGCCGTCGCCGTGACCGAGGCGCGGCTGGCGCGCCACCGCATCGAACTGCGCCGCTCCCATATTCATGCACCGATGGACGGCCGGGTACTCGCGGTCAACGCCCGCCCGGGCGAACTGGTCGGCATGGTGGTGGGCATGCAGGGGATCCTGGAGCTCGGCCAGGTCGACCGGATGTACGCGATCGCCGAGGTCTACGAGACCGATGTCGCGCGGCTGCGCCCCGGCCAGAGGGCCACCGTAACCAGCGCCGCCCTGCCCCGCCCGCTCGGCGGCCGGATCGAGCGTATCCGGCCAAAAGTGCAGAAGCAGGACGAAACGCATACGGACCCGGCGGCGCGCAAGGATGCCCGCATCGTCGAGGTCGAGGTGGCTCTGGAGGAGTCCGCGCCGGCTGCCGGCCTGACTCACCTCCAGGTCGAAGTGATCTTCCAGCCCTGACGGGCGGCGGCCGGGATGAGCAGGGCACCGATAGGCTGGCTGCAGTTGCGCCACCGCCCCGTGCGGCTGCTGGTGGCCATCGCCGGCATCAGTTTCGCCGTGCTGCTGATCATGATGCAGCTGGGCTTCCGCTCGGCGCTGTTCGAGAGCGCCGTGCGCTTCCAGGAACGCTTCGACTACGACGTGGCCCTGTTCAGCCCCGACAGCGTCTTCATCGTGCGCCCGCAGCCCTTCTCGATCCGCCGCCTCTATCAGGCGCTGGCGCTGGAGGCCGTGGCCGACGTCACCCCGGTCTACATTTTCCCGGCGGTCTGGAAAAGCCCGTGGGGTGCCGACCGGCGCAGTATCAATGCCGTCGGCATCGACCCGGAGAAAGACGTCCTCAGGACGCCGGGCTTCAGCGAGAACCTGCCCCTGCTCACCCGCCAGGATACGGTCATCTTCGACGCGCTGGCGCGGCCCGAATTCGGCCCGGTGGCGGCAGCGCTGGCCGACCGGGGCATGCTCACAACGGAAGTGAACGACCGTCGGGTGGACGTGGCAGGCGTGTTCGAGATGGGCACCAGTTTCGGCATCGACGGCACCATCATCATGAGCGACGACAACTGGCTGCGCCTGTTCCCGGAACGCCCGAGGAACGATATCCAGCTCGGGCTGATCCGCCTGGTCGACGACGCCGACCCGGACGCGGCACGCGACCGACTGCGCGCCTATCTGCCGGGGGACGTGCTGGTCATGACCAAGCAGGACTTCATCGACAGGGAAACCGCCTACTGGGGCTCCGCCACGCCGATCGGCTACATATTCGCCTTCGGCGCCATCATGGGCTTCGTCGTCGGCGCCATCGTCGTGTACCAGATCCTCTTCGCCGACGTCTCCGAGCACCTGAACGAGTACGCGACGCTGCGGGCCATCGGCTACTCCAACCGCTTCGTCTCGGGCATCGTGCTGCAGCAGTCGGTGATACTGGCCGTGCTCGGATTCCTGCCGGGACTCGCCATCGTCCACTGGCTCTACGGCACCGCCGCCGGCGCCACCAATCTGCCGATCTACATCACCTGGGAACGCACCCTGAACGTGTTCCTGATGACGCTGGCCATGTGTTCCATCTCCGCGCTGCTGGCGGTGCGCAAGGTACGCCGGCTCGATCCCGCGGAGGTGTTCTGATGGACGCGCCGATCACCGTGGCCGAACTGGATCACAGCTACGGCAAGGGCGCGCTCAGGAAACAGATCCTGTTCGGCATCAACACCGAGATACCGGCCGGCGAGATCGTCATCGTCACCGGCCCGTCCGGCTCCGGCAAGACCACCCTGCTCACCATCGTGGGGGCGCTGCGTTCCGCGCAGAGCGGCAGCGTGAGGGTACTCGGCGAGGAACTCCGCGACGCTAAAGCGCGCCGGCTGGAAAGCGTGCGGCGGCAGATCGGCTTCATCTTCCAGCAGCACAACCTCCTCGGCGCGCTCACGGCGCAGCAAAACGTGGAACTGGGGCTGCGCATGGCGCCACGGATGCGAGGTGCCGCGCTGCGCCGCCGGGCTGCCGGCATGCTCGAGTCCGTCGGTATGGCCGAACACCGGCACAAGAAGCCCGAGCAGCTCTCCGGCGGCCAGCGCCAGCGCGTGGCGATCGCCCGGGCGCTGGGCGCGGAGCCGCGGCTGCTGCTGGCCGACGAGCCCACCGCCTCGCTCGACAAGCAGTCCGGCCGCGAGGTGGTCGAGCGCATGCAGGCGCTGGCGAAGGAGCACGGCACCACCATCCTGATGGTGACCCACGACAATCGCATCCTGGACGTGGCCGACCGGATCATGCACCTGGAGGACGGCCGCCTGCAGACCTTCACGGACGCGGTGATCGCCAACACCGAGCACATGATGCAGATGCTGGCGGAAAACCGGCAGAAACAGCCGCTGGAGAGCGTGGTGGAAGAGATGGACGAAACCCGCTTCCGCGCCTCGCTGGCGGAACTCACCCAGGAGTCCCAGCACTTCCTGCAGGCTACCCGGCTGGCCAACGACGCCGCCTTCCAGAGCATGCTCGAGCGGGCGCTGCGCGCATTCACCGCCCGGGTGGCCCGGCTGCTGGACGCCGAACGGGCCTCGCTCATGCTGGTGGACCCGGCTACCGGCGAACTCGTCGTGCGCGTCTCCCAGGACCTGCCGGAGATGGGCGAGGTGCGCATACCGCCGGGCACCGGCATCGCCGGCGCCGCGGCGGTGTCGGGCGAGACCATCCGCATCGAGGACGCCTACGCCGACGCGCGCTTCAACCCGGAGGTGGACCGGCGCACCGGTTTCCGCACCCGCTCCGTCCTGTGCGTGCCGCTGCGAGACCACGACGGCGAGGTGTTCGCCGTCACCCAGCTGCTGAACCGGCGCGACGGCCGGCCTTTCGACGCGGCCGACGAGGAGCGCTTCTCCGCGCTGGCCGGGTCCCTCGGCGTGATCCTCGAGACACTGCATCGGCTCGACCGGGAACATCCTGCCCGCGGAGGTGATAGATGAGTTTCCCCTACGAACTGCTGGACGACCCGGCACGACTCGCCGGCTACCAGGGTTGGGGCGAGGAGGTCTACCGGGACTTCCTGCGCCTGCAGCGGGGCGAGATGAGCCCGGAGGAGTTCGGCGAGAAGTATCACTGGCAACGCGCGATCCTGAACATGGACATGACCGGCTTCACGGCCAGCGCGATGCGCGAGGGCGAGCTGGAGAGCCTGCTGCGTATCTTCGACGCCCAGAAGGTCTGCCTGCCGGTGCTGGAAGAACACGGCGCCGGGCTGGTGCGCTGCTTCGCGGACGACATCGTCGCGCTGTTCGAGTCGACGGACGCCGCCCTGGACGCGGCCCTGGAGATACACCGGCGCGTGGAGTTCTTCAACGACTCGCCGCTGGCCTCCCGGCACCCCACCCGCTGCTGCGCGGGCATCGGCTTCGGCACCGTCTTCGCCATCGGCCCGAACCTGGCCCAGGGCGACGAGATGAACAAGGCCTCCAAGCTGGGCGAGGACATCGCCCGCGCGGGCGAAACGCTGCTCACCGAGCGCGCCCGGGCGGCGCTCGCCCACCGCGACGACGTGGCGTTCGAACAGCAGGACCAGGACGACCAGCTGTTCCCCTTCTATCGGGCAGTGCCGCCGGGAAGGTGAGCGCCTACCAGTCGTAGTAGACGTTCAGCGACAGGTTGCGGCCCGCCGCGTCCACGCCGGAACCGTGGGTCCGGTAGGCCTTGTCGAACACGTTCTCCGCGGCCAGCCGCAGCCGCCAGTTCTCATCGGCACGGTAGGTGGCATCGAAGTTGAGCGTGGCCCAGCCGGGCGTGCCCTCCGGGTCGATACGGACGTCGCGGATATCTCGGGACGCCAGCCGATCCTGTTCGGCGGCGAATTCCACCCAGGACTCCAGCGCCAGCCGATCATCCGGCTCGTAGCTGAGCGCCACCCGGCCGTTCAACGGCGGGATGCGGTCGGCCGGTTCCGTCTCGCTGCCCGGCTCCCGCTCGTCGCCATAGGTGTAGTTCACGACGGCATCCAGCCCCCACCGCTCGCCCCAGTCGAAGCGAAAGCCGGACTCGATGCCCCAGATCTCGGCCTCCGCCAGATTCCGGCTCTGGACGATATCCCGCCCGTCCGGCGTGGTTTCCCCGGTCAGGACGGAGGTGATGCGGTCCCGATAATCGAGCCGGTAGACCATCAGCTCGAACTGCCAGCCGTCGCCGGCCCCCTTGAAGCCGGCATCGTACTGATAGACCTGCTCCGGCCCGAGGGAAGTATTCGCGACGTTGAAGCGATTACCCGGACGCGGCCCGAGCGTGCCGAGGTCGAAGATATTCGGCGCGCGGAAGCCCCGGCCCGCGTTCGCCACCAGGTTCCAGCGATCGGTCAGACGATAGACCCAGCCGATATCGCCGCTGATGTCGTCGGGGGTCAGCGTCGCCGCCGGAGAGGCCGCAGTCTCCGCCAGCTCGATGCGGGCCGAGCTGAAGCGCAGTCCGGCGGAGATGCCATGCCGCTCGCCGATATCGCGCAGCGCATGGACGTACACCGCACGCTGCTCCATCGTGGAGCCGTCGGGGAAGCGGGCGGCCACCGTCTCCGTTTCGCCGGTAGCCAGATCCAGCGCCACCCGCGTGCTGTCGACCGTGTCGTAGTACCACTCGGCTCCGTACGTCCAGCTGGTCTCGCCCGCCTCGCGCGCGCCGTTGAGGGTGACCCCGAAGAGGTCGCTGCGGTTGTCCTCGAAGCGACGCAGATCGGAGCCCGTCTCCCGGTTCCTGCGATCATCCACCACCCGTTGCCAGCCGACGTCCAGGGTCCAGTCCGTCGCGAACGGCCCGTTGCGGCGCTCCCCCTGGACGTGGACGAAGCGGCGTTCGTTGGGTTCGAAATAGAATTCGGCCGAGGAAGGCTCCGTCTGCCCGAAGCCGGGGACGAGTTCGTCCACGCGCGGCGTCTGCGGCTGGCGCAGGTACTGCAGGTCGACGAACCAGCCCACGTCGGGCGAAGGCCGGCCGGCGAAGGCGAGGCGGGCCGCCTGCGATTCGAAGCCGCTCGGGCTGATCCGCTCCCCGTCGCCGGTGCGCCGGTCGCCGATGTCGCGGTAATCGATGCTCGCCAGCATGCCGAGGCGCTCCGTACCGGCTTCCACGTCGGCCGCAACGTAACGGGCGCGTTCCGCCGTATCGGCGCCCAGCGCCAGGCGGCCGCGGCGCTGATACTCGCCGCCCTCGAATACCGGTTTCCTAGACAGCACCTGCACCACGCCGCCCATCGCGTCGCTGCCGTAGAGCGAGGCCTCGGAGCCCCTAACGACCTCGATGCGTTCCACCCAGGACGGGGCGACCAGCGCCAGGTACTGGGTGGGAGCGTTACGGAATATCGCATTGTTGAGGCGCATCCCGTCGACCAGGTGCAGCACTTCGGAACCCTTCAGGCCGCGGATGATCGCCACGCCCTGGCCGGGCGTGGTCTGCTGCAGGTAAACGCCGGTGGTCTGACCGAGCGCGTCGGTTACCAGCGTCTGGGCAGCGATCTCGTCTGCCGATATGAGGGTGACGCCGGTCGGCACGTCGGTCACCGTGGTGGGTATCCGGGTGGCCGTCACCTGTATCTCGTCGATGGGTTCCTCCGCCGGGACCGGGGCCGCGCTCAGGCCGAACACGAGACCCGCCGCAAGTAGCCGAACAACCATGCCGTGACTTTCCCTGTTTTGGTGCAATACGCCGGGGGCAGACCACGATGCGACCCGGGCACAAAGCGCGCTAGGATAACCGGGAACGCAGGGTCGCGCCCAGCATCCGCAGCCGGACCGGCGGTTACTGGGCATCAAGAGCGCTATGCTAGACTCCTTGCGCCTCTGGCGGCACGACGGGCGGAGCGATGAGCAACTTCATACAGGAACTGCGCCGACGGAACGTGTTCCGCGTCGCCGGCCTGTACGTCGGTGTTTCCTGGATTCTCATCGAAGCGTCCAGCGTGCTGCTGCCCACCTTCGAGGCGCCGGAATGGGCGCTGCGCTGGCTGGTCATCGTCACGTTCATCGGCTTCCCGGTAGCGCTCGTACTCGCCTGGGTCTTCGAGATCACCGAGCGTGGCGTGCTGCGCGAGTCGGAGATCGACGCCGCCACCAAACCGCTGGTCGGCGGACGACAGGCCGACTTCATCGCCATCGGCGTCCTCTCGGTGGCGCTGATTTTCTCCGTCTACCTGAATATCACCCGAACCACGACGGTGGAGGCGGTCGAGATGGAACCGACGTCGGTGCTGATCGCCGACTTCGAGAACGCAACCGGCGACCCCCTGTTCGACGGGCTGCTGGAGCAGGCCCTGAACATCGGCATCGAGTCGGCGCCGAACATCACGGCGTACCTGCGCAACGCGGCGGAGACGGTGGCCAGACAGGTTTCGCCGGATACGAAAGGCATCAGTGCCCAGGTGGCACGGCTGATCGCGGTCCGCCAGGGCATCGACCTGGTGCTGGCCGGCCGCATCGCACAGCAAGGCTCGGGTTACGAGCTGAGCCTGCAGGCCATAGACCCGCAGAGCGGCGAGGTGGCGTCCGAGACCAGCCGCGATGCCAAAGCCAAAGACGCCGTACTCGCCGCCGTGGGCGAACTATCCGGCGACGTCCGCGAGGCCCTGGGCGACGTCACCCTGAAAAGTGGGGAGGAGGCCACGGCCGAAACCTTCACGGCGGCATCCATCGAGGCGGCACAGGCGTATACGACCGCCATCGACTTCGCCTACGAGGGCGATCACGACAAGGCCATCGCGAAGTTCCAGGAGGCGACCGAAATGGATTCGCGCTTCGGCCGCGCCTACTCGGGCTGGGCGCTCAGTGCCTTCAAGCTCGGCCGGCAGGAAGAGGCGGAAGCACTGTGGAAGAAAGCCCTGTCGCTGATGGACACCATGACCGAGCGCGAGCGGCTGCGCACACAGGGTCTCTATTATTCGGTGGTCACCGGCAACATCGATAAGGCCATCGAGAGCTTCGAGCGCCTTGTGGAGCAGTACCCCGCCGACGCGGCCGGCCATAACAACCTGGCGGTGTCCTACTTCCTCGGGCTGGAGTTCGACAAGGCGGCGGAACAGGGCAGCCACATCCTCGAAATCTACCCGACGAGCGAACTCTATCGCACCAACTATGCGCTTTATGCGATGTATTCCGGCGAGTTCGATAAGGCCAGAACGGAAGCGCAGAAGGTGCTGGAGCGGAATCCGGACTACGGCTCCGCCTACCTGCCGCTGGCCATCGGCGCTCTGGCCCAGAGCGAGCCGGAAGCGGCGCGGGAGGCCTACCGCAAGATGGCGGAGGCCTCGAAGAGCGAACACGGTCCGTCCCTGGCGAAGCTGGGCCTGGCGGACATCGACATCTTCGCCGGCCGCTTCGACTCCGCCCGCCAGATCCTCACGGAGGCTATCCAGACCGATATCTCCAACGAGAACACACGCGCGGCGGCCAGGAAATACCTCGCTCTCGCGCACGCCTGGCTCGCAGAGGGTCGGTACGACGAGGCCGTCGCCGCAGTGGAGGAAGGTCTCGCTCTGGCCTCCGGCCTCGCCGAGCGCGTGCCCGCCGGCATCATCTACGTGATGACCGGACGGCTGGAGAAGGCGGGGGAGATCGCCGACGAGCTGGCAAGCCAGCTACAGCCCCAGAGCCGGGCCTACGGCCTGATGCTGAAAGGGATGATCGCCCGCGAGGACGGCGACTACGTGTCCGCCGTGGACGACATGCGCAAGGCCATCGACCTGGCCGACCTGTGGCTGATCCACTTCGAACTCGGCCAGACCTACCTGGCCGGCGAATACTACGCGGAGGCGCTGGACGAGTTCACCGTCGCCGACCAGCGCCGCGGCGAGGCCTCTGCGGTCTTCCTGGACGACATACCCACCTATCGCTACATGGCGACGATGCCCTACTGGCAGGGCCGCGCCCAGGAGGCGCTGGACATCAAGGCCGCCGCCCACGAGAACTACCGCGCGTTCCTCTCCCGCTGGGAGAGCGGCGGGCGCCTCGTCGAGGACGCCCGCCAGCGGTTGCCTTGAACCCGGAGCCTCGGCAAGCGCCGGAACTCCACGCCACGAGAGCCGTTACGGCTTCAGCTTCAGATCACCGACCTGCGACTGGATCTCGGCCCCGTCGATGCTGACGGTGACGATCGCGCAGTAAGGCGTGCCGCCCCGCGCCGCGGGCAAATCCTCACCGTTCTGCTCGGACTTCGCCAGGAAGTTGAACTTGTAGCTGCCGTCGCCCTGCTGCTGGAAGCCGCTCGAACCCGGGTCCTCGTCGTACACGAGCGTGCCCGGCTGCTCCGCGCAGGACCGGCTGTACACCTCCAGCTTCTGGTTGCCGTCACCCACGCTCACCGGCGTCCCGTTGCCGTCCAGCCAGGCCCAGACCAGCGGGATCGACGACCCGGTCTTCAGGTTGTTCGGATTCTTGTTCGGACTCACGCCGCTCGCGCCGAGCGCGACCACGACATCGAACGTGTCCGTGGTGGTGTTCAGCGGCGGCTGGCCGTCGCCCAGGAGTCCGTTGTCCGTCGCGGTGCACGTCACCGTCGTGGTGCCGAGGGGGATGGTATCGCCGGATACCACGGTCCTCGTGCCGCCGCTGCCATCCGGGATGGTGCAGCTCACGTCCACCGACGTGTCCACCAGATCGGTCGCTGTGGCGGTGAACGTCACCTGCGCGCCGGCGAGACCGCTTGCGGTCGCCGTGATATCCGTCAGCGGCGGATCGAATACGGGGTCCGTCGTATCCTGGACGGTGATGCCGAAGGTGTCCGTCGCGATATTGCCCTCATTGTCCGTCGCGGTGCACTCGACACTCGTCGTACCCAGCGCGAAGGTGCTGCCGGAGGTCGGCGTGCATACGATTTCGACGTCGGTGTCGACCGTGTCGGTGGCCGTCACGTCGAAAGTCGCCGTGCCGTCAAACTCGACGATCGCGCCGTCCGGGCCGGTGGCTTCCGCGCCCGTGATATCGCCGGGCACCGTGATGGTAGGCGCCGTCGTATCCACGACCGTCACCGAGAACGGCGCACTGGCCGCATTGCCGGAAGAATCCGTGCCGGTGCAGGTCACCGATGTCGTCCCCACCGGGAAGGCACCAGGCGACGTGATCGGCGAACCGTCGACATCCCGCGTGCAGACACTGGCCGGCGACGGATCGTAGAGATCGACCGCGCTGACCGTGAAGGAGACCGAAGCACCCGAGGGTCCGGTCGCCTCGATGGCGGAGGTGTCGACCGGAGTCGTCGAGACCGTGACCACCGGCGGTGTCGTGTCGACCACCGAGACGTCGAAGGCGTCGATGACGCTGTTGCCGCCCTGGTCCGTCGTCGTGCAGGACACGGTGGTATTACCCACGTCGAAGGTGCCGGTAAACCGTCCCGGATTGGCCGCATCCTCGACGATCGTGGCACCGGTTGCCGAACAGGCGGTCTGCGTGGCCGTGTTGTCGGTGGCGGTCACGGTGAAAGAGACCGCGGCGCCGTCCGGACCCGTCGCTTCGATGCCGGTGAAGGTACCCGTTACGGTGGTCACAGGATCCGTGAAATCGTCGACCGAGACGGTGATGCCGGCAGTGGCGATGTTGCCTTCCGTGTCGCTGGCCGTACAGGTGACGGCGGTATCGCCGAACGGGAAGAGAGTGGTGCCGTCCTGGATCGTGAGCGTCCCGGACGTACAGCCGATGCTGGCCGGGTCGAGGTTCGGATCGCTGACCGAGATGGCATCCGGCAATGTGCCGGGCGTCGGCACGGGCGCGCCGGCGGGCGACGTAGCCTCGTAGGTCACCGTGCCGCCGTCGGCCGGGAAGAACTCCGGCGGTATGAGGTCCGGCGGGGAGATCTTCTCGAAACCGGTGTCGATGCAGTCGACCTGCTCGCTGAAGTCCGGGTCGCCGGGCTGGCCGGTATCCACGTCCAGCGTGCTGCAACCGTGGGCCGCGGCGCCGAACGCGACCTTCGCGGCGACGCCCTTGCCGTCCTGGGGCGAACAGCCGGCCGGTGCGGGTTCGTTGTTCTCGGACGCCTGGTAACAGGCGTCGAGACGTTGCAGCTCGGTCCTGGCAGCGCCGGTCGCCCAGATGCGGGCGGTGATCACTACCTGCTCGCCAGGCTGCGCCGCAAAAGACAGGGCGCCGTCATAGGCATTCTGATTGTCGGGCGTGAAGGCCGTCGGCAAAGCGACGTCGCCGAGACTACCCGCCTGCAGACCCGGCGCCTGGAGGCCCGGGGCGACGAGGTCGGCCGTCGCCAGGATCTCGTTGTCGGAAGTCGGCGCCAGTACGCACTGCCCGTCCGCGGCGGTCAGCCCGGTCGTGTTCTGGATACTCGGTGACCAGGCGATCAGCTGGACCTGGTGGCTGCTCCCGTCGAGACCGAACAGCGCGACGTCGCCTGAATATGTCGTGGTGACGTTGCCGTCGGCCGTGACCACGTACACGACGTCCTGATAGACGATCTGACCGGGGTCATTCTCGGCGGCGGCCTGCAGGCTGGGCGCCTGGAAGCCCGGCGCCTGCAGTCCCGGACTGGTCAGCGACCCTGCCTGGTAGCCGGGTGCCTGAAAGCCGGGTGCCTGGAAACCGGGGGCCTGCAGACCCGGCGCCTGGTAACCCGGTGCCTGGAAGCCCGGCGCCTGCAGTCCCGGCGCCTGGAGGCCCGGGGCTTGCAGTATCGGCGCCTGCAGTCCCGGCGACGCCAGACTGATGTTGTGTGCCTCGGCGTTCTCAACCGAATCGCAGGCCGGATCGTAGTCCGGCGAGGCCGGATCGGTCTTGCCCTCGCAGAACACCGGATCGAACAGCTTGCCGTCACTCAGTTCCACCGTGCTGACGAGCCCTCCGAAGGAGACGCCGTCCGCCGGGCAGGAACCTTGGTAAGCATTCACCCGGATGACGGTTTCCGCGTCGCTGCTGGTGACGAATGCCGAGCGTGCGGCCGAGGACTGTCCGGCGACGGGCACCTCCAGCAGGGTACGGCGCGGCGCCTCTCCAAACTGGTCGAAATAGTTGAAGGCCGGCAGCGGATCGAACGAGGCCCGCGCCGGGCTGCAGCTGCCCGCTGACGTGCACAGGTAATCCGCCGGCTGGTTCATGATCTTCAGGCAGTAAGACGCCGGCTGGTTGCCGGGATTACTGATGACCAGCGGGAACATGCGCTGCACGGTGTTGAAGCGACGGCTCTGGGTGAGCGCGACCAGCGTCGGCACGTCCTCCACCAGGGAGCTGTAGACGTTCGTGTCGCGGCTGCGGCTGAGGCTGAAGTTCACGGAGCTGCAGAAAGCCGGCGAGTCGTCCGGCTGGGTCGGATCGTCGTCGGGCTCGGTCACCGCCTCGAGTTCCGGCGTCTGCCTGGGCTGTCCGGCCAGCGTCGCCTCCGCACCCTCTTCGTCGTTCGCGGCCTGGAAACCCGGCGCCTGGAAGCCCGGCGCCTGCAGACCCGGAGCCTGGAGCCCCGGCGCCTCGGTGCCCTGGACCGGCGCGAACAGGAGCTGCGTCGCGGAGGGATCGCCGATCCGGATGTCCCGGTTCTCGCCCCAGGCCACGAAGATGTTCTCCTTCGCTATGAAGCTGCCGCCTTCGTCAGCCTGTTCCGGCAGGCTGTTCTGGATCCAGCGTCCGCTGGGAGTCTTGCGCAGCAGGGGCGTCGCGATGGAACCGTAGTCGCCGTTGTAGGCCAGCGTGCCGCTGGCATGCGTGCGCAGATTCAGGCGGTTCGTCTGCGCCTCCTGCACAGTGCCGTCGGGCAGCACGATGGTGTCGTAATTGGAGACACGCACCGGAGAGAGCAGGCCGTCGTCGATCGGCTGTTTCGGCGTGCAGGCGCCCTGGGCCGTGGTCGCCGAGCATCCCTCGATACGGGTCATGTACACGTCGGCGGAACGGAAGACACGTACGCCGGGAACGTTGTAGTCGTAGATCAGCGGGATCTCATCGTCAGGGCGCACCCGGGAGTCCTCCTCCCGCCGGGTATCCCACCATGCGACATCCACCCGGCCCTTCGTCCCGTGGGCGAACGGCAGGACCTGATAGCCGGTCGGGCTGTCGCCCGTATTCGGGTGGATGGCAACCGGCCCGCCGGCACGGAATATGCCGCTGCCGTTCCCGCCGAGATTGAGGTCGAGGATGAACGGCTCGTCGGGATGTGCAGCGCTGCCATACCAGTTCTGGCCGTCCGTGGAGGACATGCCGACGATGCGCGGGATGCCCGGATAGGTGCCCGGCGGAGCACCGGCGAGCTGCTCGCAGCCGCCGACGGCCGCGGTGCTCCGCCACCGTCCTTCAGACTCGTCGTAAACCACGCGATCCGCGGAGAACACCCAGACCCGCTCGCCGTCATCGGCCATCCAGGGGAACGTGAAGTTGCGGAACGTGGCGCCGCTCGCCTGCTGGTCGAACGGGCAGATGGGGAAGGTCGTCTTCGTCTTCGCCCAGGACTTGCCGAGATTGGACGAGAACGCGTGCACGATGGCGTCGGTCTCGTTGGAGTCACGGCTGCGCCGGTAGGTGAGCGAGATGCCCTCGCCCGGCAGGTAGGCGAGGGAGACGCCGGTGACGACGTTCAGCTCCTCGGACACCTTCTTGGGGTTGGCGCAGGACGCGCCGTTGTCCTCGCAGACGATGGCGTAGAGCTTGACGGAGTTACCGGAACCCGTGAAAACGGAATAGGCCACCACGATGACGCCGTCGGGCGTGGTCACCTCAATGGGCTCGGCGACGCCTTCCACCTCGATGGACTGCGTGATCTTTGGCTGCGACTCCCCGGTATCCCCGGCCTGGGTTTCATTGACGACATAGAGTGACGCCACCTTGTCGATGAAACGGCCCTCCGTGCCCAGATCGATGACACGGACGAAAGTCTCCGGCTTGTTGAAATCGCCGTCTTCCTGGTTGAAGTCGACGTAACGCTGCAAGGCGAGCACGCCCCGATCGCTGTCTCGGAAGCTCGCGATGTACGACAGCACCGACATGCCCGGCGTGCCGATGCCGGGGATGGCGACCAGCGCGGGATCCGCCGCGAAGCCCTGGCCGATGGACGACGTGGGATGGCCGACGTAGCCCGGCGCCAGCCGGCTCTTCCACGTCTTGCCGAAGTCGTTGCTCTCGGCCACGCCGATCCAGCCGTCGCCCTGGATGGAGGGCCAGTCCGAGGCACGCATGTCGTTGAAGGCACACAATATGTAGGCTGGGTTGTTCGGCCTGACGACGCATGAGGGCTCGTGCTGCTGCTTCAGGCGCCAGTCCGGGATGCGGTCGAAGTCGGGGTCCGGCGTCGGGCCGACGATGTTGACGTTCGGCCCCGGCGTGACGAACTGCTGTTGCTGGGCCGGCGCATTGACGCCGATAAACAGGACCAGTACCGCGGACAGACACAGGAAACCTGGCCGGGCACGCCGGCGGGACAACGCACTACGCATCATATTCTCCAACCCTTTTCTCAACCCTTGAGGCAGAGGTTCTTATTAGGGGACGATGACTTACTGGAAAGGCGATTTATTATCGTTCGTATATCTGGGTTCAGTATAACCACAGGGTTGACTGGCTACGAAATCTATGTCTGACGACGCGAAGCACAAACTGTGCGGGCGGACAGGAAAATGACCGAGATGACGCAAAAAAGGTCATTGTGGTCATGGACTTGGCTGCTGCCTCCCCTCCTGCTGCTCGGTGGCTGCACCAACGGCAACGACAGCGCCGAGACCGGTGATCGGCTGCCGGTCCCCGCGCCCTCCTCCGGATTATGGAAAGGCACCTTTCCCTGCGCCGACTGTCCCGGCATCGAGGTCACGTTGTGGCTGCGCGCGGACGGTGCCTTCTTCCTGCGCCAGCACTACCTGGCAGATGACGGCGACGGCGAGCGCTACTACGGCATCGGGCGCTGGACGTGGGACGAGGCCGAGCCCGCGCTCCGGCTGCGCAGCGGCGGGCCCGAGCGCGTGTTCGACAGGGCCGGGCCCGGCCTGCTGGCGATGCGGGTGGCCTCCGACCTGCCCCATCGCCTCGAACGCAGCGGCGACCTCGCGCCGTTCACGGACACGATAGAGCTGGAGGGCGAATACCGGGTCGCCGACGGGGAGCGCCGTTTTCACGAATGCCGCAGCGGGCTCACCTGGCCGATAGTCCCCCGGGGAGATTATCGCCGCCTGCTGCACCAGTACGGCCGGGTACCCCGTGGCGAGGATGCGCTGGCAACGGTCCGCGGCCGTCTCGAGCCGACGGCGAGAGGCGACGTTCTGTTCATCGAGGAACTGGTGCAGTTGCAGCCCGGGCGCCGCTGTCCCTGAGCAAAAGGAAAAACGAATGCCGGGTCCTGTTGCACGGGGGCCGGAAGTGGTAGTTTTCGCCGCTTGTGTCTGAAGGGCGGAGACCGGCGAATGGCCCATCCGCGACGTATTGTCATCCCGATCGTTATCCCGATCGTCCTCCCGATAGTGCTGGCTTGCGCCGGCATGCTCGTGCTGTCCGGCTGCAGCGAGTCCGAGCAGGCCGCGGCCAATGCCGGCGATCCGGCGGCACCCGCCGCTCCCGCGGGCGTCAAGGTCTACCGCCACGCCCTGGACGGCGCTCCCTCCACCATCGATCCCGTCCAGTCTTCCAATATCTACGCCAACACGGTCGTCCTCAACGCCTACGACACCCTGTATCGGTTCAAGTACCTGGCGCGACCCTACGAGGTCACTCCCAACCTGGCGGCGGCGATGCCGGAGATCTCCGACGACGGCCTGGTCTATACCATCCGCATCAAGCAGGGCGTGCACTTCATCGACGATCCCGCCTTCGAGGACGGCATCGGCCGCGAAGTGACAGCGGAGGACTTCGTCTACAGCCTGAAACGTCACTTCGATCCGTCCCAGCGGCCTCGCGGCGCCTGGCTGTGGCAGGGCCGCATCGTCGGCCTCGACGAATGGAAGGACGCCGGTTCCGACTACGATCAGGAAGTGGAGGGGCTGCGCGCGCTCGACCGCTACACCGTCGAGGTGCGCCTGACCAATCCCTATCCCCAGTTCGTCTACACCCTCGCCCAGGGCTACGCCGCGGTGGTGCCGCGCGAGGCCGTGGAGAAATACGGCCGCGAGTTCGGCTCCCATCCGGTCGGCTCCGGGCCGTTCCGCGTGATTTCCTACGACTCCTCCCGGGTGGTGTACGAGCGCAACGAGGACTTCCGGCAGGAACCGGTGGACCTCGCCGCCGAGGGCTACGACCCGGCCACCCAGGCCTACACCGGCGTGGAGGCCATCGAGGGGCGCTCGCCCCCGTTCGTCGACCGCCTGCAGATCGACTTCATCACGGAAAACGCCGCACGCTGGAATTCCTTCACCAAGGGCAACGAGATCCAGTACCTGACTGTGCCCAACGAGCAGGTGGACCGCATCCTGGCCTCGAAGGACCCGATCACGCCCACCCCGGAGATCGCCGAGCGCTACCACATGCACCATGGCGTGGAGGCGGGGTTCGTCTTCATGACCTTCAACATGGATTTCCCGGAGATCGGCTACAACGACGACCCGGAGCGCGAGCGGCGCAATCGCGCCCTGCGCTGCGCCATGATCAAGGGCTTCGACTGGTACCGGCGCAACGAGAGCTTCTACTTCGGTCTCGGCCAGGTCTTCCCCGGCGTCATCACCCCCGCGGTCCCGGAGTTCGATCCCGACCTGTCCCGGGACAGCGTCACGCTGGACATCGAGGGAGCGCGCCGGCTGCTGGCCGAGCACGGCTGGAACGCGGACAACCTCCCGGAACTGGTCTACGGCGCCCAGGCCGGCGTCAGCCAGCGGCTGTTCTACGAGCAGTTTCGCGGCTTCATGAAGAAGATCGGCTATCCCCGGGAGAAAATCGTGCTGAAGCAGTACGCCACCTTCGGGGATTTCATCAAGGATGTCTCCCAGAGCCGGCTGCCGCTGGTCGCCAAGGGCTGGGGTCTGGACTACCCGGACGCAGAGAACACGCTGCAGCTGTTCTACGGTCCGAACGGCTCGCCCGGCTCGAACGACGCGAACTGGCGCAATGAAGAGTACGACCGCCTTTACGAGCAGTCCGCGGTGATGCTGCCGAGTCCGGAGCGCACCGAGCTCTACCGCCGCATGAACCAGCTGGTCATCGACGACTGCGTGGCCATCACCGGCCTGTCGCGCACCCGGGTCTACCTCTGGCACAAGGACGTGATCGCCATGCCGGATCGCCAGATCGTCGGCGGCTTCTTCATCCGCTTCGTCGACATCGCGGACCGCGCCGGGGAGACCTGACGATGGAAGTCCTGCAGTACGCCGTCAGGAAGCTGGTCGGCGGCATCCCGCTGATACTGGGGGTCACCTTCGTCAGCTTCCTGCTGATGGTGTACTTCGGGCCCGACCAGACCTACGAGCTGCTGGGCAAGAACCCCACCGAGGAGCAGATCGCCGAAGTGCGCAGGGAACTCGGCTACGACCGGCCGTTCTTCGTGCGCTACGGCGAATACCTCAAGGAACTCGTCACCCTGGACTTCGGCCTGTCGGATTCCACCGGCGAGCCGGTGAGCGAGATGCTCGGGCGCAGCATTCCCATCTCGCTCGCACTGATCACACCCGGGTTCATTCTCGGCAACGTGCTCGGCATCCTGCTGGCGCTCATCGCCGCCTATCACCGCAGCGGCTGGATCGACAAGGCCATCATGGGTTTCTCGGTGGTGGGCATGAGCGTGTCCTTCCTCATCGTCATCATCGGCTTCCAGCTGCTGCTCTCCTCCAGCTACGGGCTGAACCTGTTCCCGGTGCGCGGCTGGAACGTCAATTCGCTGTACGACTACGTGATGTACGTGACCGTGCCGACGCTGGCCACGGTGTTCGTGGCGCTCGGCTACAACACCCGCTTCTACCGGGCCGTGCTGGTGGAGGAGATGACCCGGGATCACGTGCGCACCGCGCGGGCCTTCGGCATCCCGCCGGGCAAGCTTCTCTACAAGCACATACTGAAGAACTCGGCCATCCCCATCATCACCCGCATCATGTTCTCCATCCCGCTGGTGATCGTGAGCGGCAGCCTGCTGATCGAGAGCTACTTCGGCATACCTGGCGTCGGCAAGGTGACCTTCGACGCCATCACCACGGGCGATCAGCCGGTGCTGAAGGCGGTGGTCGGGCTCACCGCGGTGCTGTTCGTCATCACCCTGCTGCTCACCGACATCATGTACCGGGCCGTGGATCCCAGGGTGTCGCTGAAATGAGCGCGATCCCCGAGACCTCGGACCAGCTGCGCGGCGGGGTGGACCCGAACCCGTCCGCACAGCCGGAGCGGGCCGAGTCCATCTGGGGCAAGGCCGTCTACAAGTTCAGCCGGGACCGCGCGGGCATGATCGGCCTGGCCGTCGTACTCGTCTATTTCGTCATGGCGCTCGGCGTCTGGCTCGGCGTGTGGGCCACGCAATGGAGCGACGTCGAAGGGCCAAAGTGGGCGCCGATGAGCGCCGAGCACTGGTTCGGCACCAATATCATCGGCCAGGACATATTCCAACGCGCCATCTACAGCACCAAGACAGCCTTCGAGATCGGTGTAATCGTGGCCGTGCTTTCCACGATCATCGGTGCCCTGTTCGGGGCTCTGGCCGGCTTCTTCAGCGGCACCTGGATCGACGAGATCATCCTGTGGATGAAGGGCGTGCTGGACTCCATCCCGTTCTACCTGTTCGTCGCCGCCGTGGCCTTCGCGCTGGAGGGCAACCCCTGGTCGATGCACGTGGCGATGGTGTCGGTATTCTGGACCACCACCGGCCGGCTGGTGCGCGGCGAGGTGATCAAGCTCCGCAACTTCGAGTTCGTTGAGGCCTCCCGGGCGATCGGCGTGCCCCAGACCACCATCATCTTCCGCCACATCGTGCCGAACACCTTCCACATCCTGCTGGTGCAGGCCACCATCGTGTTCGTCGCCGCCATCAAGTCGGAGGTCATCCTGTCGTTCCTCGGCCTCGGCGTGCAGGACGGTGTGAGCTGGGGGCTGATGATCTCCGAATCCACGCTGGAGGTGCTGGCGGGCTTCTTCAACAACTTCGTCTGGGCCTCGGTGTTCCTGTTCGGCCTGGTGATGGCGTTCAATATGTTCTCCGACGCGCTGCAGGACGCACTGGACCCGAAGAAGGTGGCCGAATCGTGAGCCCCCGGGAACCCGTGCTGAGCGTGCGCGACCTGGTGGTGGAATTCACCACCCGCTACGGCCCGGTGCGCGCCGTGGACGGCGTGAGCTTCGACGTGTACCCCAACGAGACCCTGGGCATCGTGGGCGAATCCGGCTGCGGCAAGACGGTGACCGGGCTGTCCATCCTCGGCCTCATCCCCTCGCCGCCCGGACGCATCGTCTCGGGCGAGATCCGCCTCGCGGGCCGCGATCTCACGAAGATGCCCGAGGAGGAGCTGCGCGGGCTGCGCGGTCACGAGATTTCCATGATCTTCCAGGAGCCGATGACGGCGCTGAATCCGGTGCTGACCGTCGGCAGCCAGATGGTCGACGTGCTGCGCCGGCACAAGCAGTACACGCGCCGGCAGGCCCGGGCCGTGGCAGTGGAGATGCTGGCGCGGGTCGGCATCCCGGTGCCGGGCAAACGCATCGACGAGTATCCTCACGAGATGTCCGGCGGCATGCGCCAGCGGGTGATGATCGCCATGGCGCTGTCGTGCGACCCGAAAGTGCTGATCGCCGACGAGCCAACGACCGCACTGGACGTCACCACTCAGGCCCAGGTGCTGGAGCAGATCGTGAAGCTGCAGGAAGAGTTCCACATGGCAGTGGTGCTGATCACCCACGACCTCGGCGTGGTGGCCGAAACCTGTCACCGGGCGCTGGTGATGTACTGCGGCGAGATCATCGAGCGGGCCGAGATCGACCGCCTGTTCGAGGCGCCGCGGCATCCTTATTCCCGCGGCCTGCTGGATTCCATCCCCCGGCTCCGGGCCGACAAGCTCGCCGAGCTGCCGGTGATACCCGGCATGGTGCCCGACCTGATGCACCTGCCTCCCGGCTGCCGTTTCGCCGACCGCTGTCCGCGCGCCCGGGACGACTGCCGCCGCGCGCGCCCCGCCCTCGACGGCGGCCCCGGCTCGCCCGCCGCGGTCTCCTGCTTTCACCCGCTGGCCTGAGGACGCACCGTGCCGACCCCGCTGCTGAAAGTCGTCGATCTGAAGAAACACTTCCCGGTGCGGGGCGGGCTGTTCCGGCGCGTGCAGGCCTGGGTGCGGGCCGTGGACGGGGTGAATTTCGAACTGGAGCGCCAGCGCACCCTCGGCCTGGTCGGCGAGTCCGGCTGCGGCAAATCGACGCTGGGCCGCGCGGTACTACGCCTGACCGAGCCGACCGGCGGCACGGTCCACCTGAACGGCGAGGACGTGCTGGCGCTGTCCCCGCAGGCGCTGAAGGCGAAGCGCCGGGAGATGCAGATCATCTACCAGGACCCCTACGCCTCGCTCAGCCCCCGGCGCCTCATCGGCCAGACCATCCAGGAGCCGCTGGACGTGCACGGCATCGGCACCCCGGCCGAGCGCCGCCGGCGCGTGGAGGAACTGCTGGACATCGTCGGCCTCCGCAAGCAGATACTGTCACGCTACCCCCACGAGTTCTCCGGCGGCCAGCGTCAGCGCATCGGCATCGCCCGGGCGCTGGCCCTGAACCCGAGCTTCATCGTGGCCGACGAGCCCGTGTCCGCGCTGGACGTCTCGGTGCAGTCCCAGGTGCTGAACGTCATCGCCCGGCTGCAGCGCGAGCACGGGGTCGCGTTCCTGTTCATCTCCCACGACCTCGCCGTCATCCAGCACGTCAGCGACGACGTGGGCGTTATGTACCTCGGCGCGCTGGTGGAGTTCGCCACCAGCGAAGACCTGTACCGGGACCCAAAGCACCCCTACACCCGGGCGCTGATGTCCGCCATACCGGTGCCGGACGTGAAGCGGAAGTCGAGGCGCATCGTGCTGGGCGGAGACGTGCCCTCGCCCATGCACCCGCCGCCGGGCTGTCCGTTCCATCCCCGCTGCCCGGAGGCAATGCCGCAGTGCCGGGAGGTGGTGCCGCCCCGGGTCAACGCCGGCACCGCCGCGAAACCCCACTACGTGCGCTGCCACCTGTATACCGACGCCGGCGCGGCGCCGGCCTGAGCTCCGGCGCGGCACCGGTCGGACGGGGCCGCACCGGCGCTCAACCCTGACCCAGCTTCTGCTCCAGGTGCTCGACGAGCGCGTCGATCACCTTCAGGCGGGCGTAGTGCTTGTCGTCGCCTTCCACCAGAATCCAGGGCGCGCCCCGGGTGCTGGTGTACTGGATCATGTCGTGGGCGGCCACCGCATAGTCGTCCCAGCGCTCCCGGTTGCGCCAGTCTTCGTCGGTGAGCTTCCAGTGTTTGTAGGCCGACTCGGCGCGCTGGCGGAAGCGGACCAGCTGCTCTTCCTTGCTGACGTGCAGCCAGAATTTCATCAGCAG
>Ga0209949_1000093_pt1 | contig 50987 bp, 38 predicted proteins | sample SalPonC_black_MG_FD_185711 | JGI IMG/M metagenome (GOLD analysis project Ga0209949, IMG submission 185711) | Salt pond soil microbial communities from South San Francisco under conditions of wetland restoration - Salt Pond MetaG... | ecosystem: Environmental > Aquatic > Marine > Intertidal zone... | reverse complement strand
TGACAAAACCAAGAATCTACCGCAGTTATCACTTAGCGAAGCCTTAAATCAGAGGAACCGTATGCGGGAAAGCCGCTCGTACGGGTCTGTGGGGGAGCGGGGAGGTAACGAACCGCTCTACCCGGAAGGCGGAAGCGGGAAGCGGCCTGGCCGGGGAGTGCAGAGTGATCCATCTGTTTGTCTAAGTCTTGCCGGTGAAGTTGGTGCTTGGCTATTGGCTGTTGGTTGTCCCGATACGCTTCGCTCCGATTGGCGGCTAAGCAGGGCATAGCGATGCCTGTCGACCAGCCTGCCCATTTCGCTACGCGACCTGGTCGGGGTCACCCTGTGGAATTCGCAAAGCGACTATTTCACGGGGTAAACATCCAACCCCCCATTCAGCCTAACTGTTACCACCCGGACAGTGAAATAAACATTATTTCCGCTACCTTTGTACTAAACAGGAAACTCCACATCGACATGCGAAAAGGCAAGGTCGAAAGTAGTCGGAACACTAACCTTATTTTTCCCCGGTAAAAGAAGAAAGAGAATTTGAAAAAAGCAGTCATCGACGTCATCATTCCGGCTTACAACGAAGAGCGGTCGATCAGTCTCGTATTGGCCGATATGCCCTGGGATATGGTTCGGGAAGTGATCGTTTGCAATAATGCGAGTACTGATAATACGGCCTGCGTCGCCCGAAAGGGAGGTGCCACCGTAGTGGATCAGCCACGCAAGGGCTACGGCAGCGCTTGTTTGAAGGGAATGGAGTACATCCGTCAGAAGCCGGCAGAGGAACAGCCTGATATCGTCGCGTTTCTGGATGCCGATTACTCCGACTACCCCGAGGAAATGGAGGATGTTGTCCGGCCCCTCCTGGAAGAAGATCAGGACCTGGTGATCGGATCTCGGGCACTGGGTAATATGGAAGCGGGGGCGATGATGCCACAGCAGGTTTTCGGCAACTGGCTGGCCACTAACCTCATTCGCCTGTTTTATAACTATCGCTTTACCGATCTGGGTCCTTTCCGGGCGGTGAAGTGGCAGCAGCTGCTGGAGCTGAATATGGAAGACCCGGACTTCGGCTGGACAGTGGAGATGCAGGTCAAGGCTGCCAAACAAGGCCTTAAATGCACCGAAGTGCCGGTGCGCTACCGTCGCCGGGTGGGGGTCTCTAAAGTGTCGGGAACGATAAGGGGCACTATCCTCGCCGGACACAAGATTTTATGGACGATTTTTAAGCTGTGGTAGCGGTATTATTGGCGGGGTGCTAATTGACGGGGGTGACTCTGAGTCACCCCGTCAATCAACCTCAGTTACGGGACGACTTCAGAGTTACCCCGTCAATCAACCTAACAAAGGAAATTTTAGAAAAATATGTCATTCATCGCTTACTTGGTTTTGGCTGTTTATACAATAGCTCTTTTGTATATCACGGTGTACTGTCTGATGCAGTTCACCCTGCTGTACCACTACCAGCGGGCCATTCGAAACCAGCCTGATGAAACAAAGCAGCAATACAAAAGAATTGAAGAGGGGCAGACCACTCAGCGGACAAAGAATAAACTGGTCGGAGCTGCAAACGGAACTACCTTACCGGTAGCAGTGACTGAAGAGCCGGAAGAGCCGGAAGCTTACCCCTTTGTAACCGTTCAACTACCTATCTACAACGAAAAATACGTTATTGAACGCCTGATCGATACGGTGGCACAGTTCGATTATCCCCAGGATCGTTTCGAAATCCACATCCTCGATGATTCCACGGATGAAACGGTGGATATCACCCGTCGTAAGGTGGAGGAATATCAGGCGAAAGGATATCAAATCGCGCAAATCCGCCGTGAGGTCCGGCAGGGTTTTAAAGCCGGCGCCCTGCGCGACGGTATGCCCCGGGCCCGGGGGGAATTCATAGCCATCTTTGATGCCGATTTTCTACCGCGCCGCGACTTTCTAAGGCAAACCATTCCTTACTTTGAGAACGACAGGGTAGGGGTGGTGCAGACCAGGTGGGAGCATATCAACGAAAACTACTCCCTGATCACCCGGCTGCAGGCGCTGCAGCTCAATGTACACTTTACAGTAGAGCAGCGCGGGCGAATGGCTGGTGATTTGCTGCTGCAGTTCAACGGCACCGCCGGTGTGTGGCGCCGCCGGACCATCGAAGACGCCGGCGGCTGGGAGGCCGATACCCTGACTGAAGATCTGGACCTGAGCATCCGGGCGCAGCTGAAAGGTTGGAAGATACGCTTCCTGGAAGAGGTAGGCTCTCCTGCCGAGTTGCCCGTGGAGATGAACAGTCTGAAGTCGCAACAGTTCCGCTGGATGAAGGGCGGCGCCGAAACCGCCCGCAAGATGCTTCCTACCGTCTGGCGCTCCGATCTGGGTTTAGGGAAAAAGATACAGACAACCTCCCATCTGCTGGCCAGCACGGTATTTGTCTTTGTATTCCTTACCGGTGTATTCAGCGTGCCTCTGCTTTACTTCCTGGGCGACCTTGTTGATATGGGTTTCGATAAAGATATATTCGTTTACTTCCTGTCGGGATTGTTTTCTATTATCGGGGTGTATTATTACGGGAATGTAGTAGCGCCGGTGCACCGGGAGCCTCGCGGCAGGGCATTGCTTAAGTTCATCTTTTTGTTTCCCTTGTTCCTTGCCTTGTCCATGGGCTTATCGCTGCACAACAGCGTGGCCGTTATTCAGGGCTGGCTGGGAAAAAAATCAGCTTTCGTGCGGACGCCGAAATTTAACATACAGTCGATTAAAGATAGTTTTCTCAAAAACAATTACGTCAGCCGTCAGCTCTCCTGGACGACGATCGGGGAGGGCCTGCTGGCCTTGTATTTTTTCGCGGCGGTAGCAGCAGGAATTTATCTGGAGAATATGACTTTCCTGTTGTTCCACTTGCTGCTGGCCTTCGGTTTCGGGACGATTTTTTATTTTTCTTTGAAGCATCTTACGTTTACGAAACCTCGCACGTTTACGAAACCAAAGGTTTCGTAAACGTAACAACCGATAACCATGCCCGATCCCGGACGATACACGCCCCTCCTCTTCTGGCTCGCCGCTTTTGCTATGGCGGGGCTGACGGCGGGGCTGGGCTATGTCACCGGGCAGTCGGATTTTGGGTATATTCTGGGTTTCTACGCACCCTTGTTTCTCTTGTATCTGCTGCTGTTTAACCTGGCCGGAAAGTCACAGGCGCCGCCGCTTGCTTATTTCATCGGCCTGGCGGTGGGATTGCGCGTCCTACTGCTCTTCGCTGAGCCGGGCCTGTCGGACGACATTTATCGCTTTGTCTGGGACGGTCGCCTGCTCGTGCAGGGAATTAATCCATTTGACCAGCTACCGGTCTACTACATCGAGAATGGGATACGGGTGCCTGGCATTACGGAGGCTTTGTTCCGGGAACTGAATTCGCCGGAATATTTCACCATTTATCCTCCGATGGCGCAGGCGACCTTCGCCCTCGCCGCCTGGCTGATTCCGGAAAGTGTGAGCGGCAGCGCGCTGGTGATGAAGGGTTTTCTATTGCTTTGCGAACTGGGTACGCTGTGGTTGCTCATTCGGTTGTTGCAGCATTTCCGGCTTCCGCCAAAAAACATCCTGCTCTACGCCCTTAATCCGCTGATCATTGTGGAGATTATGGGAAATCTGCATTACGAAGGCGCTATGGTTTTCTTTCTGCTGCTGGCTTTCTGGTGGTTGACGCAGGATCGCTGGCGACTCTCTGCGGTGGCGATCGCTCTGTCGGTGGCTTCCAAGCTCCTGCCGCTGATGTTTCTGCCCTTTCTCATTCGCCGGCTGGGCTGGCGGCGCAGTATTGCTTACTTTGCCATTACAGGCGGGGTGCTACTGCTGCTGTTTTTCCCACTGGCCAGCGGCGTCTTTCTGAGCAATTTTGGCGACAGCCTGGACCTCTATTTTCGCAAATTTGAGTTTAACGCCAGCGTGTACTACCTGGTCCGCTGGGTGGATTTTCAGCGTCTTGGCTACAACAACATCGCCCGGATCGGCCCCTGGCTGGCGATCATTACGGCCGCCGGCATCCTGCTCCTGGCGGCCCTGGAACGCGATCACAGCTGGCGCAAGCTACCCGCACGCTGGCTCTTCGCCATTTGTCTCTACCTTTTTCTGACAACTACGGTGCATCCCTGGTACCTCAGCCTGCCTGTCGGCCTTTGCTTGTTTACCCGCTTCCGCTTTCCCATCCTCTGGTCGGGGCTCGTCTTTCTCACCTACCTCAATTACAGCTACGATCCCTACTGGGAAAACCTGTGGGTGGTGGCACTGGAGTATGCCCTGGTGATCGGGATGCTGGGCTGGGAATTGTTCTTTCAGGAGGAAGGAAAGAGAAAAAAGCAGGTAATCGTCAGGAGAGAAGTGAAAGAACGATTGTCTGCTTTCCTTAACCGATAGGTGGTATATCGTTAAGATTCCTGCTTCTTCACTATCTGCCCCAGCTTTCGGCAGCTACCGCCGTTATAGGCCTCCACACCAAGACCCCGCAGGATGCGCGCGGCGATCTCGCTGCGCCGTCCGTTGCGGCAGCAGGTGATCACCGGGCTGGCTAATTGGCGGATGTCTCTTATCTGTTTACCTACCTCCAGCTCGGGAATGTTGATCGAGGAATTGATGTGCCAGCGACGGTATTCAGTGGAAGTGCGTACGTCAAGGATACTCGCCCCGCTCGCCAGGGTGGCTTCCACATCTATGGTGGGAAGGCCGAGGAGTCTTTTCAGAAAGTTGAACATGGTATACGGAATTTTTTGTTTAAGATCGCATTCCTGAAAGTATCTGTCAGTGAATTGGATCACCAAAGGGGAAATTTTGTTTCTTTTTCCCCTTTTTCCGTTAGGAGAATGTACATCGTCATTTTCTCAAACCAAAAAACTCCTTCCATGAACCTATCCTTGGTATGGGTGAGCTTGCTATGCTCACTCCCGATCGCGCTATTTTCCCAATTCACCGTTGAAGGGGCCCTGATCGACTATCAGACCGGAGCACCGGTAGCTGCCGTACACGTGATGATTAAAGGAAGCACAACCGGTGTCGTTTCGGACGCGGACGGTTATTTTTCTCTTCCCTCACCTCAGTCACCAGTACATTTGATTTTTACCCATCCCGCTTATTTCACGCATGAGCAACAGATGCAGGCCGGTGATTCACTGAGTATCGAACTTTTCGGGCGGCATTTGCGCTCAGTCGATACGGTAATGACATTTGATCCGGAAACGTATGAAGAACAGGTCACCGTGGTTTATTACGATGCTTTCCCGGCGGCTAATCATCAACCGCATAATGAAGACTACGCCGCTATCGCCGAGAACGACGACAGCCGGGTGGCTTATCATCCGGTATCCACCTTCTCAATCGATGTAGACCAGGCCAGTTACAGTAATGTGCGGCGTTTCATCCGGAATGGGATACGTCCGCCCGTCGATGCCATTCGCATCGAGGAAATGATCAATTACTTCCCGTATAATTATCCGCAGCCGGAGGGATATGAACCTTTTTTGGCTGGAGCCGAACTGGCTGAGTGTCCCTGGAATCCCGATCGACAGCTGCTGCACGTACACCTGCAGGCACGTAAAATCGACTTGGAGAAACTGCCGTCCAGTAATCTCGTATTCCTGATCGATGTCTCCGGATCGATGGATGAGGTCAATAAATTACCGCTGGTTAAAGCCTCCCTGCAGATGCTGGCGCGACGCTTGCGGCCACAGGACCAGGTGAGCATGGTCGTATATGCGGGTGCTGCGGGCGTTGTACTGCCACCCACTTCCGGCGACCAAAAGCAGCATATCCTTCAGGCAATTGAAAGCCTGGAAGCTGGGGGTTCCACTGCCGGCGGGGAAGGCATAGAATTAGCCTATGAGTTGGCCAAAAAGCATTTTTTGCCGAAAGGCAACAACAGAGTTATTCTGGCTACCGACGGCGACTTCAACGTCGGCCCCTCCAATGAATCCGATTTGCTTCGACTGATTGAAGAAAAGCGAAAGGATAATATTTTCCTTACCGTCCTGGGATTCGGCATGGGGAATTATAAAGACGACAAATTGGAACTCCTGGCCGATCACGGCAACGGTAACTACGGATATATCGACAACGCCATCGAGGCAAAGAAACTGCTCATTCACCAAATGGGCGGCACCTTATTCACCCTGGCCAAAGATGTGAAGATACAAATGGAGTTCAATCCGGCACAAGTGGAAAGCTACCGGCTGGTAGGCTACGAAAACCGCCTGCTCAACCGCGAGGATTTCGAGAATGATGAAAAGGACGCCGGTGAGCTGGGCGCGGGTCACGCCGTGACGGCGCTCTACGAAATCGTCCCGGCTGCTTCGGCTCCTGCTATAACGACGGGCCTCCGCTATCAGCAATCCGGTCTGACCGAAGCGGCCCGGAACAGCGGCGAACTGGCTATCCTCCGGGTGCGCTATAAGCAACCGGAAGGTGAAAAACCAGCGGAAGAATTTCTGCGGATTGCGGCCGTTCCCATGTCTTTGTCGGAAACATCCACTGACTTCCGCTTCGCAGCCGCCGTAGCCGGCTTCGGACTGATCCTGCGAGAGTCTCCTTTCAATCAAACGCTTAGCTATGAACATGTGCTTTCACTCGCCGGGAATGTTACAGGCTCTGACCCCTTGGGCTTGCGAACGGAATTCCTGGAACTCGTGAAATACTGCAGAGAAATGGGATGGGAACCAACAGGAACCGCAGAACAGATGAACCGATGAACAGAAGAACCGCAGAGAATACCGTGGATTACCGGGGGAAACACTCAGAAATCCAAGCACTCAGAAACTTTGAAATCCAAGGATTTCTTACACATACCCTTTCGCCTGCAGATAAAACAACTCGGCATACTTCCCGCCGATGGCCAGCAGTTCTTCGTGACTACCCAGTTCGAGTAGCCGTCCGTTTTCGAGGAAGAGGATGCGGTCGGCCATGCGGACGGTGGAGAAGCGGTGGGAGATGAGCACGGCTGTTTTTCCTTCGATGAGGTCGCTGAAGCGCTGGAAGACCTCATGTTCGGCGCGGGCGTCGAGGGCGCTGGTGGGCTCGTCGAGGATGAGCAGTTGGGCGTTGCGCATGTAGGCGCGGGCCAGGGCGATTTTCTGCCATTGCCCGCCCGACAGGTCGATGCTGTTTTCGAAGCGCTTGCCGAGCACCTGATCGTAGCGCAGGGGAAGATCCTCGACTACGGTATCGGCGAGGCTCTTGCGGGCGGCGTTTTCGATGACGGGCAGTTCTTCAAGTTCTTCGATATTGCCGATGGCGATATTTTCGGAAGCTTTCATCGAGAAGCGGATATAGTCCTGGAAGATGATGCCGATGTTGCTGCGCAGGTCTTTGAGGTCGAACTCGCGAATGTCGATGCCGTCGATGAGGATGCGGCCGTCAGTAGGTTCGTAGAGCCGGGCCAGCAGTTTGACCAGGGTGGTTTTGCCGGCGCCGTTTTCGCCCACCAGGGCCAGCTTTTCGCCGGCCTGCAGGTGGAAGGACAGGTCTTTTATGGCGTAGTTTTCCCCGTTTGGATACTTGAAGCTGACGTTTTCAAAGGTAAAGCCTTCCTGCAGCGGCCGGGGGAAGGTCCTGCCGCCTTCGGCGCGAATATTAGGTTCTATTTCGAAGAAGTCGAAGAGGTCTTGCAGGTAGAGGGCGCCCTCTGCGATGCGCGAGAAGCGGTTCATGATATTCTGCAACATACCGCGCATGCGTTCGAAGGAGCCGGCCAGAAAGGTGAGCGTACCGACGGTGATGGCGCCGCTAACAGTTTGGAGGATGATGAATACGTAGGCACCGTAGTAGGAAAGGGTGCCGACAGCCGAGAGCAGACTGCCCCAGCCGGCTCGTTTGACCGCCAGGTCGCGGTTGGCGCGGTAGTAGCGGTCGGCGACTTTGTCGAAGCGGTCGGCCAGGAAGTCGGACAGGTTGAAAATCTTCACCTCCTTGGCGGTCTGGTCGCTGGCGCCGATATAGCGCAGATAGTCAAGCTCGCGCCGCTCGGGCGTCCAGCTGCGCGAAAGGGAGTAGCTGCGCTGGTTGAAGTGGGTCTCGCCAAGAAAAGAAGGAATGACGGCCAGAATCAGGATGAGCAGCAGCCAGGGATTGAAAGCGACCAGGCCGGCGCCCAGAAAGATGACCGTGATGATATCCTGGGCCTGGTAAAGCACCTGCGACATGAGCGCCGTGCGGCTGGAGGTCTGCCGGCGGGCCAGCTCCAGTTTGTCGTAAAACTCCGGATTTTCGAAGTGATACAGATCGAGACGCGCCGCATGCTGAATAAGGGCTACCGAGGTTTTATTGGCGAAGAGGTCGCCCAGCAGGCTGTCGAGCAGGGTGGTGGCCCGGCTGATGAGTTCGGAGAGGATGGCCAGGGCGAATTCGATGCCGACCATCAGCCACAGATAAGACATGTCACCCCCGTCTTCGCTGATCAGGCGGATGATTTCGTCAATGATCTCTTTACCTACCCACAGCACTGCCAGCGGAATAGCCGATTTGACCAGGCGCAGCAGGATGTTGCCCAGCGTCATCCCTCTGTGGGTTTCCCAGATGAGTTTGAAAAACCGGGGCAGGTTACGCAGCGCGGAAAACTGATCGCGCAGGCCCACTTTTTCTTTGCTATTAGATTTGCGTTGCGACATGCAGTCTGTTTAAGGTGTTCGCTTGTACGGACACTTGCCAACAAGCTGTATCAAATTAGTTCCTTAATTACAATTCATGAGCACTTTAAGTTGACTTCCGGCAAGTCGCTCCGTTTGGGATTGTATACACTTTACACGAGAAATGGCTGTAATGATTGTTTATTTATCCGTAATGTCCTAAATTACAACGGCAAGCAAGCAATCTCAATTTCCTTTTTGGTGTCGACTCCTCCCCACTTATTATATCGAAAAACAGCTTAATACGCATGCGGCAAATCAGGTTACCTATTCGATGGACATTACTCCTTCCCGGCGTGATATTTTTACTATGGCTGGGCCTGTCAGCTTGCGGAGTGGGTAAGCGCCTGACCGGTGTCGATAACACTATTGAGCTGCGGCAGGCCATGGAGGAGGCCGGTAACGAGCGTATCGCCTGGCGCATGGCCAAAAAGCTGGATGATTTCGACGCCTACCGCAGCTATCTGTTGCTTTTTCCGGAAGGGGCATACGTCGCCGAGGCCTGCGCCCGCCTGCAGGCTTACGAATCCGCTTTGTGGGAGGAAGTACGCTGGGCGGCAGATAATGAAAAACGCATGCGCGATTACCTTTTGGTTAAATACCTGGATCTTTTTCCCGAAGGAGCACGGGCCGCTGAGGCGCGGGAGCAGCTTCAGTCGCTCTGGGAATCTTCCCTATGGTATACGGCCCGTTTTGATTCTTACGATGCGGCTGCTGGGGTGCTCGAACCGCAGGCAAGCGGCCTGGTCCACCTAGACCGGTTGCTGGGACTGGTAGCGTACCTGAATAAGTTCCCGCAGGGCGTCCTCAAAGAGCTGGTGGCCGAACGCCTTGCCCGGACCTACATCGGGTACGAGGTGCTTCCGGAATGGGGGCAGTCGGATGCCGGGGAAATATCACTGGATGAAGAAATGGTGGAAGAATGGGCTTTGGCGCTGTCCGCAGGCTCGGGACTCGAGCAGGCAGTAGCCGGCCGGCCCTCGGCCTATCTGCGGGAAATACTACAAGACCGCAGCCGCCTGAATACGTTCGATGCGGATCACAACAGCATTCCCGACGAAATAGAATTGCCGGAACTGAAGGGGGAAGAACGCCCCCTTATTCACTACATACTACCCGGAGCACCAGGCGGGCGACACGATGAAGAAACGGAAACCACGCCGCCTGATGAAATAATCTCCAGTCCTGAAGAAGAATTGCCCACCGGTACAAGGCCGGAAGAAATTCCCGAAACCATCTCTCCTGAAACGGAACCGGAAGAGGTATGGGAAGAAGCTTCCAGGGAAGATGTTGACATGGCGCTCAGCCTGGAAGCCATGTCGGAGCGAACGGCCGAAAGCATTTCCCAGGGCCAGTTTCTGTATGATTCTATTCCTACGCTGGTGGTGGATGAACCTTTCTTTTTTCAGCTGATGATCATTTCCAGCACCGATCCGGTGGCGGGAGTCGTGCGCCGCGGCAGAGTCAGTCCCCGCCGTATTCCCATCACCAGCGAGATGGCTGTCAATATTCAACCGGCTGATCCCAATACGTTCACGATCAATCCGCTGAGTGACGACCACCAGCCCGTTTTTCCTGGCGATACTACTATTTGGTCCTGGAATGTCATTCCGCGTAAAAGCGGCACCCACCAGGTGGCCATCACCATCGATATTATAACCACCGGCCCGACTTCCGGCGAGCCGCTCAAGAAAAACATCACCGTCTTCAACGAAAAGGTGGAGGTCAAAGCCATCGAAAAACCGGTAGCGCCGGTTGCGGAAAATACCGGCGGGGATGAGGATACGGGCTTCGGCTTTTATCCCTGGCTATTGCTGTTGTTGCCCATCGCCGCCCTGGTTTTTTTTCTGTTTAGAAGAGGCCGGAAAGAAGATAACGCTCCCGCAGCATTAGTTCAGCCTTTCGGCAAAGAGACACCGGAACAACGCAACTTCCTGCTATCGAACAGAACCGCTATCCTTGAGTTGTTGAATAAATCAGAGAAAGCCATCGCTAAGGGCGACACCCGCCGGGCTATTGAGGAACTCGAAGTCTTCTTCAACGACCAACACTACGCCATCCATCAGCAGCTGCTCACCCTGGCCGCGCAATTCAACAAATACCAGCGCGAATTCAACCTCGGCCTGAAACCGGACGACAGCATCCCCAACCGGGTGAATATGGCGCTGCTGGAGCTGATTAACCGGATTCACGAGGTGGTGGATGAGGGATGATGATTTTAGTATTTCATTATTGCCTTTTTCTATGAGCTCGACCACACTAAAACATGGGAAGCATGAGATAGTGCAACTTTTTTCCCGCCGCAACGGAGATCCCCAACAATGGGATTGATGAGGATTGCGACGATCTTGATTTTTTGACTTCGGTTTCTCAAATAACAGGATTAAATATTACCGTTTTCCTAAATCCCTTCATTGATCAGGTTGAGGTGGAAGTGGACCGACCGGTAGAATTAAATTGGGAGCTAATGGATGTAAACGGTTGGCGGATTGCTTCCGGTCAGGATATTTACCAGCTTGCCGTACTGAATTTTTCCGGGGCGCCGCCTGGAATTTACTTCCTGGAAATCGTTCATAGTGCTTCGGGAAATCACCTGGTGCAGAGGCTCATCAAAGGCAGGTAAAGAAGGATTTGCCGGCAACTTTGATAGTGCCCGCGATGTTGTCCTGTTTTTAAATCGATCTTCACAAGATGAAAAAAAGTTTGGCCGAACTATCCAAACTGCGCGAGCTACTGCAGCTGGAGAAAGAAGAAGACCTGGAGCAGTATCGCCGGAAGGTGGAGGCCATGCCGCTGCCTCAGCGGCGGGAAGAAGGTTACTGCTGGTATCCATTACAGGTAGTCAGGCAGGGTTACATGATGGGAGAGCGCGCCTACGTGGTCGTGGAGCGCAGCACGGAGCTGAACGAGAAGCATCAGTTTCGTTCGGGTAATACTGTGCGTCTGTTCACGCAGCAGGCCGGCGTCTCGCATCCCGAGCGCACCGGCGTGATACATTGGGTGGATAAAAACAAGATGCAGATCATCCTCAACACTCAGGATCTGCCTGAATGGATCGGACTGGGACAACTCGGTGTGGATCTGCTTTTTGATGAGACCACTTACCAGGAGATGGAAAAAGCCCTGATGCGGGTGATGGAAGCGAAGGGTGATCGCCTGGCGGAACTGCGGGAGGTGCTGTTAGGCCATCAGCCTGCGGTATTCGACGATCTCCGTCATCCGGTAGAGATCCCCTCTCTCAACGAGTCCCAGAATAAGGCGGTCAATGAAATTCTGGCTACGCGTTCGGTGGCTGTGGTGCACGGCCCGCCCGGCACCGGTAAAACCACGACCCTGGTGCAGGCGGTGCGACTGCTCTGCCAGGAAGAAAGTACGGTGCTGGTTACTGCTCCCAGTAATACGGCAGTGGACCTGCTGACGGAGCGGCTGGCCGCCCAAGGACTTGACGTGGTCCGCATCGGCAACATCTCCCGCGTGGATGAGGACATCATTCGTCACACCCTGGATATGCGCTTGTCGGAACACCCCGAGAGCAAGACGATCAAGAAGGTGAAAGTGCAGGCGGCAGAGGCCCGCCGGCAGGCCAGGCGCTATAAGCGCCGCTTCGGCCGGGCCGAATATAAGCAGCGGCAGCGTCTGTTCGAAGAAGCTCGCGAACTGTCCGGCTGGGCCCGGCAGCTGGAAGATCGCCTGGTCGACCAGATCCTCGACGGCGCCCAGGTGATCACCTGTACGCTGGTCGGCGCGGCGCAGCGCGTGTTGGAAAAGCGCAAATTCCGAACTGTGGTGATTGACGAGGCGGCTCAGGCGCTGGAGCCGGCGACCTGGATTCCCATCAGTCGCGCTTCGCGGGTAGTACTCACCGGCGACCCCTTCCAGCTGCCGCCTACAGTAAAATCTACAGAGGCGATGCGCCGGGGCTTGGCAACCACCTTAATCGAAAAGAGCCTGCAGCGTATTCCACAGGTGAGCCTGCTCAATGTGCAGTACCGGATGCACCACGTCATCATGGGTTTTTCCAATCAGCAGTTTTACGAAGGGAAGCTTATCGCTGCTCCCGTAGTCCGGAATCATCAGCTTGCCATTCCGCGGCATCCTTCTGTCACCTTTATTGATACTGCCGGTTGCGGCTTTAGCGAAAAGATGCATGAGAGCTACCGCAGCCGTTATAATCCCGAGGAATTTATGATCCTCTGCGAGCACCTCTATCAGTTGACCGCCGCTTTTAACGGGCAGCCCGTTCCGCAGGTGGCTCTGATCTCTCCCTACCGGGAACAGGTGCGCCATATGAAGGAACAGGTAGAAGAGGACACCTTATTAAAAGAGGTGCCCTCGATCATTAACACCATCGACGGCTTCCAGGGGCAGGAACGGGATATCGTATACATTTCGCTGGTGCGTTCCAATGAAAAGGGAGAGATCGGCTTCCTGAAAGACTATCGCCGTATGAACGTCGCCCTGACCCGCGCCCGTAAAAAACTCGTCATCGTGGGCGACAGCGCCACCATCGGTAACGATCCTTTCTACACCGCTTTCCTGGAATACTGCGAACGCCACGGCCAGTACCGCAGCGCCTGGGAGTTTCTGAAGTGACCGCCGTAGACGGCGGCTGCCTTTTGGGCGGCGGAAATTTAACCGGAAGAAAAAAGGCAAGGTCGAAGGGAGGGAAAAAGGATGAGAATAACGGGTATGATTGAAATTTGGGGAAGGCGGCGTTAGCCCCTTCCCCGAATTTCAGCAGTATCAATAGGACCAGAGGTCGTGTTCGAAGTTGAAGATCTCTTGCTTGATTTTGTCGGCTTCCAGCAGCAGGTCTACACCGGAGAGATAGTCTATCAGACGCCGGTTGAAGACGTTGGATTCTTTATAGATATAGCTGGAGAAGAAGCGCATCTCGAAGATGTCTTCCCAGGATATTGGTGCGGCGTCGTTACCGATCGAGAAGGCCTGTTCGCGGGCCAGTACTTCGCGGGCCTCCGGGTAATAGACCCAGAACATCGGTTGTTCGTAAAGGAAGTTGCCGTTGTCATCTTTGACATCGAGTAGGGGAGCGATACCAAGTATACGCGCCTGCAGGGTAGAGGTTTCCTCATCGAAAAACCACACCTCTTTAAGACGAAAGCGTTTGATATCCTCCGGGTTGAGTTCGTTGGTAACGACTTGTATCTGCTCTTCGTAGGTTTCGGGATCGAAGGTAATGACCGTATCGACCGAAGCGCCCATCTGCGCTACTTCCTCCGCTCTGAGCGGCGTGGTGAATTTGTCATCAATAGTATTGTAAGTCGTAATTTCTCCGTTTTTAGCGGCCTCCATCAGGATGGTGAAGAAGGGGCGCTCGGGATAAGCGAAAGGCAGGTTCATTTTTTCGCGCACATCGATGACGCGCCAGATGCGTTTTTCCCAGAAAATATCGGCTTCGCGTACATGATCGTAGGCGAGTACGCGCTTTTCGTAAGTGATCCGCTTTTCGGTGATATCGTCCAGCGGTTTTTCCTGCTCGAGCGGCTCACCAGTCTCGGTCATGATGTTGTCCGGCTGCTGGGCCGTCAGTGGCAACAGCAAAGCCAGCAACATGGTGGTACCAAGCAATCTAAGAGCGATCTTCATAGCGATTTCGGTTTTAAAAGTGCTGAGGAAGTATAATAGTGCACTCTTTTAACGATGAAAAGGAGTGCACTATTACACGAGAATGACGAAAATTTAATTTATCCGGTTATCCATGGTCGTATGGGTGCTTTGACCACACCATTTGTCAAAGCAAGTTATTTAATCCGGAAGACCATGGAGTTGACTTTACGGCTGGCCGGGTCGCCGGGGCATTTAGCCCGAACATTGTTGAAGTAGTACATATCGCCGGGACGGGCGCGCTGCACCAGCTGCCGGGCCTGTGCGCCGTAGCTGGCGCCGGCGTTGGTTACCGGTACGGGGTCCTGACGTTTGGGTACGTATACCAGTTCGAATCCGACGATATCGCACTTGGCTTCGAAGTCAAAGTTATCGAGCCAGGCAATCACACCACCCTGTGCTTTAAAGGTGCCGTTGGGCACCGGACCGTCTTCAAGGCGGCCGAGGCGGGCTACCGGATCGGGAATACGCTTAACGCGGAACATCTTGTTGTCGCGCATTCCGCCGCCGGTAACGTTGATGCGGCACTCTTCGGGGCGTGTCACGGTGACATTAAAAGTGTTGGAACCGGTTTTTCTCACCGAACCACCGGCGCCGGAGATCGTGACGTTGAGGTCGTTGGAAGAAATACCAGCCGCGGAAACGGCGATCGGGTTATCGACGCCGATGTAGAAAACGTTCATTTTTTCCGCCGACACAGCCACGGAGCGTTCGCCGACTTCGTATTCGAACTCCTTGGTATAGGAATCCGTTTTGCCCGTCAGCGGGTTGGTCACATCGATGCGCACATCGTAGGACTTGGTGCCGATGCTGTTGGTCTGCACCTCGTAGGTCGCTTTACCTTCTTCCACGGGCAAGTTGTTGCCGTTGACGTAGATTTTGGTGCTCTCGCCGGCCGAAGTAGAGTAGGCGCTCAGGAATACTTGAGCAGAATACTTTTCTCCCCGGATGACGTAGCCTTTTCTGGCCGAGATTACCGGTTCGAAAGCATCGAGTTTAATCAGGTCGGCGCCGCTGGCCTTAGACAGATAGTAATTCAGGACCATATTGGAAGAAGACTTGGCGTCGTTCTGGATTTTGGTCAGAATCGGGAAAACAGCGGCGACGGGCATCTGCTGAAAGTTGTAGAGTACCCAGTCTTCTTTATCAGATTTGGCGACAGCCGCCGAATCGATCTTGAGCGGCAGCACGTTAGCGAGGTTGGAGCTATCGCCCGCAATGGCGAGGAGTTTTTGCCGCGTCTCCGTAATTTTATCCATCAGCTCGTAGCCTTTACCACGATCGCTTTGCGGACCTTCGACGCCCACCAGCAGGCGGGTGGTGACATCTTTGTCTTTAATGCGCTTCGGCCTTTCCGGATCTTTATCGGAGGGGCCGCCTGCGGCATCAAAGAGCTGAGTGCTCAGGTCCTCGACGTATTGAACAAAGTCATCGGCTACCTGCTTGGCCTCTTCCGCTGCACTCAGGTATTTCTGGTTTGCTTCGGAGTCGTAAGCTTCTGCTTGTTTCTGGATATTGGACAGGATCGCCGAGTTGGTACTCTCGACGATGTCATTACTATTATTGATCCCCTTATCGATGGTGAAAAAGGCATTCATGACCTCGGCAGACACGTTCAGGGCCAGTAGCGCCGTCAGCACCAGATACATTAGGTTGATCATGAGCTGCCGGGGTTCCTTAGGTATGGACATATCTCACGCTTTTTTTCAGTTTAAAAAATTTGATGAATGGAAAAAGCCCGTATCCGGTGTAATAAGGTGACTACTCGGTCAGACGTTTCCCTTGGCGGCTTCCTGGATTAACCGTCGCGGCGAACGTTGGACATGGCGCCGATGACGTTACCGTACACTGAATTCAGTGCGCTGTAGGTTTGGTTCAGCGAGCCGATGTTCTTGTTCAGGGAATGCAGATTGTCCTTGTACTGCTTGGTTTCTTCCACCGAGTCAGCCAGATCGGCCATCGCTTCGTTGAGTTTGCTGTAGAAGTTGCTCATCGAGCGGATCTGATCTTTGGTGCCCGAGAAGTCGACTTCCTGAAGAGCTTTGAGCGAGGACATGCTTTTGGACATATTCTGTAATTCGGAAAGCATGCCGCCTAATTGCTGCTCGACGACTTCGCCGTTGAGGGCGGGCAAGTTTTCCTGCTGTGGCGTTCCGATCGGGTTGGCAGTCAGCGGAGTGATATTGGAGCTATATTGATCCAGTCCGGGATACAGTTTTTCCCAGTAGTAATCCTTCTCCGGGCCAATGAGTCCCAGGAACAGGAAGATAAATGCCTCGACAGATAAACCGATAATCAACATCGTACTTGCGCCTTCCCAGCTCTCGAGTTTAAAAAGGGCGCCCATAAGCACCACGGCTGCACCAACACCGATAATCAGGTTTTTGAGGTACTTGAAGGTCTTGGACTTTACGAAACTCATCGTTTATACGCTTTAATTAAGTTAGTGAATTGTGTTCTAATTGAAATCGTTGGATCAAAGATCCCGTAGTCATAATGCAGCGCTGCTAAAAAGTAACAGGCTGCGGAGATTTTTTTTAAAAAAAAGAAAAAATCTTTTTTCATAGCGGCTTTTGGGGCCGAAGGATGAAATTTTAAACATGCTCTTGGCCTATTAATGCAACTATGGATATTGCGGCTTTCCACAATATCCATAGTTGCTCGGGGGCGCTTTCTGTTCGATTATGTTTAGAAGTCATTGATGGAACGTCCGAGGAAAGTCAGGGCACAACGAAAACCGATGTAGGATTTCGTCGTGTCCTGGTATTCCCAGTGGCGCGTTCCGGTCTGAAGGAAATGCATAATATCTTTCCAGGAACCACCGCGGATTACTTTTCGCTTGTAAGCTTCCGGATCATCATCCTGAGCATCGTAGCGAATATCAGGGTTGAGATCGTGGTAGAAGGAGTAGGCGTTTTCCTGGTAGGCCGTCAGTGTCCACTCAGCGACATTGCCCGACATGTTGTACAGGCCGTAATCGTTGGGGAAGTAGGCGTCGGCTTTAACGGTGTACAGGCCTCCGTCTTCCGGGTAGTTGCCGCGGCCGGGTTTGAAGTTCGCCAGCAGACAGCCTTTGGAGTTACGAATGTAGTAACCGCCCCAGGGATAAGGCGCCAGGTCGTGACCGCCACGAGCGGCATATTCCCATTCGTGTTCGGAAGGCAGGCGGAAGTTTTCCGTATTTACGCCGTCTTTCTGATTAGTTTGATAGGAGTTCCAGATTTTAGTGCGCCAGTAACAGAAGGCGTTGGCCATGTGCCAGTCGACCCCTACCACGGGGTAGTCATCAAAGGCCGGGTGCCAGAAGTAGTTACGGGTCATCGGCTCGTTGTAGGAGTACGCGAAATCGCGAATCCATACAAGCGTATCGGGGTAGATGTTAACTGTTTTACGATTGATGAAGGAGCTGCGCGGAGAACGCCCGGCATCTTGAGCGGCCTTTTTCCAGTCGTACCACTCGTACTCGAATTCAAAGCGAGCCACATCCATTTCCCGTTTACCGAGGAAGCGGTCATCCCCCTGGTAGTAGAGATCTTCCAGGGTTTCGTCCGACCAGTCGATATCGTATTCCCAGTCGATCAGCTCTTCTCCGGTGGTGGGGTCTTCGTAGAAGTGATCGAGATAGGCATGCGCCAATGAATCGCGCACCCAGTAGACGAACTGGCGATACTCATTGTTAGTGATCTCCGTATCGTCCATAAAAAAGCCCTGGATGGAAATGGCTTTAGGTCTTTGTACGAACGTATTGCTGACATCCTGATCGCTCGGACCGGCGTGGTAAGTTCCGGAAGGAACATAGACCATACCATAGGGGTTGATCCCTTTCCAGGCCGGCCGGTCGAGAACGCCGATCAAATCGCCCGTTTGCTTGCTGCCACAGGACGCGGCTAACACCACTAGTAATGCTAGTGAAAGTTGAATTGCATTTTTCATGTTAACACCCAAGTTTTCCTTCAGATTAAAGTATACTTCCTTACAAAGCGAATGTAAATATAGACTGTTTACAAATTTTTTTTAAAAAAACTCCTTGTTTTTCCGGGGTTTAACATATTCACCCGGATTTCCTGCTTACGCCATTGATGGCTTTGGGAGGAAATGAGTCATTTGACGAATCCCTATTTTTGGGATGGACTATGCCCTTTGGCTAAAGTCTGCATTGCAAGAACGTTACGATGCGCTTTTGTATTATACTCTCCCCTTTGGAAATTTGTTAAATAAAGGAGAAAATTTAAAATACGAGTGCTGCTTAGTTCTCCCGGGCCCGATATTTCCAGCGTTCCGGTAACGCTTTTTAATTCTGGCGGCCCGCAGTATTATTATAAGGAGCGCGGATTGTAGATTACATTCGGTGGCCTTCCTGCTCCAATCGGCTTGTTGAGATTGTAGTTGAGCATAATCTCATGTGAACCGTTGCTTACGACATTGAGATCGGATAGCGTGAGGTCATAGGCATAAGCCAGCGTGATTTTTTCGCTCAGATTCAAACCGAACAGGATCGCAGCGGCATCGATGCTAGTTGAATTATATCCTCTTAACGATGCACCGCCGAATATATTGTCATTGTACTGCAACCTAAAACCGACATCGGTCTGAGTTTGTGTAAAATCGGAGCGAACGAAGAGGGAGGGATGCAGTTTAAAAGCACGGCTGAGTTCCAGGTGTACATCAACTACGGCAAAGTAATTGCGGACGAGCTGCAGGGACACCGTGCTGAAATCCGCACTGGATTCGAGCAGGTTTTTTGATGACAGGCCTATTTCCAGCCATTCGCTTTTATAAAACAAGCCGGCGTCGAAAGTGGGCAACAGGACGGTTTCTTCCACCGGCGGGAGCAAATCATCGTTGTGTTCGATAATTCCCGGCTCGCTATAATTCCCATCCGGGGTGCGGAGCTTGCTGCCGTCGAGGGCCCGCTGAACGATACCTCCGGCCAGGCCGATGGAGAGCACGCCGGAGCCCAGCGGCAACTGATAATTGTAGGCCAGCGTAGCCGAGGTCAGTCGTTCGGCGCCGAAAACATCATTTTCCACATTGATTCCTATACCGCCCCGGGCAATGTAAAGGGGCATATGCATATTGAGATTCTGAGAGGTAGGGCTTCCCTCCAGGCCGACCCATTGGGAGCGGAAAGCACCGGTAATGCTCAGGGAATTATCCAGTCCTGCATAGGCGGGATTCCAGTGCATTTTATTCATAAAAAACAGGCTGTAGTGACCGGGTTGCTGTCCGGTCAGCGGCAGAGCCAAGAGTATTAGAAGAGCCGCTGTCAGTAAAGTAGCGCAGTGCCTCATCTTCCGGCAGGATTGTTGTGTTTGTTGATATAAGCGTTATTTGCGGCGAAGCAGTTTTCTCATTCTACTCCTTCCTCTGGATCATGTCGCAACCGAAAACAGGTGAACGCAATTGTCAGAGATACCTTCTGGGTCACGATTTCTCACCATTACGCCAATAAATATACGGCATGACGGCCACACTTACCAGTGGGCCTCCCGAAAAATACGGGTTATGTCTACGGACTTACTATTTTAAGCGCTTCCTCCACCTCGGATACCGGTCGCTGGCAGGCATACTGCTGGCAAATATAAATTTGTACAGAGTCGCCGCCCGGCCTTCCGGCAAGTAGCGGATAGCGGTCATCGCTCTCCGTGGCGGTCATCATCACGTGATTAGGTATAAAGTGGGCTTTCAGGTCGTTTGCGGTTGCTATTGCCCGGGGGCCAATTACGGCAATTTCCCAGCTGGGTGCTGCCAGGGTCAGGCCGGCGCGCGCCCAGGTAGCAAAGGTGGTCGGGTATTTTTGAACGGCTTCCTTGAGTTGTCCGAGCATAGTGAGGGCTTCCCGGTGCATTTCTCTATCGTCGAAAAGGGTGCTTAGCCGCAGCAGGTTGTGCGCCATCGTGGAATTGCCGGAGGGTACGGCGGAGTCGTAGAGTTCCTTCTTGCGCAGGAGCACATCCGACTGCTCCGTGCCGGTGTAGTAAAAAAGCCCGCTTTCCTTTTCCATGAAATGCGCTCTTACATACTGGGCAAAACGGTGAGCTTCCTGTAAATAGCGTTCTTCAAAGCAGCTTTCATAGACGTCGATCAGGGCTGCGATCAAATAGGCATAATCATCAAGAAAAGCATCGTATTGGGCATTTCCACCTTTATAGGTATGGTAAAGCGCCGGCCCTTCCCCTTTCCGGAAGCGTTCGAGTAGCAGGTCCAGATTGCGCCGGGCTGTGACCAGGTAGGCCGGCTCGCGCAGTGCCTGGTAGGCATTGGCGTAAGCGGCGGCCATCAGCGCGTTCCAGCCAAGGAGTATCTTGTCATCGAGGCCGGGGCGGACGCGAAGGGAGCGGCGTTCGAGCAACTGTTCGCGGTTGTGCTTGAGTTGCTCGCGCAGTGCTGCTTCCTCCATCCCTTTTTTTACGGCGAAAGCCGGGATCGACTGCTCGCGCCACAGGATATTTTTCCCTTCCCAGTTTCCGGCTTCCGTGACGCCGTAAAATTCGCAAAACAGAGGAGCTTCCTCGCCCAGCACCTCTTCAATTTCCGCTTTTTCCCACACGTAAAACTTGCCCTCCTCCCCTTCGGAATCGGCATCCAGCGCGGAGTAGAAGCCGCCTTCCGGGCTGGTCATTTCTCTTTCGATAAAGCGGAGGGTTTCTTCGATGGTTTCGCGGTACAGGGGCCGCCGGGTCACCTTGTAGGCGTCGGCGATCAGGCTGACGAGGAGGCCGTTGTCGTAAAGCATTTTTTCAAAATGGGGAATCAGCCAGGCCCGGTCGGTGGCGTAACGGGCGAAGCCGCCGCCAAGTTGGTCGTAGATGCCGCCGCGGATCATTTTGTCCAGTGAGCGGCCGACCTGATGCAGGGCTTCCTGCTCCTGATAGTGATGGGCGTATTCCAGGAGGTACTCCAACGGCATCGTATTGGGGAACTTCGGCGCCCCTCCGAAACCGCCGTGGGTCTTGTCGAAGTGCTGCTTCATATTATCGAATATCCGCTGCTGGTCTTCTTCGCTGAAACTGGTTTGGGCAGCCATTTCCAGGCTGAAGTCTTCCTGGAGGAATACCTCGTCCGTACGCTGAATCCGGGCGGTGAGTTGGTTGGCCTGTTTTTCTACCTTCTCCCGCTCTTCCCGGTAGGCGCGGGCCAGGTATCCGAGCAATTGCCGCCAGGAGGGCCGGCTGTGGGCTGCCTGGGGCGGAAAGTAGGTGCCGGCGTAGAAGGGGCGCCCGTCCGGCATCAGAAAGCAATTCAGCGGCCAGCCCCCCTGCCCGGTAAACACCTGGCAGGCATCCATATAGATCTGGTCGACGTCGGGCCGTTCTTCGCGGTCCACCTTGATATTGATGAAATGCTCGTTCATCAGCGCGGCGATTTCTGCATCTTCGAAGGATTCGCGCTCCATGACGTGACACCAGTGGCAGGTGGAGTAGCCGATACTAACCAGGATGGGCTTGTCTTCTTCGGCAGCTCGTTCAAAGGCTTCGGGCTTCCAGGCGTACCAGTCGACGGGGTTGCCGGCGTGCTGTTGCAGATAAGGACTGCTTTCGTGCTGAAGTCGGTTCATGTATTTCTTTGGTCTGATTTCCCTAATAGAAAGGAACGGGCTGCGATTTTGTTCGGGAAAGCAGAGAAGAACTGCCCGGAACTACAACCCGCCCCGGGAATAAGGCGGGCAAGCACGCGGAACCTTTCACCCGATCGCGTGATCCGTCAGGCGGCATTTGACCTTCAGAAGCTGGCGGATCTCGTTGAGCTCCAATTCGTAAGGTTGGTAGACATTGCTGTTGTCGGAGATCAGCCGGAGCCGGGCCACCTGGTCTCCCTTGCGGATCTGCTGAATACGTTTGGCGACCACCACCTCGGTAACAACGACGTAGACGTGATTGTCGCGCATCGGTTCGCCGCGTTCCAGCGCCTGGCAGATGACCAGGTCGCCGTCGGTGATGGTCGGAAGCATGGAATCCCCGCTGATTTCAAAGGCGATCAGGTTGCTGCTTTCCATACCGGGAATGGTAAACTTTTGCAAATTTTCCAGAAACTCCGGATCCTGATGTTCGACGGCATAACCGGCCAGCGCTCGTTCCGGCACCAGGGTGATGTTTCGTCGTTTGCCCCGTTCCCGTTCGCTGAGCGGGCGCGTAGGAATACCGGCGGGCAGGTCCGCACCGGGTTGAAACATGTCGGGGCTGTTGCCAAAAAGGTAGTTGGCGTTGATCCCGTAGTGGTCAAACAGGCGGTTGAGCTGGTCTACGGTAATATTGCGCTGCCCCTTGAGAATGCTGTTAATGACGTGATTATAAGTACCCAGCTTTTTGGCGATGTCCGACTTCCCCTTAATGATATTGTGCTTCTCCAGCTCTTTGTAGACCTTCCTAAACTGCTTATTTACAATGTGGTCTGAGAAATTCCCCATTTTTAAAATAAAATTGTTTGCAAAATTTGCATTTAAAAAACTTTTTGTTTTATATTTGTCCTATACCAGATGGCAATCAAATATTTTTGTTTTAGAAGTGATGCATAAAGTTACAAAAAAATAACTTAAAATCAGAGTGGTATGAGGGCTGATCAATCCAAAGAGTTTAAGATAGGAGAAAAATACGAATGGCGGGAGCAGATGTTTGAGTCTGAAAGAAGAATGCGTCGTGGCAGTGCTGCCAACCCGTCCGTGACATTTTCACCCGCCGTTCTGTTGCGCCGGCTCCTACGGGGGCTGGGCAGGTTACTGATAGCGCTGCGTTATTCTGTGGGCAAGTTTGCAACTTTCCCCAGGTTCGAAATGGGAAGTATGCCCTTCTTTCAACAAATCCCCTGGTGGAAAATCGGGCTTGCCGCGCTGGCGGTTTTCATTGTCATGAAAAAGGATATTCAGTTGTCAATCGACATGAAAGCCCCCATGGGAGCTGCGCCGCGGGATGACGAAAGTGTGGGTGGCAGTGAGGGACTGGAAGAACTCGGCCTGGCTCAATCAGTCGCCATGCATAGTGAGAAGGAGCTAGCCCCCGCTTCTGCCGGCGAGCTGGACAATGAGCAGGTGCGGGCCTACGTTGAACGTTTCGGCCCCATAGCCGTGGCGGAAATGAAAAAATTTGGCATCCCGGCAAGTATCAAAATGGCACAGGCGCTGGTGGAAAGCCACGCCGGCCTGCACCCGGATACCCGGAAAATGAATAATCATTTCGGCCGGCCCTTCACAGGGCATCGTTTTGAGAATGCCTGGGACAGCTGGCGGGAACACAGCCTGATGCTTTACCATGAATATCCAAAGCTGTTTGATCTCGATCAGGATTACAAAACCTGGGCCAAAGCCCTCGACCGGCTACCCTATTCCGAGGACCGTCGCTATGATCGCAAACTAATTCAAGTAGTGGAAAAATACCAGCTATACCTGCTGGATGAAGCATAAAACTCACCTTTCTTAAGTGGTTTTCTCATGTGTGTTCCGGAGACCGTCTTTTCTCAGAAGACGGTCTTTCTCTTTTTCTGCCCTGCCATCTATCAAAACCCGGGGTAAAATTCCTCATGGGCGCTCTTTGGACTATCCGGGTTAGCTGACTCAAACCTGGTTCCATAGATACAAACCGATGCGGTGGTCAACCCCGGCAACAGCGGCGGCGCCCTGGTAAATAGCAAGGGCGAACTTATTGGTATCAATATGGCTCGAGCTCTATCGAAGAGGCAGGCTGTTGCGTCTTGATGAGATCGAACTACAGGGGTTGTCAAGAAAGAATTATTCCAGGCGCTGACCGGAGAAGGATAAGTCCGGCAACCGGTCAGAATGAAATCGCGACCGCTGTCTTCCGGTTACTTAAAATACTTTCCCGCCCCGCGGAGGGAGGACCGGCAGAAACTCAGCTAAGGCACACTAGCCCCATACAAAACGGCCTTATTGGAGCTGCTTATCTGGTAGGCAGTGTTTGCTGCTACAAAAAAACTGTCGCCCTTTTGAAAGGAGGGGCCTCCCTCTATTTCCACCTCGCCCTGAAGCACGATATACAGATGTGGAGAGGCCTGCGCGGCTTGTTCGTGCACCATGCCCGGCGCAACGGCGATGCGGTTGAGTTGAAAATCGGGAGCGGGGGTAGGGTAGAGGCGCTCCGTTGCCGAGCGCTGTTGCCCGGCGATAATTTCCGGTTGTACCGGTTCGAGGAGCAGGTGGCTCATCAGGGTGTGAACATCGATATGCTTCGGGGTGAGTCCTCCCCGGAATACATTATCGGAATTGGCCATCAGCTCTACATTGACACCCTCCAGATAAGCGTGAGGAACACCAGCTTCCTGAAAGATGCCTTCACCCGCCTTCAGATGGACGAGGTTGAATAAATAGATAGAAAAAATTCCCCGGTCGTAATTCCCTTCCGGGCTGGTATAGTCTTCAAAAGCCTTCCGGGCCCAGTATTCGGGCTGGTCTTTGGAAAAACGCGCCTTTTGCAAACGTTCCTGCATGGGCGCCAAAAGCTGATTGACCCGGCGCTGGTCCATCTCCACGATTTCGCGGTATAAAGCGGCGATGTTCCCCCCGGCAAAAGCAGGTTGCAGTTCGCTGAATTCGGGAATTTCCACCAATAATTGATGGATTGCTTTTACCGGCCGGAAGCCGTGTAACAGCCAGAAGTCGGTAAGGGCAACCATGATCTCCGGCTTGTGATTGTCATCCCGGAAAACCCGGTGCGGAGCATCGATGGGAATTCCGCGGGCGTTTTCAGCGGCGAACCCCCGTTCTGCCTGTTCTTTATTGGGATGTGCCTGAATAGAAAGCATCTTGCGCACATCGAGGATTTTAAACAGAAAGGGAAGCTGGTTTTCAAAAGCATCCGCCACCCGCCGGCCCAGATAGATTTGCGGATGCCTGGCGATGAGTTCGTCAAGGGGGCGCTCCTGGCCATTGCTCACGACGCGGGAGGTTCCGCGCGGATGGGTTCCCATCCAGAGTTCGGCGTATGGTTCGGAAACGTCTTCATTGAGCTGCAGCAAATCCGGAATAAAGTGGAAACCGCCCCAGGCGTAATGTTGTACAACTCCGCGAAGCGGTAAAATAGGCTGGTTTATTTCGCTTTTCACCTCTGGTTGTTTTTGGAAGTAAGTTCTGCAAAATTGGAGAACGGACAAAATAGGAAGAGATAATAAATCAGTTCCTGTACCAACGCAGCGAGGCTTTCAAAAATCTCTATCCCAAACAGGCGGAGCATAAAAAAAAGGGCGCCATTTTGAATAGCGCCCTCTCTGGATAAAGATCTAAACTTATTTTCTCATAGTAAGTTTCTCATATTTTATTTTTTGACGTTCATTTTCGTGATAGTCACATTTAAAGGTGCATTTTTTTACATTTTGTATGAATAGTCGTCGATAGCCTTCTTTGAATAATCCGGGTTACTTTCTATTTCATACAGCTCTTCCCGAAAAATTTTAATTTTGCAAGGTGGCAAGAATAATGGCTATAGATTACGGTACTAAACGCACTGGTATCGCGGTTACGGATCCTTTGCAGATCATTCCCGGCGGATTGGATACGCTGCCTACGGCAGAGTTGTTTGAATTCCTCGAACGCTATTTGTCGGAAGAGGAAGTGGAGACGATCGTTGTGGGAGAACCACTCCATCCCGACGGCAAGCCTGCCCAGATCCATCATCTGGTCGTCGGTTTCGTTAGGAAACTAAAAAAACTTTTTCCGGGTATAGAGGTTGTTATGCAGGATGAGCGATATACTTCGGAAGACGCCAAACGCATTATCCGTCAAAGCGGAGCCAAAAAGAAAAAGCGCCGGGAAAAAGCATTAGTTGATCAGGTGAGCGCAATGCTTATTTTGCGGGATTATCTGGAATCGAGAGGAGACTGGACAGCGTCCTGAATACGTAGGGAACTATCCGGCATACCCCTCGTGTTTCCGGAGTAATTATTCAACACCGCCGGCTGCGCGGTGATAGCTGTGGCTTTTTTGAAAAATTTACCTGGCGTAGCCAGGTGGAGAACAGGAATTTCCGGAAAAGAAAAAAATATAACGTCAGTAATATGATCTTACCGATATATGCTTATGGGCAAACGGTACTGAAAAAAGAGGCAGAACCTATCGATCCGGATTTCCCGGAGCTGGAGGAACTGATAGATAACATGTGGGAAACCATGTACCAGGCGCAAGGCGTAGGCCTGGCTGCTCCTCAGATAGGCCGTTCTATCCGTCTGTTTGTAGTGGATACTATCCAGCTCATGGAAGAAGGAAAAGAAGAGGAAGGTATCAAGCAGGTGTTTATCAATGCCGAAAAAATAGAAGAAGCAGGTGAGCCCTGGAGTTACGAGGAAGGCTGTCTGAGCATTCCCGAGGTTCGGGGGGATGTAGACCGGCCGCCGCAATTGCGTCTGCGCTATCAGGATGAAAACTTCGACACCCACGAACGGGTGTTTACCGGCATGAATGCACGGGTCATACAGCACGAATACGACCACATCGACGGCATTCTGTTTATCGAACACCTCAAACCGATCAAACGGCGCCTTGTCAAGCGAAGGCTGGAGAATATCCGAAAGGGAAAAGTAAAGGTAGAGTATAGGATGAAATTTCCCCGTGGGTAGACGGGTAAAGCTTCACTGTTTCAGCACTTCTGTTTTGCAGTCGTTTCGCAAATCTGCCGTTCCGAAACCGGCAGCCCCGGGATGGGCAATGAGCCCCGCTGACAATGAAGCCTTCCAAGCTCATTTTCTTCCGAAATCCGCCGGAATCTCGCCCCAATTTTTTGTATCCCATTTCAAGATTTTGTTGGGGTAAGTATGCGTCTTCAGCCATGCTTCGGCGCGGTCGACCAGGTCGAAGAGCCGGGCTGTACGCCGGTTACGGCTGAGCTTGGTGCGGCACTGTTTCTTTTTCACCCATCCGATAGCTATTCTGGAATCTGAATAAACCGGGGTGTCCTTTCCCTGGCGGTGCAAAAGGGCGAGTGCGTGTACCAGAGCCAGGAATTCACCAATATTATTGGTACCCAATTCAAAGGCCTGGTGAAAAATCTGATCACCGCTGCGCGTATCGACGCCCTGGTATTCCATTCGTCCGGGATTGCCGCTGCAGGCGGCATCCACGCTGATGCTGTCCCACACGATCTCCGGATGTGTTTCCGGGCCGGCGTCACTGCTTTTAGAGGGCGCTTTCTTTTTAGAGGAAGACACGTAATCATTGTAGGAACCATAAAAGGCTTCCTCTGCCGCTTCCCGGCTGCTGAATGCCTTGTACTTGGCATTGGGATACCCCTGGATCTGTAGTTTCGCTTCGGTCCAGCTTTCGTAGATACCCGGCTGATTCCCCTGCCAAACGACGTAATATTTCTTTTTATTTGCCATTGGGGCAAAGATACAAGATCTGCCACACACCAAAACTTTCTGGATTATAATCTATACTTTTGTGGCAAAGGCCAACACCATATTATGTTTGTAGATTCACATACTCATTTATATTCAAAGAAATTCGACGGGGATCGCGAAGAAATGGTGCAACGGGCCATTGACGTCGGTGTGGAGGCTTTTTACCTTCCAAATATCGACAGTTCTTCCATTGACGCCATGCTGAAAGTGGAAGAAAAATGGCCCAATCGCTGCTTCGCTATGATGGGGCTGCATCCATGCTCCGTGAAAGAAAATTACCAGGATGAATTAGCAGTGGTAGAGGAATGGCTGAACAAGCGTGAATTTTGCGCCGTAGGCGAAATAGGGATTGACCTCTACTGGGACAAGACTTTCCTGGCGCAACAGAAGGAGGCCTTTCTCACCCAGGTTCAATGGGCAAAAGACCGGCGTCTGCCTATCGTGATTCATTCCCGGGAAGCCACGGATTTGATCATAGAATTGTTGCAGGGAGTGAATGATGATCGCCTGAAGGGGATTTTTCACTGCTTTACGGGTAGTCCCGCTCAGGCAAAAAAAATTACGGACCTGGGATTCTATCTGGGCATAGGCGGCGTACTGACATTCAAAAACGCCGGTCTGGATAAAACCATGGAAACGGTGGACCCGGATCATCTCGTGCTGGAAACCGATTCCCCCTACCTGGCCCCGGCGCCGCATCGCGGAAAACGCAATGAAAGCGCTTATCTGGTCAGGGTTGCCGAACGGCTGGCGGAAATAAAAAATGCCCCTGTTGAAAATATAGGGCGCATTACGAGCCGTAATTCCTATGCCGTTTTTGGAAAATCCGGTATCTTTGTACCTCAGGCGACGGATTGAGCCCCAATACTTTATAGGGGTTTCACTATCCGTGCCCTATCATTGGGGAATTATAAGTGAAAAGAAAAAAATTTTGAATTGTAATTTCTTTTTACAAATTTTGTGACCATCGTTATTGTTAAAAGAATCTTAATAGTTACTTTTGTTTGCGCGAACATTCCTTCTGGATAAAAGCGTTGCGGAAGATTCGACAGGGCGATTAACCCCCACGGTACACCAGTGAAGAAAACCATGAAGCAAAAGATTTAAGAGGAGTTCTATATAGGAGAGGTGGCCGAGCGGTCGAAGGCGCACGCCTGGAAAGCGTGTATACCCTAACCGGGTATCGCGGGTTCGAATCCCGCTCTCTCCGCTAGTGTAAATTTTCAGCTGTTCTGTTTTCAATTAAAAAAACAATCGTAAAAACCTTATTGACTATGCGTAAATTAATGGCATTACTGCTAATTCTTGGTTTGGCAGTATTTTCTGGAAATGTCGTATATGCTCAAGGTGACCAGGGTGCACAGACGGAGTCTGTTCAGGAAGCGGCTCCTACCGGCGATATGACGGGGTATCAAGTCCTTAAAAAGTACTTCATCGACGGTGACTGGCGCTTTATGAGTTTCGTACTCATCTGTTTGATTCTGGGCTTGGCCTTCTGTATCGAGCGGATCATTACCTTGAACATTGCGACGACCAACACGGATAAACTTTTATCCAAAATTGATGAACACCTAAAGTCCGGCGATATTAACGGCGCTATGGAAGTGTGTAAGTCTACGCCCGGCCCCACCGCCAGCGTACTTTACGAAGGCTTAAAGAACGCCGAGGATGGCCCCGAGGCTGTTGAGAAAGCTATCGTTTCCTATGGTAGTGTTCAGATGGGTTTGCTGGAACGCGGCCTGGTTTGGATCTCGCTTTTCATCGCTATTGCACCGATGCTTGGTTTCATGGGTACAGTAATTGGTATGATCACAGCTTTCGACCGCATTGAAGCAGTTGGTGACCTTTCCCCCTCGGTAGTAGCCGGTGGTATTAAGGTGGCCCTGTTGACGACGGTTTTCGGTCTGATCACCGCCATTATTCTGCAGATTTTCTACAATTATATCGTCAACAAGATCGACGGTATCGTCAACAAGATGGAAGATGCTTCTATCGCACTGGTAGATATCATGGCAGATAATAACGTATTCAACAAATAAGCAGAAACAAAGCTCTTATGTATAACTTTTTAGTTAAAAACGGACAACAGGTCGCTTTTGGCCTTGGTCTGCTCATCACCATCGTCTTTCTCGTGAGTATTTTCTCGGGAATGGAGGAGTATACCATGTTGCCGGAAGAGGAACGGGTTACCACAGACATCTTCAACTTCGGCCTTAGGGGCGCTTTGGTGCTTACGGTGGTCGCTGCCCTGGGGATGATCCTGTTCGGCCTATACCACATTTTGACCAATTTCCGGAGTTCTGTCAAAGGTATCCTCGGAGTAATTGTGCTGGTAGCGATCTTTATCATCGGCTACAGCATGGCTCCCGCTGAACCGGAAACGACAGCCATAGCCGAAGCCGCCCAGAAAACGGGTGGGATTTCCGATAATCAAATGAAATTTATCGGAGGCGCTATCACCACTTCGCTGGTGCTGGTAGGGTTGGGTGTCGCCGCCTTTGTGCTCTCCGAAATTCGTAACTTTTTCAAATAATTTATCGCTATGGCTAAAACTAGTTCCAGAGATCGGATGAATAATGAGATCAATGCAGGCTCTATGGCCGACATTGCCTTCTTGTTGCTTATCTTCTTTCTCGTGACGACGACAATCGTGGAGGACAAGGGGATTATGGTTAAGTTGCCGCCATGGTCTGAAGAAGAACCGGATATCACCAAACTGAAAGAACGCAACGTTTTTTCAGTGCTGGTGAATGCGCAAAACCAACTGCTGGTACGCGGCGAACCTTCGAATATCGACAATCTTAAAGATCGTGCCAAAGAGTTTATCCGCAACCCGCAGAACCGTCCGGATCTGGCGGAAAGACCTACCAAAGCGATTATCTCACTTAAAAACGATCGTGGTACGGAATACAAAACTTATCTCGAAGTGTACAATGAGCTTAAAGCTGCGTACAATGAACTCTGGGATGAGCTGAGCCGGCAAAAGTTCGGCATTCCTTACAGCGAGGACATGGCCTTCGCCTATAAAAAGGCGATCCGGGAAGAAATTCCCTTCGTACTGTCCGAAGCTGAACCCACGGCTTTCGGTGAAGAATAAGCGCTCGTACTAAGTTACGTTGTTGAAAAACCGCCTTATTCTTTCATCAGCTGCCGGCTAACGGCAGTGCAAAATTTTGACGATTATGGCAAAGTTTAGCAAAAAAAGAGGTAAAGCCAAACCAGAGGTTTCTACCGCTTCGCTGCCCGATATCATCTTTATGCTCCTGTTCTTCTTCATGGTGGTAACCGTTCTGCGGGACGCCGAACTGAAAGTGCAGGTGAACACACCACGTGCTACCGAGCTGACGAAGCTGGAAGAAAAGTCAATGGTCAATTACCTGTATATCGGAAGACCGCAACCCCGGTACCAGGAGTTGTATGGCACCAAACCACGCATGCAACTCGGCGACAAGTTCGCCAACCTGAACGAAATTCCCATCTTCCTGGAAAAACACAAAGTGAAACTCCCGGAAGCCAAGCGTCCGCGAATTATCTCTTCGCTACGCGTTGACGGGGAAGTGACCATGGGAATCGTGACCGATGTCAAAACTGAACTGAGAAAAGCAGGTCAGCTTAAAGTCAATTACTCTGCCAAACCCAAGGCAGAAAAGTTTACCAGAAACTAATTGCCAACTTTAGCCCTGTGAAAATAAAAGGCCTTCCATGCTGTGGAAGGCCTTTTTTAATGGGTTTGAAACTTTTTACCGAAGGCGATCCATGGACTCAACCAGCTTCTCATCCTTATTGATGAAGCGGTAGGCGAGTAGCGTGAAAATTAACGCAACCACCGGCAAATACATCCCCAGGCGATCATTGACCGTTACATCATTTAGCCCTCCTGTATTCTGCAAGTAGTAGATCAGCCCGAAAGCGATTCCTACGATCAACGCGACTACGGTGAATATAGACAGCCGCATCTGCAAACGGCGATTGCGAAACAGAAAAATGGCCACCAGGGCCAGCACGCCGCTGAGGGTGAAAAAAACGATTAATCCCAGGTGGTCCTGTAAGTTGAATACCTGGTCGGCAAAAATTTCATTGTCCATCGTCTCCCTGGGAGTCGAAGCAAAAGGTACGCCGTATAGCGCAAAACTCGCCGCCGCGGCAAGCAACAGAAAAATGCTTTGAATTCTTTGAATCATTGCGTAGGTGTGTTGTTTTGATGAGCCTTAAAGATAATCCATTTTTTCTAACGGCTTTTCCGGTGCAGAGTTCGGTAAGGCAGCCGGCAGAACCATCTCAAACCACCTCAAACCATGCACCTCCAACCCAATTATTCCCTCAGCTATTGGGAGCAAGACGTTTTCTTCCGCGATCTCGATGCGGTCGTCATCGGTAGCGGTATCGTCGGGCTGTCGGCGGCCTTACGCCTGCAGGAACTGCAGCCCGGCCGGCGAATCGCCCTCTTTGAACGCGGGCCCCTCCCCATCGGGGCAAGTACGCGAAACGCCGGTTTCGCCTGCTTCGGCAGCATGACCGAACTGCTTGACGACTTGCAGGTGATGGACGAAAGAACCGTATGGGGGCTTGTAGAAAAACGCTGGCTAGGCCTGCAACGCCTGCGCCGGCGCCTCGGCGACCGGCAGCTCGACTTCCATGCCCATGGCGGCTATGAGCTCTTCCGGCCCCAAGACGGCGAACAGTTCGGGGCCTGTACAGCGCAACTGCAGCAGTTTAACCGGATACTGAAAGAGATTACCGGCCGGCCACAAGTCTTCACCGTTGCGGATGCAGAACTACCGGGGGCCGGCTTCCGGGGGGTACAGCATCTCATTGTGAATAAAGCCGAAGGCCAGCTCCACGCAGGGCGTATGGTAGAAGGCCTCTTGCAGCTGGTAAGGGATGCGGGCATCAAGGTATTTACCGGTTTGCCGGTGCATGCCCTGCAGGACGACGGCAATAAGGTGCAGCTACAGGCCGGTCCCGGCTGGACCATCAGCGCCGGCAGCGTGCTGGTGGCCACTAACGGCTTCGCCCGGCAGCTGCTGCCTGAATTGTCGGTTCAGCCCGCCCGCAATCAGGTGCTGATCACTCAAGTGGTTGATGGCTTGCCTTTCAAGGGAACATTTCATTACGACCGCGGATATTACTATTTTCGCAACATCGACGGCCGTGTACTCCTTGGAGGAGGCAGACATTTGGCCAAAGAGGAAGAAACGACCACCTCCCTGGAAACGACAGAACTGATCCAATCCTCTCTGTTAAAACTCCTGCGGGAGGTCATCCTGCCAGGGCGAGAAGTGGCCGTGGAACGCTGGTGGAGCGGCATACTGGGTCTGGGCATGGAGAAATCGCCTGTCATCAGGAAAGTATCGCCCCGGGTTGCCGTCGCTGTCCGGCTTGGCGGCATGGGGGTAGCCATCGGAAGTTTGGTCGGGGAGGAAGCGGCGGAACTGGTGGGAGATAGGTAGATGGGATGAGAAGGAGTAATCCAAGCTTTATTCTCCTTGTCAGCAAGTCCCCCAGTCATTTTGTCTATCACTAAAGATAGCAATGCATTAGCTTCGCGGGGATTAAAAGACTGTTAAGCCGGGGGCCGCCTGCGCAACTAAGCAGGGGGCTCAACCGTTTAAGGAAAGTGCTGAAAAGAATAAAATTGATGATTCGTCGTGGTTTATATAGTTTACTGCGGAATAACCGTTCCAGCGGATCGCTTGCTTTTATTGACGGGGTGACTGCCAGTCACCCCGTCAATGAAACGGCTCCTATTGTAGTCCGGATATGCCTGCTGACTTTTTTTCTCTTCGGTATTGTTACATTCTCCTTCGCCCAGCAAACCTCTCAGGATACCACAGCGGCCGACCGGGTGACGATCGACTGGTCGGAGACCTTCGAGATTTTTCAGGAGAAAGGCACGCTGCGCCGCAAGCTCACCGGCGATGTACAGCTGCGCCAGGACAGCATCTACCTCTACTGCGATTCGGCCATTATCTCCGATCAGGACACCCGGGTGCAGGCCATGGGCTCGGTCATCATTCAACAGGGCGACTCGCTCGATGTATTTGCCGATTCGCTGATCTACAGTGGCGTAACCCGCATCGCGAACCTCTACGGTAATGTGGCCCTGGAGCATGCCGACCAGCAGCTCTTCACCGACAGCCTGCGCTATGACCTCAATACCAAGATAGCCACCTATACTTCCGGTGCGACGCTCGTTAACGAGGAAACTCAGCTGAGTAGTAATCGAGGGTACTATTACGTGGACCTCGACGAAGCGTACTTCAAGGACAGCGTCATAGTGGTCGATCCACAGTTTAACCTGAAAGCGGATACCCTCAAATTTAATGTCCAAACCGAGGTCGTTACCTTTCTCGGCCCTACCCTCATTACCGACGACAGCACCAAAATATATACCGAGGCCGGCTTTTACGACACCCAGCTCAGCCTGGCCGAGTTTACCAAAAATGCGCAATACCGCCGCGGTGAGCAACAGGCCCGCGCTGAATTGATCCGCTACAACGGAGCTGACGAAGAGTACAGCCTTATCGGTAATGCCCGTTTTACCGAAAACGACCGGCGCGCCACTGCCGATACCATCCGCTACGACGAACGCAACGACAAGACCTTCCTGGTGGGCAACGCTCATTACGAGGATGACAGCCAGGAGATCAATGCGCCGACCATCGTATACGACGCTGCCAAGGAAACTTATTCCACCCGGGGCCGGGCCCGCATCAGCGACCCCCCTCAGATACTGGAAGCCGATACGGTCGACTACAGCGAGGAGCGCGGCATGGGTATCGCGCTCGGTAATGTCATATGGCAGGATACCTCCGCTAACCTGACCATCCGCTGTAGTCAGGCCGACTACGACCGGAAAAGCGATTATCTCAAAGCCATGGGCGGCCCCCTCGGACGCCCTCTGCTGATCACCGAGATTGACGGCGACTCCCTGTTCATGGCCTCCGATACCTTGATGGCCATACGCGAGGATACACTGGAAAACGACAGCAGTCGCCTGCTGCTGGCCTATCACGACGTGCGCATTTTTAAAAATGATATGCAGGCTTTGTGCGATTCCCTCACCTATAACTCCCGCGATTCTGTCTTTCGGTTCTATGAGGATCCTATCGTCTGGTCCGATACATCTCAATTTACCGCCGATACTATCCGGATGCAGCTGAAAGACGATAAAATCGACCGCGTCTTTTTGACTAATAAAGGACTGATCATCAACTCCAGCGATGAAATCTTTTTCAACCAGATCAAAGGGAAAGATATCACCGCCTTTTTTAAGAATGATAACATCGACCGCATGGAGGTGATTGGCAATGCTGAGGCGATTTACTACGCCCTGGATGATTACGGGGCTTACATCGGCGTCAACGAAACGGCCTGCAGCGAAATGATGATCTACTGGGGCGACAACCAGGTGGAAACTATCCGCTTCATGAATCAGCCGAGTGGAACGGTACACCCCATGGGCAAAATCAATCATCAGGAACTCCGGCTGGACGGATTTCGATGGGTCAAAGACCGCCGGCCGCGCAGCGTACGGGATCTTTTTGATCGGCCGCCTCCGAAAAAAGAACCGCCGGCCACCGCCAAGCCGGATGTGAGTTTGCGGGAGGAGGATAAGGGGTAGGAAGTGGGAAGTCGGCCATACGGCTCTTCGCTTCGCTCCGAGAAGTGGGCCATACGGCTCTTCGCTTCGCTCCGAGAAGTCGGAAGGGAGATGAGAACCCAATGTCGAATAGAACTGAAAAACTGTAAAAGCGGGGTTTCAATTTGAAAACGCCGTTCTGAAAAACAAAAGGCCAACCCGGCTATGCAACACCTGAGCGCATTTTTACTGATCATTTTTCTGCTTATCTCTCCATTCACTACGGCTCAGACACTGGATCCGGAGCAGTTGATGGAAAAAGGCAACGAAGCCTATCAGGCCAAGGTCTACGAGGAGGCTATTGAAACCTATGAGGCCATCGTGGCGGCCGGTTTTGAATCGGCAGCCCTGTATTACAATCTCGGCAACAGCTATTACCAAACAGATCAACTGGGGCGTGCCGTACTCAACTACGAACGCGCTCGCCTGCTGGCGCCCCGGGATCCCGACATCCGGCACAACCTCACCGTCGTCCGGCAGGAAATACCGGATCAGCTGGAGCAGGTTCCCGAATTTTTCCTCAGCCGCTGGTGGCGTAACTGGCGGGAAACGCTCAGCCCCGGAGCCTGGGGCGTGCTGGGCCTCCTGTTGCTCTGGGCCGGTATTGGCGGCCTGGCGCTTTGGCTGCTCGCCCCCCGGCGGAAATACCGCAAGTGGGGTTTTTTAGCAGGCGTGATCCTGCTATTACTCAGCGCCCTGCCCTTCGGCCTCGGCGCCGGCCGGCAGGCTTATCGCAGCGACACGGACGTAGCGGTCATCCTCTCCAAAGAAGTCGTCTTGCGCAGCGCCCCTGATCAGCAGAGCCAGTCGATTATCACCCTCCATGAAGGTCTCACCGTCGATTTACTCGATACCATCGGCGATTGGTACAAAGTTCGTCTGTCCGACGGGGAGCAGGGATGGCTGCCTATGAAGGCGGTGGAAGAGGTTTAAGCGGAAGTCGGCCATACGGCTCTTCGCTTCGCTCCGAGAAGTCGGCCATACGGCTCTTCGCTTCGCTCCGAGAAGTCGGAGGAAGTCAGTAGGGAAGCCATGGGAGGTTGGCCGATGGGGTAGGGGTGCTGAAAAAACGATCGTTCGGTTTCTGCCGGAGTTCCTGGAGCCCCGAAACGAAAAAAGACGGGATCTGCCCCTCACATCAAGAGCAAGTCGAAGCAGCCAAGGGAGCTATGGAGGCTCCTCAAAGACAAAGCCCTATCCGTCAGTTTTGACGGATAGGGCGAAAGTAAAAAGCTATGAAAACTAAAACTATTCCTCGTTATTCGCGACCACCTTTGAGCCGGTCCTGGTATTCATCCAGTTCGGCCCACTTTCCTTCGGCGGCGAATTCTGCCTGATTGGGCCAGGTAGAAGGATCGTGCATTTGGTAGCGGCTGCCGGCTTCGGCGAGGATTTCGTTGATTTTCTCTATTTCTGTATCGGCCAGTTCCCGCCAGGTATTGATACCGGCGTCGTTGAGCAGCTGAGCGATCTTCGGACCAATGCCCTCGATGGCTTTCAGGTCATCGACTTTGATCTTTTTGCCGCTGGGCAGTTCGACCTTTTCACCCGCCTTGGGGGCGGCTTTTTCTTCTGCCTTCGGAGCTGCTTCTTTCTTTACCTCTGCCACCGGCGTTTTTTCTTCTACGCTGCGGGCTTCGGCTTCCGGTGCTTTCTCTTCGGCTGCGGGAGCGGCCTTCTCCTTCTTTTTCGGTTCTGCCGGCTTCTTTTCAGTCTTCTTTTCCCCGTTGCCTTCACGAGCGATAGCGCGCGATACCGGTACTTTTTCTTCTTTCACGATATCAAACAGGTCGGCCTGCTCAGCCGGGATAACGCTGACGAAAGTACGATTCAGGCGCTTCTTCTGGAAGATGACCTTGCCGTCCACTTTGGCGTGGAGGGTAAAGTCCTTGCCCATATATACATTTTCACCGGGGTGGAACTTGGTGCCGCGCTGGCGGATAATGACGTTTCCGGCGCGAGCTTCGGCGCCGCCGAATAGTTTTACACCGAGGCGTTTACTGATACTGTCTCTGCCGTTATCAGTACTACCTACGCCTTTTTTATGTGCCATGATTGAAAGATTTTGCTGTTAAAAAATAGGATGACGCCGGGTACTAGCCTTGAATGCTGTCGATCTTGATTTTAGTAAATCGCTGACGGTGGCCGTTTTTAACCCGGTATCCCTTACGGCGTTTCTTTTTGAAAACGATCACCTTATCGCCTTTCTGATGGCTCAGAACGGTGGCGTTGATATTTGCGCTCAGCGTCGGCTTGCCAATGGAAACGGTTCCATCATTATCGAGGAGGTGTACCTGATCAAAGGTTACGCTGTCTCCTTCTGCTGCCTCTAGCTGGTGGACGAAGAGCTCCTGCCCCTCCTCAACTTTGAACTGCTGACCAGCTATGGTTACGATTGCGTACATGGTCTTTGCGTTGTAATATTAACCGATGAAATGAATTCTTGAACAAAATTGGGTGCAAAGATACGTTCTTTCAGTAGGAACACCAAAGGTTTTTTGTGCTTATTTACAGGAAATGGCCGGCAGAATAAACTCGAACCATCTCGAATGCTAGATAATCTCCCGCAAGCGGAACTTGACCTTCACCTTCTTTCCATTCCGGTCAAGCCGCAGTTTGATACGCTTACCGACGCGGCCTTTTAGTTTGCGGGTAATATCATCGAGGGTGAAAAAGGCGGAGGGCAGGCCATTGATGCCCTTGATGACATCACCGGGGCGGATTTGGGCGCGGTAGGCCGGGCTGCCGGGTACGATGTCGTACACGACGAAATCGTTGAGCCGGGGGCCGGAAGCCGCCAGCATCATGCCGCTGCGATCATATTTGAACTCCTCGTCGTAGCCCGGCAGAGGCTGCAGGTAAAGTTTTTCGTTGATGTAATCAATGATCAGGTCGAATCGGCTGAGCAGCTGGTTGCCGATGATGCCGTTGCGGCCGTTCATGTAGCTGGTGTCTACTATCGAACCGTAAATATCCTGAAAATTGGTGACCACTGCACCGAAAGGAAAGCCGGCCACATCTACCCGGTTGACCCTTCCCAGGAAGCCTTTGAGAAAGCCGCCCAGCCCGACGCCGATATTGGAGGGGATAACCTGTGGTGGCAGCTTGAGGTTGGGATGCGAGTCGGTGTAAAGCAACAGGGCCAGGCCGGCGCCCGTGTCCAGTAAGAGCTTGGTGCTTACAATAGTGTCGTTCTGAAAATGAGTGCAGACGTACACGTAGGGTTTGTGCCTTTTCATCTCTAGCGGATGCTCGATGTAATGCTCTTTGGGGGGCTCAAAGTAGGCCGGGTTGTGCAGGGTGATTTTCTGTGTGTGGTAATTGATCTGCACAACGAAGCGCCGGAACAGGTCGGCGCCGATGATGCCCTGAATATTGGCGCCGGTCGCCTGGTCAAACTGAAAGTAGTCTTCCTCCAAAACGAGAATAGAGCGATTGGTGAATTCGATATTGCTCATCTTCAAGTCGATGCCCCGGGCCAGATAGGCGTATAATTCCGTTGACAGGTCGGCTCCGTGGATGGTGAAACGCTTTTCGTAGGGTATGGCGAGCAGGTCGGTGATTTCTCGTTTGGTCAGAATAGTATGTTCAGCTCCGGTGTCGAAAATGAACTTGAGTGGAAAGGCGCCGTTAAAGGTGAGGTCAATGATGATGAAGTTATTTTCATACTCAAAGGGAATTTCCAGCTTTTTCGTCTTGTTCGGAACGTTGAGGTCCCAGATACCCTGTGCCCGCAGTAATGGAGCGACCAGAAAAAGAAGCAAAAAGAGGAGCAGTTTTCGGTTCATAGTCGGGATGTAAGGTTTATTTTAAAACCGTAAAGGCAGCGTTATAAAGGACTTATGCGTTCAACAGGAAATTAAGAATTTAAAAGGCTGCTGAATAATTCCTAATTTAATTTTGTCAGTTTCCGGGCTAAAAAAATCTTTTTACCTATACTTGGTTTTTTCAAACTAATTCAGGACTTTTACGAATCGCTTAGTGTTGAAAAGACACCTATTATTAAAATGCCTGAATAGCTTAAGGGTTTTACAATCGACTGGTTAAGTTAAGGAAATTGAGAGGTACAAGGTAATAAAACCACTCTGCCCGTCTCTACAAAATCCCACGAACAATAAGAGATTTCTGCACCTTACAGCAGATGTTTTCCTTAACTAAACAAAAGTAATGTATGAAACTAAAAGTCGACTATTTCTCGAAATGGTTGCTGGTGGTCCTGGCTTTAACCATGACTAATTTTCTCCTAGCCCAGCGAACTATTACCGGGACGGTCACGGATGCGGAAACCGGCGAACCACTGATCGGTGCGAATATCCTCGTAGTAGGAACCAGCACCGGTACGATAACGGATTTCGACGGTACCTATTCGCTGGAAGTCCCGGCAGACGCCAATCAACTGGAATTTTCCTATACCGGTTATGCGGCACAACGCGTTACCATCGGTGATTCCGATGTGATCAATGTAGAACTCTCCGCCGGCGAATTGCTGGAAGAAGTTGTGGTAACGGGTTACGGCACGCAGAAAGCTAAAGAAGTAACCAGTGCGATTACCAGTGTTGATGAAAAGGACTTCAACGCGGGTAACGTCACCAATCCGGCTCAGTTGTTACAAGGAAAAGTAGCCGGACTGACCATCTCCCAGGCGGGCAACAACCCGAACTCCACTCCTCAGATTCGCTTGCGTGGTCTGTCAACTATCGGCGCCAATACTCAGCCGCTGGTCGTTATTGACGGTGTCATCGGCGCCGACCTCAATACGGTTGACCCCTCCGATATCGCCTCTATTTCCGTACTCAAGGACGGTTCTGCCGCCGCCATCTACGGTACCCGCGGCGCCAGTGGGGTGATCATCGTGACGACCAAACGCGGACAGGAAGGTACGGCTACCGTTAATTATAATGTTTACGGAACTGCTGACTATTCGACAGAAACGGTTCCCGTACTCGATGCGGACCAGTTCCGGCAATTTGGCGCCGGCCAAATCACCGATTTCGGCGAGAATACGGATTGGTTCGATGAAATCATGGATACCGGCTTGTCGCAAACGCACAACTTGTCCGTTTCCGGCGGCACCGGCAAGTTCTCCTACCGCGCAGCGGCCAACTACCGCGATAACCAGGGAATCGCTATGAATACGGGCTTCGATCAGTTCAACGCCCGCCTCAATCTCTCCCAGCGCGCTATCAATGACCGGCTCAAGATCGATTTTGCGATCACGAGCACCACCAGAAGAGAGCAACGGGGTTTTGACCAAGCGTTCCGCTATGCGACAATCTACAATCCAACTTCTCCAATTCGCGACGAAACGAGTCCGGAATTCGATCGCTATGACGGTTATTTCCAGCAGGTGCTGTTCGACTATTATAACCCGGTAGCCATCCTGGAACAAAACGTCAACGACGCTGAGCGCAAACTCATCCTCGGTAACCTGCGGGGTGAATTTGAAATCGTTCGTGGTCTGACGGTGGCCGCTCAGTACTCCTTCGAGCGCACCAATGAAATCGAAGGCCGCTACTATGACAAAAACAGCTTCTGGGTAGGCGCCGATCGCAACGGCCTGGCCGAAGTGCGCAACGATGAATCGGAGCAGCAGTACTTCCTCTCCACAATCAACTGGCAGGAAAACATCACCAGCGATCTTTTTCTGAACCTGCTGGGCGGTTACGAATTCCAGGAATATACGTTCCAGGGCTTCGGACAAAGTGGTGGTAACTTCCTCACTGATGCCTTCTCCTATCACAATATGGGGGCTTCCCAGGAATTCCAGGACGGACTGGGTTCTGTGTTCAGCTATAAAAACAATTACCGCAATGTCGCCTTTTTCGGCCGCGCGCAGTTGAACTGGGACGATACCTACTTCCTCAGCGCCAGCCTGCGCCGAGAGGGTAACTCTCGTTTTGGTGAAGACAACAAGTGGGGCTTATTCCCCGCCGTTAGTGGTGGAGTCACTCTGAGCAACATGTTCAACACTCCCTTCGATAACCTGAAATTGCGCGCCGGTTGGGGCCGTACGGGTAACCTGCCCGGCTCCAGCTACATCTCGCTGCAGCGCTTCGGACCTCAAGGATTCTTCCTGGTTAACGGCGAATGGATTCCCAGCTACGCACCCGTTTCCAACCCCAACCCGGACCTGAAATGGGAAACCAAGGATGACATCTCGGCAGGTATCGACTTTGCCCTGCTGGATTACCGGCTGACCGGTTCGATCGACTTTTTCAGTACTACGACCAATGACCTGATCATTCCCTTTGATGTTCCGGTTCCGCCGAACCTTTTCGGTACTACCCAGATTAACATCGGAGAATTGCAGAACCAGGGTCTCGAATTGGTGTTGAGCTATCAGGCCATTAATAATCCCAACTTCACTTGGAATACCTCAGCCAACTTTACCTATTACCTCAAGAACGAACTGGTTACATTATCTACCGAAACCTTCGACTTCGGTGGAGTGCGCGACGTGGCCAACCTGGGTTCCCCGGGACAGAATGAAACGCCGCTTATCCGCATCGAGGAAGGTAAACCTATCGGTCAGATCTGGGGCCTCGAATACATCGGCGTCGATGATGCCGGTTCCTGGATCCACGCCGATAACGACGGCGACGGGCAGATTACCAACGCCGATCGCGCGGTCATCGGTAACGGGTTGCCGGACGGGCAGTTTGGCTGGAACAACCAGTTCACTTTCGGTAATTTCGACTTTTCGTTCTTTATCGACGGCTTCTTCGGACACGACCTGGTGAACACCTTCCGTGCTTTCTACGAAGCAGCCTCGACGATTGACTCTTATAATGTGTACGAGAGCTCCTTCGACGGCGAACTGGCTAACCTGACGGATGCACCCAAATTTTCCAGCCTTCACGTAGAGGATGCCTCTTTCGTGCGCCTGAACAATGCTTCGATCGGCTATACCTTTAACTTCGGCGCCGAGCAGGCTTTCTCCCGCATTCGCGTTTATGCTACGGGAGAACGGTTGTTCTATATAACCGGCTATAGAGGTGTAGATCCCGCTCCGAGACTCAGCGACGGAGGAGCAGGTACTTTCGGCCCGCTGGCGCCCGGTATCGATCGCCGGAACACTTACTTCCGTTCCGCGGCTGTGTCCTTTGGCGCACAGTTTACTTTCTGATAGCTACTTTACCAGGTCTTCACAAAATGTTGAAGACCTGGTAACTATCAATTCATTGTAAGAAAATGTATAAGATTGTCATTTCATTGAGAAGTTTCAGTAGAAATTGAAAGCACCTAAACAAATGCTTACTTTCGTAGTTGAAATGTATCGACAGTCTTATCCAAAACCATTTTAATTTGACTTTAAAATATCTTTCAGGTATGAAAAAATATACTTGGTTAAAATTATTGGCCCTGGCAGTGCTCCTAATGCCGCTGAGCCAATCCTGTACCGACCTGGATGAAGAACTCTTCGACACCGTAACCGAAGAGAACTTCTTCAAGACGGACGAGGAGTTTAGCTCCGCTTTGGGGGCCGCTTATCGCAGTTTATCTAACTACGGCGGAAACGGCGGTATTTACTCGCTGCAAGAGGTTACCTCCGATGAGGTCGTAGTGCCGACTCGTGGCCAGGACTGGAACGACGGCGGTCACTGGCGTCGTCTTCACACCCATGACTACAATTTGGAAGATCCGATCATTAACGGAGGTTGGAGTGATTTGTTTAGCGGTGTCAACGCCTGCAATCGTCTGATCTTCCAGTTTTCCGGACTGGATATCGACGAAAAGGAAAAGCTGGCCGTCGTTGATGAACTCCGTACCCTTCGGGCGCTCTTATACTTCTGGCTGCTCGATACTTACGGTAATGTACCGATCGTTACTGATTTCGATGTAGATCCGGATTTCCAACCGCCGAACGCTTCACGTGCAGATGTTTATGCTTTCGTCGAAAGCGAATTGCTGGAAACGATCAATGGTGGAAACCTTAACACCGCCGTGGATCAGTCTACTTATGGTCGCGCCACTCAGTGGGTTGCTCACATGATTCTGGCTAATCTCTATCTCAATGCAGAGGTATATACCGGTACTCCACAGTGGGAGCAAGCGGCTGAACAGGCCAATGAGGTGATCAACTCCGGACAATTCTCCCTGGCCGGCAATTACTTTGATAACTTCGATGCGGAAAACTCCGGATCCCCGGAATTTATCATGGCCATTCCCTATGATGAGGTATTCTATCAAGGTTTCATCCTTCCGATGATGACCCTGCACTACGCCAGCCAGGCTACCTTCAACTTAACGGCACAGCCCTGGAACGGCTTCTGCACCCTGGAGGAATTCTACAATTCCTACGAAGATGAGGACAGACGGAAAGGCGCGCCCAATAGCGAGGAGGGACCCTCCGGCATTCGCGGCAACTTTCTGGTGGGGCCCCAGTTCTCCTCCGGTGGTGAACGTCTGACAGACGGCGGCGCTCAGGATCCGGATGGCCCACCCTTGACTTTTACGGCCGAAATCAATGAACTCGGTCCACAGGCCTATCGCCAGGCCGGTGCCCGTATCGGCAAGTACGAATTCGAACAGGGAGCAACGCAAAACCTCAATAACGATGCGCCTATCTTCCGCTTTGCCGAAGCCCTCATGATTCGGGCCGAAGCGCTGTGGCGGATGAACCCCGGTAGCGCCGAAGCACTAGAGCTGGTAAACCGGGTACGCCTCCGTGAAGGTTGGAACGATCAGATCGAACCGTTTACCGCACTGACCGAAGAGAACCTGCTGGCCGAACTGGGCCGCGAATTCTTCTCTGAACTGAAGCGTCGTACCCAACTGATTCGTTTCGACAAGTACAATGACGCCTGGTGGGAGAAGCCGACGGATCCCAGCGATCACGTCAATATCTTCCCTATCCCGCGTCCACAGCTCGATGCAAACAAGAGCCTCGTTCAGAATCCCGGATACTAATCGGGGTAATGACATCATTTAGGCTTATCGCATGATAAAATGTAATGAGTCTATCCTTCAGGAAGCAGATAGTCCTTCGCGATTATCTGCTTCCTGCCTTTTTAGCCAGGATGGCATCAGGCGCCTCCTGATTTCAAGACCGGAATGACCGGGATTCAAATTCAGATAAATTCGTTTTAGCATAGGAAAGAACAGGTTTAAGTCGTTAACAATCAAACGAAAACCTTGAAAATCCCTACCTTTGCTCTTCTTCCCGGAGAGGCGTCCGAAGTACGGAGGGGGCATAAGCTGCAAAAAAAGAACTACATGACCCGATTGCTACAATATACAGGACTAATTCTGCTGGTCGCTTTGCTATATGCCTGTCAGTCGGAAGGAGAAATAAGGAAAGCAGACCAGCTCTTCACGCTCCTGCCTGCCGAAGCAACCGGCATCCAGTTCGCCAATAACCTGGAATATTCAGAATCTTTCAACCCCTACACTTTCCGAAACTTCTACAATGGCGGTGGCGTAGGCCTCGGCGATGTCAACAACGACGGCCTTACCGATATTTTCTTCTGTGGCAACCAGGTCGATAATCGCCTGTACCTCAATCTGGGCGATTTTACATTCAAAGATATTACCGAATCATCTGGCGTCGCCAGCAAAGGGGTCTGGACGGCCGGTGTCAGCTTCGCCGATGTCAACGGCGACGGCTGGCTCGATATCTACCTCTGCAAGTCGGGCAGCCCGGAAGGCGAAAACCGACACAATGAACTCTTCATTAATAATGGCCCAGATGAGGACGGCCAGGTTACCTTCACCGAAAAAGCCAAAGAATACGGCATTGATGACCTCGGCCTCTCCACCCACGCCGCCTTCTTCGACTACGATAAAGACGGCGATCTCGATATGTACCTGCTCAATAATTCCATCCGCTCGGTCGGCGGCTATGATTTGCGGCCGGGGCAGCGGGAGATTCGCGATACGCTGGGGGGGAATAAGCTTTATAGGAATGAAACAGCAGCCCCCCCCAGCCCCCCCAAAGGGGGGGGACTCCAAGCTGACAGCCGCTCTGACAGTGCCCTGACAGAGCAGCCGTCAGAGCGGCGCTCCTCCCCCTTTGGGGGAGGCCGGGAGGGGGCTGTGTTTCGAGATGTCAGTGCCTCCGCCGGTATCTACGGCTCCAACATCGGCTTCGGCCTCGGCGTCACCATCGGCGATGTTAACCGCGACGGCTGGCTCGATATTTATGTTTCCAATGACTTCTTCGAGCGCGACTACCTGTACCTCAATAATCAGGATGGGACCTTTACCGAGGCCCTGGAAGAACAGTTCCGTGAAATCAGCCTCAGCTCCATGGGCGCCGATATGGCCGACCTGAATAACGACGGCTATCCCGAAATCTTCGTCACCGATATGATGCCGGATGATGAGGCGCGGATAAAAACGAAAACGACCTTCGAAGACTGGGATAAGTATCAGCTCAATGTGCGTAACGGCTACCATCACCAATTCACGCGTAATGTGCTGCAACTCAATAATGCTGACGGCACCTTTAGTGAAATCGGACGGCTGGCCGAAGTTTACGCTACCGACTGGAGCTGGGGCGCCCTCATCGCCGATCTCGACAACAACGGCTGGAAGGATGTTTTCGTGGCCAACGGTATTTACAAGGATCTCACCGACCAGGATTACATTAATTTTTATTCCGATCCCGCTAACATTCGCCAGATTCTCACACGCGAAGGCGCGGTCATCCAGCAAATGATCGACACCATCCCCTCGGAGGCGCTGCCGAACTATGCCTTCTCCAATGAAGGGACCTTTCCCTTAGTTAACCGCACCGAAGCCTGGGGGCTCGACCACCCCAGCTTCTCCAACGGCTCTGCCTATGGTGATCTCGACAACGACGGTGACCTCGACCTGGTGATTAACAATGTCAACATGCCGGCCTTTGTCTATCGCAATAACGCCGAACGCCTGCGGCCGGAGCACCACTATCTTACCGTCACCCTGCAAGGCGAGGCCCCCAATACCGCCGCCCTGGGGGCTCAGGTAACCGTATTTAAAGATGGAAAGTACAAATACCAGGAACTGGCCCCCATGCGCGGCTTCCAGTCTTCCGTTGATCCCCGCCTCCATTTCGGCCTCGGTAACTGGACTACCCTCGACTCCCTCGTCGTTCGTTGGCCCGACGGCCGCCGCACAAAATTGACAGATGTGCCCGGCAATCAGCAGCTGAAGCTAAAGCCTCCTCTATCCCCACCGAAGAGGGGGCACGCTGCGCTTGCACGCCGCACTGCTGCTCCTTCCGCTTTGGAGGAGGTTGGGAGGGAGCTGCTCTTCCGCCCTGCCGACCTTGGCATCGACTTCCACCACCACGAAAACGACTTCGTCGACTTCGACCGCGATCGCCTTATCTACCACATGCTCTCTACCCAGGGCCCAAAAGTAGCGGTGGCCGATGTGAATGACGACGGCCGCGATGACTTCTTCATCTGCGGAGCACGGGATTCGGCCGCTGCTTTATTCGTCCAACAGCCCGGAGGGCGGTTTCGTCGAAGCAATAAAGCCCTCTTTGAGGCCGATAAACTATCGGAGGATACGGATTGTCTGTTCTTTGACGCTGACGGTGACGGTGATGCTGACCTCTACGTAGCCAGCGGCGGCAACGAGTTTCCGGGTAGCGCTTTCGCCTTAAAGGATCGATTATATTTGAATGACGGCCGAGGCAGTTTTAATAAGTCAGAAGGCGGACTGCCCGGTTTTATCTCCGGAAGCACCGGATGTGTAGACGCCGCCGATTACGATGGCGACGGCGACCTGGATCTGTTCATTGGTATTCGCCTGCGCCCATTCCTCTATGGCGTGCCGGCCGATGGCTATATCCTGGAAAATGACGGTCGGGGAAATTTTAAAAATGTTACCTCACAGGTAGCTCCCCAACTTAAAGAACTCGGACTGATGACCGATGCCCGCTGGATGGATTATGATATCGACGGCGATCCGGATCTGCTCATCGCGGGAGAATGGATGCCGCTTTGCCTGTTTATCAATGAGGAAGGACGCTTGAGCAAAGCACCACCAACGGCGGGTCTGGATTCCACCAACGGCTTCTGGAACAGCCTCGCCGTAGCCGACGTCAACGGCGACGGACGTCCCGATTTCGTGGCTGGTAACCACGGCCTGAATACACGGCTGAAGGCTTCACCCGAACGGCCGGTATCTATGTGGATCAATGACTTCGACCGCAATGGATCTGCAGAACAAATGATTACCGTTTATAATGGTGAGCAAGCCTATCCTTTGGCGCTGCGCCACGACCTGGTCGAGCAGATGCCGGGCCTGAAAAAGAAATACCTGAAATACCAGGACTATAAAGAACAGACTGTACAGGATATCTTTACGGAGCAACAACTGGCCAACTCGATTAAACTGGAGGTATACGAAACCCGTTCGATGCTGTTCCTCAGTCAGCCCGATGCTTCCTTTGAAGCGCAGCCTTTGCCCCTGCGTGCTCAGGTTACGCCGATATACGGCATCGCCGTCCGGGATTTGGACGGGGATAAGCTACCGGATATCCTCCTGGCCGGTAATTTCTATGAGGCAAAGCCGGAAGTGGGGATCTACGATGCCGGCTACGGACTTTTCCTGCGTGGTGATGGGCAGGGAGGTTTTACACCCCGCTTGCCTCGCGAAAGCGGCTTTTTTATTAAAGGAGCGGTTCGGGATCTGGTAACCTTAAGAAGGAATGGCGAAATCCTTGTACTGGCAGCCCGTAATGATGCGCCTCTGGCGGGCTTCGTTGTGAAAAGACAAGTAAAGCAGCGGCCTGATAGTGATTAATATTAATTTTTGTCAAAAAGAACTAAGCGATATGATCAGATTAAATTTATTTGCAGGAATCCTATTTGCAGTAATCAGCCTTTTTATGGCCTGTGAACAAAAAAGTCCCTACCAAAAACTGCTGGAGGAAGAACTGGCCAGCGGTGAACGTTACGATTCCCTGTTCCTGGGCCTGGAATTTGGTATGACTTCCAAAGGATTCTACGGCACCTGCTGGCAAATGAATAAGGAAGGGAAGATCCGCCAGGGAACCAGAAATGCTACGGTGGTCTATGATTTGGGGGATCAACTGCCTCATTCGGCGAAGATGGACTTCTATCCCAAATTTCACAAGGATAAAATATTCGAAATGCCTGTGGTATTCCGCTACGACGGCTGGTCGCCCTGGAACCGGGATCTGTGGTCTGATAGCCTTCAGGTGGATGTAGTGCATCTACTGGAAGAGTGGCATGGGAAGGGCTTCATCGAGGCCGATCATCCGGAGTTGGGAACGGCCTTCGTTAAAATTGACGGCAACCGCCGGATAGCGATCACCATGCTGGACGATCAGTTGGTCAAAGTTACTTACACCGATATGTCGGTCGACCGGCCAACGCCGGAAGCGGCGCCGGTGAAGGAGGTGGATTGAAGTCCGATTTAAAAGCCGGCTCCGGGGTCTCAGCTTGTCGACTTTTAAGGAATGACAGGGAGACTGGGAGAAGTCACATTTTTCAAGATGTTCCAGCTTTCCAGTTCCCAAGTTTCTTCCTGCCCAAGTTGATGATATGGGGTTTAATTGACGGAGTGACTCGGAGTCACCCCGTCAATTAAACTGCGATAGGTTGAGACCAGGGGTTAAAAAAGATCTGAATCTAAAGAAGGAAACCATGCTACGTATTAAGCAATCTGTATATTTGGCAGCCGCTGTTTGTGTCCTATCATTTATGGCCGGATGTCAAAGCACTGTTGAAACAGACGGGGCCGCTGCGGATACCCTCTTCACCTTGCTGCCGCCTGAAGAAACCGGCATTAATTTCACCAATCAGCTGGAATACGACCGGAATTTTAATATCTATAAATACCGGAATTTCTATAACGGCGGAGGAGTAGGCCTCGGTGATTTTGATAAGGATGGACTGGTCGATATCTACTTCACCGCGAATATGGCCCCTAACCGGCTGTACCTGAATCGCGGTGACTGGAAGTTCGAAGACATTACCGAACAAGCCGGCGTCGGCGGCCGTCGCGCCTGGTCGACCGGTGTAGCAGTCGCTGATGTCAACGGTGACGATTGGCTTGATATCTACGTTTGCAATTCCGGCGACGTCGAAGGCGACGATAAGGAAAACGAACTTTTCATCAACAACGGCCCCGGCGAAGACGGTCAGCTCACCTTCACCGAAATGGCCGCGGAATACGGCATCGCCGACCGCGGCTACTCCACCCACGCCGCCTTCTTCGACTATGATAAGGACGGTGACCTGGATCTTTACCTGCTCAACAATTCCTACCAGGCGATCGGCAGTTTTAACCTCCGGAAGAACATGCGGCCCACAAGAGACTCGGTGGGAGGGGATAAGCTGTACAAAAATAACGGCAGCCCCCCCTCAGTCCCCCCCAAAGGGGGGGAAGACCAAGCTAACAGCCGCTCTGACAGGGACCAGACAGAGCGGCCGGCAGATTGGCACTCCCCCCCTTTGGGGGGGCAGGGGGGGGCTGGAGCTGTGTTTTCTGACGTCTCCGCCGCCGCCAACATCTACGGCAGTCTCATCGGATTCGGCCTCGGAGTGACGGTCGGTGATGTCAACCGGGACGGCTGGCAGGATCTCTTTATCTCTAACGACTTCTTCGAGCGGGACTACCTCTACCTCAATCAGCAGGACGGCACCTTTAAAGAAGTGTTGGAAGAACGTTTTCGCTCCATCAGCGCCGCCTCCATGGGCGCCGATATGGCGGACGTCAATAACGATGGCCTGCCCGACATTTTCGTCACCGATATGCTGCCCGGTGATAATCGCCGTCTGAAAACGAAAACTACTTTTGAAGACTGGGACAAGTATCAATACAATCTGCAAAACGACTACTATCACCAGTTTACCCGCAATATGCTGCACCTCAACAATGGCTTCGGTCCCGACGGCGCTACCTACTTCAGCGAAATCGGCCGCCTGGCCGGCGTAGAGGCCACCGACTGGAGCTGGGGCGCCCTGATTGCAGATTACAACAACGACGGTTATAAGGATATTTTTGTAGCCAATGGAATCTATCAGGATCTGACGGATCAAGACTACATCCAGTTCATTTCACACGAAGAAAATATGCGCGCCATGGTGAAGGGCGATACCGTCAACTACCGCGCCCTCATCGATTCCATCCCCATCGAGCGCGTTTCCAACTACGCCTTTGTCAACCTCGGCTCCGAAGGCAACGGTATCCGTTTCGAAGACCGCGCCGAAGCCTGGGGCCTTGGCCAGCCCAGCCATTCTAACGGCGCCGCCTACGGCGATCTGGATAATGATGGGGATCTGGACCTGGTGGTCAATAATGTTAATATGCCGGCCTTTGTGTACAGAAATAATAGCCCAGCCCCAGCCCCCCCTAGCCCCCCCAAAGGGGGGGAACACCAAGCTGACAGCCGCTCTGATGGGAACTCGTCAGAGCGGTTGTCAGAGCGGCACTCCCCCCCCCCGGGGGGGATGGGGGGGGCGCTAACCTTCCACCTCATCGGCGAAGGATTGAACACCCAAGCCATCGGCGCCCAGATCACCCTGCGCGCCGGCGACCGCGAATTTTTCTTCGAGCATATGCCCATGCGTGGCTTCCAGTCTTCCATGGACTACCGGCCGCTGATCGGGCTGGGGGATATCGATACGGTAGATGTGGTGACCGTCCGCTGGCCCAATGACAAATATACGGTGCTGAACCAGGTGCCTGTCAATCAGACCCTGACCCTACAGCAGGCCGACGCCGGCGACCTGCAACCTACTGATGAACAGGTACTTACTTCACCAGGC
>Ga0209949_1000092_pt1 | contig 51095 bp, 36 predicted proteins | sample SalPonC_black_MG_FD_185711 | JGI IMG/M metagenome (GOLD analysis project Ga0209949, IMG submission 185711) | Salt pond soil microbial communities from South San Francisco under conditions of wetland restoration - Salt Pond MetaG... | ecosystem: Environmental > Aquatic > Marine > Intertidal zone... | reverse complement strand
CCGATCCGGAACATTCCGGATGATTTTCTCACGTCCGGGGGTCCGTAAGCAACTGCACGCGGTCTGGACGCAGCGAGCGGCCCGGTGTCGGGCCGGGTCGGGTCTGGTCGGGTCTGGTCGGGTCTGCGAGCCGGCAAGTCGACGGCGCGCCCGAGTCCGCCCCCCGTCCTCGGCCTTCCCAGGAAGGCAAAGACGAGCCGCGGTGTTGATATAGTCAATCTAACTATTGATTTTATTGATACTCTGATCTACCTTTCTCACCGAAAGGTAGGATTCCATGGACATCTCCAAGGCCCGTTGCCCCGAGTGCGAACGCTCCATGGCGGTGGCCCGCATGGTGTGCGATCGCTGCGACGTGCAGCTCGAGGGCGAGTTCGAGGTCCCGCCGCTGGCGCGGCTGCCGCTCGAGGACCAGGCCTTCGTCATCGCGTTCATCCGCAACCACGGGCACATCAAGAAGATGGAAGGCCTGTTCGGGATCAGTTACCCGACCGTGAAGAACCGCCTGAACGCGATCGCGGCGGAGCTCGACGCCACCTTCGACGCTCCGTCGGACAACGAGCTCGTGCTCGACCGGCTCGCCCGCGGCGAGATCTCGGTCGAGCAGGCGCTGGAGAGGTTGGAACCATGAGGCCCGCGCTCGGCCCCGGCGTCGACCTCGACACCACCGACCGCACGTGCACCCACGTCCGTTCTTCCTGAGCTCCCACCGGAAGGGAAGGAGTCGTCATGTCCCGCGAACGAGAGAAGATCCTCCGCATGGTGGCCGACGGCACGATCACGCCCGACGAGGCCGAGCAGCTGTTGAACCGGCTCGACCCCAGGGCGCCGACGGCCGTGGCCGAACCCTCCACCGAACGGGGTGAACGGCCGCCCGGACCCATCAAGTACCTGCGCGTCGTGATCAACGGCGGTGACGACAAGGTCAACGTGCGCGTGCCGATCGCGCTGATCCGCACGGGCATCAAGCTGAGCACGCTGATGCCCAACGATGCCAGCGAGCACCTGCGGCAGAAGGGCATCGACCTGGGCCGTCTGAACGAGCTCGACGGCGACGAACTCATGGACGCCCTGCGCGAGCTGTGGGTCGAGGTCGAGTCGGAGGACGGCGACACCATCCGCGTGTTCTGCGAATAGCCCGCCGTCCTCCGCCGGCGGTCAGTTCCACTGGGATTCCGGCACCAGGAATCCCTGGAAGCTGAAGGTGATCGACCGCACGTGCAGGTCGCCACCGCAGAATCCCTGCTGGTCGGTGCCGATGCCCACGGTGTGACCGCCCCCGGCCACGCCGTAGGTGTCCGACCAGGTGTCGCAGCCGGTCTGGTTCTCGTAGCGGAACTCCTCGCCGTCGACCTCCACGAGCATCTGCGTGCAGTCGCTCTCGGCCTCGCGGAGCATCGACACGCCGATGCCCGTCACGCTGGACGGGAGCGGGAAGGTGAAGTCCACCTTGCTCTCGGAGATGCCGTTGCCGTTGAAGATCCACTTGGCCGTGGAACCGCAGCGGATCCAGTCGGGCGATGCGCCGTGCGACCGGCCGGTGCCGTAGGAGATGGTCACGCCACCGTCGGCGAAGGGTGCGTAGTTGGTCCGCGTGACGGCGCCGCTCACCCCGTCCGGGTCGACCTCGAAGTAGGCCGGGGCGGAGCTGAAGCCCCGTAGGGGCAGCGTGACCCCACCGACATCGAACTCGACGGCACCGGACGAGACCCGCCCCGCCCCCGGCGAGGAGTAGGTCACGCCGACCGATCGTGACTCGCCCGGTGCCAGCGTGAAGTCGCCGCCGCCCATGGTCACGCTGAAGTCGCCGCTCGAGCCCTCGGCCAGGGCGATCGATCCGCTCACGTCGCCTTCGTTGTCGGCCGCGGCCTCGATGGTGAAGGAACGCTCGTCGCTCGAGTTCTCGAACACGGTTCCGTAGTCGAGCTCGGTGACGGAGAGTTCGATGTCGCCCGCAGCGGCGCTCGGGCCGGTCGGATCGTCATCGTCGCCGCAGCCGACGAGGGGGAGTAGCAGCAGGGCGCACAGTGCGGGGATGAGATCGCGAGTGGACACGGGTGTTCTCCGTCCGGAGTGGGTCGTGGTACTGGGGGCTGATCCGGCATGCGAGAAACCGGCACCGATCGCGCAACGCGTCGAGAGGAAACCGGCTGACGCGCGCGAGAAGAAACGAAGAACACGGGCGATCGAACTGCGCGGGGACGATTCGTTCCGGAACGTGCAACCCCGCCTCCCGAGCCGGGAGACGGGGTCCGACACGAAGCTCGAACGGTGTTCGGGAGCCTCAGGCTCCGTCGTGGAACCGGAAGTCGAGGATCTCCAGCCGGCGTGTTCCCGCGGGAAGCTCGGCCTCGACCACGTCGCCCTTCTTGTGGCCGATGAGTGCGGCGGCAATGGGAGCCGTGTAGCTGATCACACCGTCGTCGAGGTCGGTGTCTCCGTCGCCGAGGATCGTGTAGGACTCCGTTTCGCCGGTGTCGACGTCCTTGATCTCGACCTGCTTCAACAGCGTGACGATGTCGTCGGGGAAGTCCCGCTTGCTCACGACCTCGGCCTGGCGCACGCGATCGCGCAGTTCGCGCAGGCGTGACATCGACAGGGCCTGCTTCTCCTTGGCCGCCGCGTACTCGGCGTTCTCACGCAGATCACCGTGGGCGGCCGCCGCCTGCAGATCGCGCGGAATGTCCACCTTGATCAGGCGCTCGAGATTCTCGATCTCCTTGCGCAGCCTGCGGAGACCTTCCTCGGTGAAGAGACCCATGTAGAATCACCCTCGGACAATCGTGAAGGGAACGCCCGGCCGTGGCGCGCGGTCGGGCGATTCGGAACCGGACGCAGCAGTATAAGCAAAGGGATGGCGATGCGGGAGGGGTGGGCTGGCCGACCGGACACGTCGACGGGGGAAACCCTCGACAATGGCCCCAACGAGACTAGAATCCGGATGCCACCTTGCGGATCCGAACGATTCCTACTTACGAATGAGTCCGAATAATAGACCGCAGGCTCGCACGACCCCTTCCTCAGCACAGCGCCTGCGACCGCCCCCTTGCCCTGGAAAGGACCCGGACCCCATGACCAGATTCTCTCGTGCGATGATGAGCCTGGCGGTGCTGTTCGCGGCCGTGCCCGCTCTCGCCCAGGACTCACCCCACCGAAACTACCCGCCGCAGGCCGATGCCGAGACGCACCCTCCCCGCGGCGTGATGACCAACCAGGACTGGTGGCCCAGCCAGCTCGACATGGGCATCCTCCACCAGAACTCCGAGAAGAGCACCCCGCTCGGCACCGACTTCGACTACGCCGCCGAGTTCCAGGAGCTCGACCTGGCGGCCGTGAAGAAGGACCTCGAGGAGCTGATGACCGACTCGCAGGACTGGTGGCCGGCCGACTGGGGTCACTACGGTCCACTCTTCATCCGCATGGCCTGGCACAGCGCCGGAACCTACCGCGTGAGCGACGGCCGTGGCGGTGCGTCCGACGGCACCCAGCGCTTCGCGCCGCTGAACAGCTGGCCCGACAACGCGAACCTCGACAAGGCCCGCCGCCTGCTCTGGCCGGTGAAGCAGAAGTACGGCCAGAGGATCTCGTGGGCCGACCTCATGATCCTGGCCGGCAACGTCGCCTTCGAATCGATGGGCTTCGAGACCTTCGGCTTCGGTGGCGGCCGCGAGGACGTCTGGGAACCGCAGACCGACATCTACTGGGGCCCCGAGGGCGAGTGGCTGGCCGACGCGCGCCATAGCAAGGACCGCGAACTCGAGAAGCCGCTTGCCGCCACCCAGATGGGCCTGATCTACGTGAACCCCGAGGGCCCGAACGGCGAGCCCGATCCCATGGCCGCCGCCAAGGACATCCGTACCACCTTCGCACGCATGGCCATGAACGACGAGGAGACCGTCGCCCTGATCGCCGGCGGTCACACCCTGGGCAAGTCGCACGGCGCGGCCAAGGCCGACGAGTACGTGGCCGCCGACCCCGAAGGTGCTCCGGTCGAGGAGCAAGGTCTGGGATGGAAGAGCAGCTACGGCAGCGGCAAGGGCGCCGACACCATCACCAGCGGGATCGAGGGTGCATGGACGCCGTCGCCCGTGGAGTGGTCGCAGGGCTACTTCGAGGGTCTGTTCGAGTTCGAGTGGGAACTCGAGAAGGGCCCCGGCGGTGCGTGGCAGTGGACGCCGGTCGACATGGACCCGGTCGTGCCCGACGCCCACATCGAGGGCAAGATGAACAAGCCCATGATGCTGACCACCGACATCGCCCTGATCCGCGACCCGGTGTACAAGGAGATCTCGCAGCGCTTCTACGAGAATCCCGAGGAGTTCAACGAGGCCTTCGCGCGCGCGTGGTACAAGCTCACGCACCGCGACATGGGTCCGGTGACGCGCCTGCTCGGCCCCGAGGTCGCCGAGGTGCAGATCTGGCAGGATCCCGTGCCCGCCGTCGACCATGAACTGGTGGACGAGCAGGACGTCGAGCAGCTCGAGGCCGACATCCTCGACTCGGGCCTGTCGAACGCGCAGCTGGTCAAGACCGCGTGGGCCTCGGCCGCGAGCTTCCGTGACAGCGACAAGCGCGGTGGCGCCAACGGTGCGCGTATCCGCCTGGCTCCGCAGAAGGACTGGGCCGTGAACGAGCCGGCCGAGCTGGCCCCCGTGCTCGCGAAGCTCGAGACCGTGCAGGAGAACTTCAACAACTCCCAGCGCGGTGACACGCGCGTGTCGCTGGCCGACGTGATCGTGCTCGGCGGCGCGGCTGCCATCGAGGATGCTGCATCGAAGGCAGGCTACGACGTCACGGTTCCGTTCACTCCGGGCCGCACCGACGCGACCGACGAGATGACCGACGCCGCGTCGTTCGACGCCCTCGAGCTCACCGCCGACGGCTTCCGCAACTACCACTCCGACCAAGCGGTCATGCGGCCGGCCAAGGCCCTGGTCGATCGGGCGAACCAGCTCACGCTGACCGCGCCCGAGATGACCGTGCTCGTGGGTGGCCTGCGCGTGCTCGGCGCCAACCACGGCGGCACCGACCACGGCGTGCTGACCGACCGCCCCGGCGAGCTCACGAACGACTTCTTCGTGAACCTCATGAGCATGGACACCGAGTGGTCGAAGTCCGACGAGGGTGACCACGTGTACGAGGGCCGCGACCGCGCGTCGGGCGACCTGAAGTGGACCGCCACCTCGGTCGACCTGATCTTCGGTTCGCACTCGCAGCTGCGTGCCCTGGCCGAGGTCTACGCCGGCGAGGACGCCAAGCAGAAGTTCGTCGACGACTTCGTCGCCGCCTGGACCAAGGTGATGACGAACGATCGCTTCGATCTGACCGCCGTCGCCCGGGCCGACGGTCCGGAGTCGCAGACGGGCAAGTAGAACCGTTCCGTCGCGGGCTCGGGCCCGTGATGGTGGATGGACGACGGGCGGGAGGCAGGGTCCTCCCGCCCGTTCTTCGTGGGTGGTGGTGTCGGAGTGGGTCGACATCGGCCTCGCCGTGACGCGTGCCCCGAGGCAGAGGACCCGGGACCGGCCCGCGGTTCCGACGGCTCACCTCCAGTGCCCCGATTCCCGGACGCGCGGCGCCTGTCTGCTGCCGTTCTCCACGCGCACACGTCGCGAGGACGTGTACAATCCGAGCCATTCGTTCACGGCAAAGCCCCTTCTCCCGGGCGGATGACCGCATGGCTCCTTCGACCGATGATCACTTCGCCCCCACTCCTCCCAAGCGCATCCTCTCTCTCGACGGAGGCGGAATCCGCGGTGTGTTGTCGCTGCAGATCCTCCGTCGCCTCGAGGAACTCTTCGGTTCGCCACTCAGTGATTCCTTCGACCTGATCGGCGGCACGTCGACGGGGTCGATCATCGCGACGGGGCTGGCGCTGGGATGGTCGGTCGATCAGCTCCAGGAGATGTACCGTGAGCTCGGACACGTCGTGTTCCGCCGGCACCCGCTGCGCATCGGCTTCCTGAATGCGAAGTTCCCGCGGGAACCGCTCGAGCGCGCACTCGTCGATGCGTTCGGTGACACTTGCCTGGGTGACGAAGCCGTGCGCACTGGACTCGCGATCGTCTGCAAACGGCTCGACACCGGGAGCCCCTGGGTTCTGCACAACAATCCGCGCGGAAAGTTCTTCGAATCGGAGGACCCGGCGGCGCACGCCCCGAACCGGGCGTACCGACTGCGGGAACTCGTCCGCGCGAGCACGGCCGCGCCCTACTACTTCGACCCCGAGCACATCGAGGTGGCCGAGGGTGAGGTCGGTCTCTTCATCGATGGTGGCGTGAGCCCGCACGACAATCCGGCACTGCAGCTTCTGCTGCTCGCGACCCTCGAGGGCTACGGCTACGAATGGCCCGTGGGGGAGGACGATCTGCTGCTGGTCTCGGTGGGTACCGGCACCTGGACTCGTCCGGATACTGCGTCTTCACTCATCGAGAAATCGGCAGGGGGGCACGCGGTCCGGGCGCTGGCGTCGATGATGGTCGACGCGTCGACGTTCAATCGGCTCCTGCTGCAGTGGCTCTCGCGGAGCCCCACGGCCGAAGAGATCGACAGCGAGATCGGCGACCTATCGAACGATCACCTCGGCGACCGGGCGTGGCTCACCTACGTGCGCTACGACGCGGATCTCGAAGATCCCGGCCTCGAAACCGGCCCGGACGGCAAACCGATCGACCCGAAGGCACTCGCGGCGCTTCGCGATATCGATCGCGTCGAGAACATGGAGCTGCTCGAGGAGATCGGCCGCGTCGCGGCGACCCGTGTGCGTCGCGAACACTTCCCCGAGGTATTCCTGTCCGACCGACCCTGACGGGAGCGAGCCGGTGCACCGCATCGCCGGTCGTGTGAACATCAGAGGGCTCAGGGTCGACCCGCCGATGCCGACATCGCCCGCGGCTCGGGCGGCTCGTCATCGTCCGGCGCGGTCACGGGGCGCGAGCCCCGCGGCATCGAGACGAGAGCCGCGAGCAGACGCTCGGCGTGCACATGGAAGTCGAGACCCGAATCCAGACTCGCGGCCTGCAGGAACAGGACTTCGCGCATCGACGGTGGGACCTCGTCCTCCGCGGGCATCTTCGCACCACCGACGAGCACGGGGATGACGGGCAGTCGCTTCTCGAGCGCGACCTCCACCTCCATTCGCACGAAATCGTTGGGGTCCCCCAGCAGACGATTCCGCGCAGGGCCCTCGACGGCGCCGGCCCAGTCGGGTCCGATCATGACGAGGAACACGTCGCACTGATCGAGTTCCTGCTGCAGGTGCGCCCGGAAGTCGGCACCGAAGGGAATCGCGTCGAAGTCCATGAAGACGCGCTCGGCGCCGAACCGATCCGCGAGCTTGTCACGCAGTCGCGCTGTCATGACCAGGCTGTCCTGCCTCCGGTACGAGAGGAACACACGCGGGGGCATGATGCCCGAGGAACCGACATCCGAGCGCCATGCCGCCGGAAGGTGGCGGTACAGCCAACCCTGCAGCGCGGCGACCTCGTCGACGATCGTCCGCGGCAAGAGGTTGCCGACGAAGGCAAGCGTCACGCCGAGGCACAGCGCGACCCACGGCAAGATCCAACCCGCGGCGACGAAGCCGAACAAGGACACGGCCGCGAGCAGGATCATCGCGGCGAGGAAGGCCACGACACGACCGAGCGTCGTGTCGATGAGGGCGAAGCCCAGTCCCGTCACCAGCGCGATCAAGGCAACGAGCACGGCACCAGAACCGTGTCCGAGCGGGCGGAGATGGTCGCCCGAGATCAGTGTCTGGATCAACGTCGCCTGCAGGTGCAGGCCCGGCTCCGTCGGATGGAACGGGCTCGCGAGGCGCAACTCCCCCGTGTCGGAGCCGGTTGCCCCGATCAACACGACCCGGTCGCGGAAGACTTCCGGGGTCATTTCGAGCGAGGGGTCGAGTTCGACACCCGGATAGGTGTCGGCCATGGCGTTCGCGTAGACCCGCGCGGCCGGCAGGACCGGATATGGAGCGCCGGTGTACTCGTCACGCCAGTGCAGCCAGAACTCGCCATCGTCCAGCGGGATCTCCTCGCCGTCCACCGAGACGCCTCCGCCGTCGACGATGATCGCCGCATCCTCTGCAGGACCCGCGAGCGCGGCGGCCAGGCCGAGCGCGGGATAGGACAGGCCACGCCACGTCGCGAACAGGGGTACGCGCCGGTACGTGCCGTCGACGCCCGCGATCACGGTGCTGGCCCCGATACCATCCGCTCGACGAAGCAGGCCCTCGAGGAGCGTGTGGGCCCGGTACCAACGTGGTGCGACCTCGAGCGGCAGGGCGACGGGGAGCGCGTGGCCAGCCAGCAGCTCCAACCGATCCTGGCGAGCCGAGATCGTGTCGAGCAGGGCCTCGGCGCGCGGATTCGCGTCGCGCGCGGAGAAGAACGACGCGAGGACGATCGCGGCCGGGTCGTCCTCCGGGCGCCCGGCCCGTGCAGTGATCGTGTCGAACTTCGCGATCTCGTCGATCAGCATCTGGTCGAGCTCGGGTGCCACGGCATGCGGCTCCTCGAAGCGCACGTCGTACGCGACGACACGGGGCCCACCCCGTGCGACGTACCGGAGAATGGTTCTGTGCACGCCGCGGTCGAGCGGCCACGAGCGTCCTTTCTCCTTGAACCGCGCGAGCGTTGCCTCGTCGAAGTCGACGACCACGACCGACGAGTCCTGCGCGTCGCTCGACTCGAGCTGACGCTCCACGTGGAAGCGGAGATCGATGGCCGCGCCCTCGACTCGTTCCCATACGCCCGACAGATGACCTGCCAGGGTCAGCAACGCCGACACCCCACCGATCACAGACCCGACGACGAACTTCTCACGATTCATGCTCAACGGCCGCTCGACGGTCGGCAGTGCTCGTGGAATCGCTCGGCGGCCGTCACCGTCGTCCGCGGCGCCGGATCGAGTGCGTCGATGGCGGCCTGGATCTCGACCTTGCGGTCGTCGGGGAACGGGTGGTCGTCGCTCGTGACCGGCCATGGCACCTGCACCGGGTCACGCTCGAGCAGATCGAGGAACCGCTGCAGACCCGTGGGATCGTACCCCGCGGTCGCGGCGAGACGGGCGGCGCCACGGTCGGCTTCCAGTTCGTCCTCGCGCGTGAGGCCTTCGAAGAGCTTGTCGGCGGCGATCCTCGAGATCGTCCCGAGCCCCCCCTCCGTGTCGAACTCCAGGTCGGTCGCCTTCATCGCGAGGTCCTTCACGAGCTCCTTGCGATCCCGCGCTTTCAGGTCCTCGATGATGTGGCGGCGACGCACGTGTTCGATCTCGTGTGCGAGTACGCCCGCGAGCATCGCCTCGTCCGTCATCCGATCGAGGGCACCGCGCGACACGAAGACGTACCCCCCGGGGACGGACATCGCGTTCACGCGCTCGTCATCGAGCACGGCGAAGCGGTACACGATGCCCGGCGTCGGATCGGCCGCCGCCAGGGTCGACCCGACCATGTTCACGTACATGGTGAGCGCAGAGTCCTGGACCACGCCGTAGCGACCGGCCACCGTCGCGGCCAACTCGCGGCCGAACTGGATCTCCTCTTCGGTCGAGACCTCGGCGAAGGGGTTGTAGAACGTGGGAGGGCCGGAAACGGGGGGAATGCCCCCGCCGGGATCTTTCGCGATGCGCCCCACCTGCTCGACGACCGACTTGCACCCCGGGGCGCCGAAGACGACCAGCCCCGCCAAGAGGACCAGGATTCCCTGGATCGCATGCCTCATCGCGCATCCTCCTCTTCGGCGCTCTCCAGACCCTCGGCCTCGGTCGCTCGGAGCAGATGGTACGGTGGCAACCCCGCCTGCAACCGGAAGGTCTCGAGCGCGAGGGGCGAGATCTTGATCGACTCCATCCACTTCACGGCGCTCGTATCGGGCCGGACGGATACGGTCGCGCCGCCCTCCTCGATCTCCTCGACGCCACGTGGCGCGGCGGACTGGGCCCACTGATCGCTCACTCCTCGATCGATGCCCTCGACGAGTCGGACGAATCCCGGATCGTTGGCCACGGCGACCCCGTCGATCGCGACATGCTCCGGCCGCACCTCCTGATCGATCCATTCCCGCAGGACGACGGCCGTGATTCCACCGTCGGGAGAAGCGACGACACGCCGCGCCGATGCGGCTCCGGCCGGACCCTCCAGCGCGAGCAGCACGAAGGGCTCGGCCTCGATGTCCGCAGTCTCGAGGGGCCGGTCTCCCTGCGGCGTGCGGCGGTAGTACCGGGTCGCGTCGCAGAGGACTTCCACGGAACTCGACGCAGGATCGTCGAGTCGGGCCACGAGCGACAGGTACTCCCTCTTCTGCAGCTGGAGAACCAGGGCCTTACCGCGTGGGAGGAGTTCGTCCGGTGAATCGGCGCTGGGGGCGTCCCCGACGGGCAAGAGCCATGTCTCGACGAAGACCGTCGAACTCTCGGGAAGGGCGGCCGTGCGACGCTCCAGAGCCTCGAGCAGACGCGCATCCTGCGCGGTCTGTGCAACAGCAGGCAAGGCGGAGCTGGTCAGGATCGAAAGGCAACAGAGAAGGGCGAACCGGCGAGGGCTCGTGCGGCGATTGGATCGCGGCCAATCGGTGGAACAGCAGGGCAAGGGCAACTCTCCCAGGGTTGACCCGCTGCGACGGCCTCGTCGTTTGCGCTCGAGTCGTTCGGGACCCGGTCGGCGGACGGGCGCCGGTGCCGCGGGCACGGACGGAATCACTTCGATGGCCCCGATCGGCGGCCCCTCGGGCGCGAGGAAGACCACGGAGCGAAGCAGGGGAGCCGTGAATCTGTTTCGAGGAACAGGAGGAAACCGTCGGAAACAACATGAGCGTAGCAGATTTCCGAGGCAGAGGAACAGTGCGGATCGATGGCGCAGCCCACAGGCGAGATGATAGTGTTCGTCATCCGTCGACGGCGTGCCGTCGACGCGAGGCGGCATCCCATGTCCAGAGCCGGGACGAGACCGACATGACCGATCGAATCGACACGAGTGCGGTGGAAGTTCCCGCATCGCTGATTCCACTGCGCGAGCGCCTGGCGGCCCACATCCACGCGGTCTGGGCGGAGGGCCGGCGGCGGGGCGGCTGGACGTGGGGGCCACGGCGTGACGACGAAGCCCTCACCCATCCGGGTCTGGTGCCCTACGACGATCTGAGCGAATCGGAGAAGGACTACGACCGCAACACCGCCCTCGAAACGCTGAAGGCGGTTCTGGCGCTCGGTTACCGGCTCGAATCGCCGCAGACGGACGACCCGGAGGCCGGAACCGACTCGATGACCTGACCCGCGAGCTCCAGGTCGCTCTGCAGTCGATTCACCTGACTCCTGTCCTTTTCCTTCTCCTCTTCGGAGAGAGCATCCCAGGGAACGAGCGATCCGCGGAGCTTCCGGGTGCCCATCGCCGCCCGAACGTCGCGCTTGCCGTCCTCGGTGAGCCGGTCGTAGCCCTCGGGGTAGGAGCCGAAGCGCCACCCCAGGACCAGGCGCTCGGCCATCCAGCGATTGTGCTCCACGGGTGCGAGGCGCTCGAGATCGTGGACGTCGATCGGGGGCGCCGACTCTCCCGGCAACGCGGGTCGATACCGATAGCCGAGACAGGCGAGCTTGACCAACGCGTGGGCGGCCGCCGTGTAGTTCTGTGCCTTCTCGGCCGGTGTCATGCACTCCCAGGCCCTCTCGGCCATCCGACGGCGCTCGTCGTCGGTACGAACGGCACGGTCCCCGTCGAGCGCCTCCAGATACGACAGATGGATGATGCTCGCGACGTCCTCGCGCACGGGATGCGTGATCACGTCGTAGCCCGCCGTGTCGTCGGCGAGTCCGAAGGGAATGATGGGAAACCGTGGGTGTCGCTCCGCCTCGCGGAGCATGCGGCCGAGACCTTCCTCGGTCGGCACATGGACGTAGATCGGCACGCACACGGGATGTTCAGCATCGGTGAGCCCGAGCAGTCGGCTCTGCAGGCGCAGGGCCGACCGCACGTTCTTCCGCTCGTCGGCGAAGCACACGATCAGCGCCGGTTTGACCGGCTCGTCGCCGTCAGTCCTCATCAGCCGGAGGAGTCGCGCGACATCGTCGGGCGATTCCGCTCGCGAGTTCATCTCGCGGAACTCGGCCGTGCACACGTACTCGACCCCTTCGCCCGTCGGAGCACTCCACGCCGAATTCACCCGATATCCACGATGACTCCAGCGATCCTTGTCCGGATCGGGGCGCGCGGCGTGCTCCTCGAGATCGATCGCCTCGTCCGGGGCAAAGCCCGGGTGCCGCGCCAGGAAACCACGCTTCAGATCGTCGATCCCATGGTCGTGGATCGTCATGCGCGGACGTCGCGCGCATGGGAAGTGCGCGAGCCGGGCGATCTCGAGCGCGATCACCTGCCCCGCGCGTTCGAATCCGAAGATCCCGTACCACGGGATCTCGTGCGACGCGGGCACGTGAACGGTGGCAAGGCCGTGGGCAGGATTCAGCAGGAGGTCGAGCGCCGCGTTGTTCCACGAACTGAAGGTGTGGAGATCGACGGGATCCAGTTGGCATTCGAAGAGGTCGTGTTCGGCCAGCAATTCGGACAGCTCCTGCTCGCCGACGTGCACGCGACATTGCAGATGTCCGTAGGGCGCGGGCGCTCGTTTCATCTCACGTCGCCGCTCGATCTCACCCGTGCGATGGGCCTGGATCACGTCGCGCGCGATATCGATGTTCAGTGCGTCGTCCCCGCACGCGATGATCAGGTCCCCGGCGGCGTCGAGCCCCGCGCGCTCGCGGATCTCGGGCGAGGTCACGTCACCGACGATGACGAGGGCGCCGAGCGTCGACGCTTCGTCGAGCCACGGATTCGCCGGATCGCTCTCGACGACGATGACGTTCCGCTTCGGCCCGACGCGCCGGCGCGTTTCCTCGTCGTCGGAACGGAGGTCGTGCACGACCTGCATGTTGAGCCTTCCGAGGCCGAAACAGACCACGTACGGCGTGCGCCGCGAAGACGCGCGGAAGTGGCTACGCTCGAGCGATTCCTGCCATCGCCTGGACACGGCCAGGACGATCGCGACCGCGAGCGAGAGATTGAAGACCAGAGCGGCGGTCCGCGCGACGAACAGGAGGTGTCTGCCCAGCTCCTCGTGGTCCGGATCGTAGCCGCGTTCGTCGTCACGGATCTGGGGCCCCTCCAGCACCAGGGTGCCGGCCACGCGGTAGCCGTCGGACGCGATACGTTGGACGAAGCCGAGAAACCCGGACGCAGAGCCGGATTCGCGTGGCATGCCGTGTTCGAGGATGACGATGGCGGACCACGCCGACACGACGCACAGTACCGCGCTCGTAATCGTGATCACCCGGAAGTTGTGCTGGACGACATGCAACAGTCGGACGAGCAGACGTCTCATGGCTCCGGTCGCTCGGAGGGGGAGAAGGCGCGTCCGATCCATGGGCGCCGGACACCACGCATTGATGGTTGTCGGATCTTCGGTGCAGTTCGCCGAGTGTAGCGTTCGCCCTGGGATCGAGGCAACTGTGTCTCGAGCGGGGTGCTCGGTCGTCGAATCCGGCCGGTGATCGCACGATCTCTCGAGTCGATCACCGAAGCCCCGGCAGCGTGACCGCCGGCGAGGACGCCAAGCAGAAGTTCGTCGACGACTTCGTCGCCGCCTGGACCAAGGTGATGACGAACGATCGCTTCGATCTGACCGCCGTCGCCCGGAGTCGCAGACGGGCAAGTAGAACCGTTCCGTCGCGGGCTCGGGCCCGTGATGGTGGATGGACGACGGGCGGGAGGCAGGGTCCTCCCGCCCGTTCTTCGTGGGTGGTGGTGTCGGAGCGGGTCGGAGTGGGCCATGGACCTTCCGCAGGAGGCTGTGACAAGAGCGAAGGCTCCGTGCAGACCGGTCAGGCCGCTTCCGCGGCGGAAGTCCTCCCCGTCGTCTTCGTCTTCCACCTGTCCGCCGAGCCGCTGCGGTGTCCACTCGGGTCATGCGCGCCCGACCGGCACACGAGAGCGGGTGCACGAATCCGGCGGACGGCGTAGTGTGGACGGTGCACACGATCCGGAGTCAGGAGGCCCTCCGTGCGACTCGATCCCGCATCCCGAATCCTGCTCGCGCTCGTCGTCAGCCTGGTCGTGACCTTCACCGCCGCGGCCATCGGGGCGCGGGCGTCGATCGACGCCGCGACCTTCTACGGTGCGCTCGACAAGCCCGCCTTCGCGCCGCCGGGCTGGATCTTCGGTCCGACGTGGACGCTGCTCTACCTGTCGATGGCGATGGCGGCCTTCGGCGTGTGGAAGGTCCGCGGCTGGTCGGGCGCCCGGGGAGCCCTCACGCTCTACCTCGTGCAGCTCGTCTTCAACGCGCTGTGGAGCGTGTTCTTCTTCGGGATGCGCCTGGGGACGTGGTCGCTGGTCGACATCGGAGTCCTGTGGGTGCTGCTGGTCGCGACCGTGGTCGCGTTCTGGCGCGTGCGGTGGGGACTCGGTCTGCTGCTCGTGCCCTACCTGCTCTGGGTGAGCTTCGCCGCGGCCCTGAACGTCGCCGTCGTCCGCATGAACCCGGCGGCCTTCGGCTGAGAGTGCGTGTCGCAGGAAAGGCCGTGCGTCGGCGCACGGTCGGGAGGTCTGATCATGCCGTCACGGTCCGAGGACGTCGAACACCTGGAAGAGGCGATCCGTCTCGCCGAGCAGAACGTCCGTGCCGGGGGCGGTCCGTTCGGCGCGGTGGTCGTACGCGACGGGGACGTGATCGCGCGCGGGGTGAACCGCGTCACCGTCGATCTCGATCCCACCGCGCACGCCGAGGTCGTCGCGATCCGCGCGGCGTGTGAGGTGCTCGACGACTTCCAGTTGCACGGGTGCACGATCTACGCGAGCTGCGAGCCGTGTCCCATGTGTCTCGGTGCGATCCACTGGGCCCGGCCCGAGGCGATCGTCTGGGCCGCCGAACGCGAGGATGCCGCCGAGGCGGGGTTCGACGACTCGCACATCTACGAACAGATCCCTCTGCCGCCGGATCGGCGGGCGCTGACCAGCCGACAGGTCGACCATCCGGACGCACGGCGTCCCTTCCGGGCGTGGCTCGCGCACGACGCACGGACGCGGTACTGAGCGGCGTGTCAAGACCCGGCTCAACCGAAGGACCAACGCAGCCCGAGGATCACCCAGCACAGCAGGACGTTCCCGAAGGTACTCCGCTCCGAGCGCAGCGTGGACCCGAGCCGGAAGTCGAGGGTCTGCCCCGATCGATACGGGGCGATCCGCGGGACGAAGCGCGGGACCTTCGCCGCGTAGACCTCGTACGCCTCGCCGAACTCCGCACGCAGGTGCTCTTCCTCGAGCGAGACGATCATCGCGTACTGCGCCACGAACAGTGCGACGTAGAGCAGCAGCATCCACGGCATCCAGGCCCAGGCCATGATGCAGACGCCCAGGCTCAGGAAGAAGTTGCCCACGTACAGCGGGTTCCGGACGTGCGCGTAGGGTCCGCTCACAACGAGCACCTCGCCCCCGACGCCGCGCGTCGTGCGGGTGGCACTGCCCGCGTAGCCGACCGCCCACACCCGGACGGCCTCGCCCAGGATCGCCGTGCCCAGTCCCGCCACGAAGCTCGTCACGGTCGTCTCGGCCAGGATCACGGCGGCCACGAGGATCGGGATCGGCGTGTAGCTCCGCGCGTTGAAGATCCGTTCTCGGAGGTCCAAGGGTGGGGTCTCCTCGGAGTTCGGTGGAGCGAGATCGGAACGAGAAGCGGCGGTGGGGAGGAGACCACCGTCGTGTTCGATCAGAAACGGCGGCTCCACTGGAGCGCGACTCCGTCCAATCCTACCCGAGCGGGACGGTGATCGAGAACGACCAACCATCGGTCATCCCGTCCTCGTCCGCTCGCTCCCGCGTGAACACCCACCCCGACAGCGACCCCAGCACCGCTCCAGCGATCACGTCGCGCACATGATGCCGATCGGCCTTCACCCGGCCGACGCCCACGATCGCCGCGACCGCCAGGGCCGGGTAGGTCCACGGCGAGTCCTGTCGGATCATCCAGGTCGTCGCCGCCGCGAAGGCGTTCGCGGTGTGGTTCGAGGGAAAGCTGTCCAGGCTGCTTCCGTCGGGACGCTCGGCATCGATGAGCGCCTTGCCGACGAGCCCAACGGCACTGGCCACGCCCACGCTGAGCGCCGCCTGCCCCACACCCCGGCCGTCCTCCTCGAGAGTGGGAACGGCCAACGACGTCAGCACGAGACCGTACGCGCCGATGTCACTGGCCAGCCCCCAGTCGTCGGCCCGGGCGGGGAGCGCCACGAGCTGGGCGACGACGAGCAGCACGAGGCAGGTCGATCGAGAAACGGGGAGGGTGGAACGAACGTTCATGGGTGGTGGGCCGAGGATGCACCGGGAGGACGAGCGGTGGCAAGTGCGGCGAGGCCGCAACCCCGACGAACGCAGGGCGCGGTCGCGCCGGAACGGAGCCGAGCGGGCCGGACGCCGTCATCGCTACCGTGCTCAGCGATCCGTCGTGCGCTGCGCGCATCCAGGATGTCCGTTGCGTTCGTCCGATGCGAAGCGAACCCGTACAGGGCCACCCCACCACGAAACGCACTCCTGACTCGGGACGCCTCCGAAAGCTCAGTCGATCCTGCACGCGTCGATGATCGCCGCCTGCATGCTGGCCACGGCGTGTCCGCAGCCGGCCACGATCAGCCGATCCTCGCTTTCGATCGCGGTGGACGCCGTCATCGTGCGGAGGCGCTGGTCGCCGCGCTCGATCCCGATCACGGTTACCCCGAAGTCGCGTCGGAAGTGCAGTTCTCCCAATGTCTTGCCGCCGAGGCCACAGGCGGACGGCACGTCCACGGCAGCAATGGTGAACGTGTCGTCGCCGTCCTGGGAACCGAACTCGCGCTGCGTGATGAGGGCCACCGCAGACTCGAGGTTCTCCCGCTCGCCCAGCAGAACGACTCGGTCGCCGGGATAGAGAGTGTAGCTCGCTTCGGGATCGAAGGTCGTCCGGCCCGCGCGGCTGACCGCCAGAATGCTCACGCCGGTCGTCTGGCGCAGCGGGATCCGACCGATGGTCCGTCCGGCCCACACGCTTCCGGTTTCGAGCCGAACCTCCCTCAGCGCGTTGGGCCACTCGACATCCGACGGGAGCTGGTGCAGCGCGGTGTTCATCGCGTCGACGGCCAGCTCGGCGGCGTCGGCATACCGCCGCAGCATGAGGTCGACACCGAGTGTCTCGTAACGCTTCGCGTCGGTCCGGGTGCGCGCCGAGAGCGCCAGCTTCCCGGGGTATGCCGCCGCCCAGAGCAGGTTGACGAGCGAGGTGGTCACGTCGGGGTCCGGCACCGCGATCAGCACCCAGCGCGTGTTTCGGATCGGCAGGTGCTCGAGCAGGTCGGGGTCTTCCATGTCACCGTAGATCACCGGTACGTTCTGCTCACGCCAGTACCGCAGTGCCTGCGGGTCGAAGTCCACACCCACGACCCTCTGCCCCCGCCCGATCAGCCCACGCACGATGGCTCCGCCGTAGTTGCCGAGCCCCACGACCAGGACGTCGACGTGGTCGAGCGCCCGGACATCCAACTCGTCCGGCGTCTCCTCGCGGAACGGTACCCGCCGCTCGAACAGAGCCAGCGCCGGGCTCACCCATCGATACAGCGTACGCGAATAGAGGATCATGTACGTGGAAAGACCGATCGTGATCAGCCCGACCAGCGTCACCAGCCCGACCGTCGCCTCGTCGACGTGGCCCAGGGTGTACCCCAACCCGATGAGGATCAGCGAGAACTCAGAGATCTGCGCCACGGTCAGACCGGCCAGGAATCCCGTGCGCTTCCGATAGCCCATGTATCCCATGATCGCCATGACGATCAGTGGATTGCCCACGAGCACGAACGCAGAGAGGACTGCCGCCGATACGACTTCGTCGCCCAGGAGCGACAGGTCCAGCGCAGAACCCAGATGGATGAAGAAGAAGAGCAGCAGGAAGTCACGAAGGCTGACCAATCGCGAGCCGATCGCGTCGCGGTAGGGCGTCGAAGCGATCGACATGCCGGCCGCGAATGCCCCGACCTCTTTGCTGAAGCCCAACCAATCACCGAACGCGGCCAGGCCCACCGCCCAGGCGATCGAGAAGAGCACGAGCAACTCGGGCGCCCCCGACAGTTGCCGGAGCAACCAGGGCAGCGGGCGCTTCATCAGCAGCAACACGCCGCCGAGGAAGAGGACGCCGTAGAGGATCACGTTGCCGAACTTCCAGAGCAACGTCTCCTCGCCGGCCGCCCCTGCGCCGTAGGCCGAGAGCGCGATCATCGCCAACACGACGGCGAGATCCTGGACGATCAGGAACCCGATGGCGATCCGTCCGTGCAGCGCGTCGATCTCTCGTTTGTCCGACAGCAGCTTCACGATGATGATCGTGCTCGAGAACGTGAGGGCCACCGCCACGTAGATCGCTGCCGTGGTGTCCATGCCGAGCAGCCGCGCTATTCCGAACCCGCCCAGCGACGTGAACAGCACCTGGCCCAGACCCGTGGCCAGCGCCACGCGCCCCATGGTGCGGATCATCACGAGGTCGAGCTTGAGACCGACGATGAACAGCAGGATGCTGATGCCGATCTCGGCGAGCAGCTCGAGCGAGTGGGGATCGTCGACGAGGTCCAGTGCGTGGGGTCCGGCCAGGATGCCCACGGCGATGAACGAAACGATCAACGGCTGTTTGAGCCTGCTACCGACGAATCCGGCGGCTGCGGCCAGGCACAGCACGAGGGCCGTCTGGACGAACACGACCTGGGTAGGAGCGCCGGCGCCGACGGCCGCGAGAAGCGGCACGTGCACGTTCTTGCATCTTTCGGGTACGACGATGTCGTCGTGGGCGGCGCAGCGGGTCGGCTTTCAAGGTAAGCGCGTGGGTCGCGGACCGCGAGAGGTCCGAGAAGGTGCCGCATGCGTCACGGGGAGCACGGACCCGATCGGGAACTCCGCTCCGACTTCCGCTGCGGAAGCGACACCCTCGATCGGATGAACCGGACGCCTCCCCCGTGGAACATCCTCGATCGGTCCCCGCACCGGCCCGAGCCAGAGCCTCCGATCCGGATTCAGGGGCGAGTCACGAGCGGCACGTCGTCCTGATCGGCACCGACTCCGGCAACACGCGGTCGCGCGATCGGTAGTTCGACGTCCTCCTGGGCTCGAAGGGTCAGATCCGCGAAGCCCTCGCCCAGACCGCTCCCCACCACGTGCACCCCACGCGTGCTGGCTCCACGCGACCAGATCGACCCGTGCAGATCCGACGTGCGAACGTTGGAATCCACGCCGGTGCCCTCCGACGGCATGGGCCCGCGGTAGGGCGTGACTACGAACTTCAGTTCGCCGTCGGCGGTGGTGGGCGCCGGAGACGCCGCCACACTCGTGCCGGTGACGAAGTGGCTCTCGTCGATCCTGCGAGGATTTCGATCGTCGTCCAGGTAGCGGAGGCCCATCTCGATCAGGTAGAAGTCGGCGCCCTCGACCGCGGTCCATGCGAAGAGCGGCTCGCTGCCGATCGGGACGGACTGGACGGGGGCCGAGACGACCTCGGCACGGTCCTCGCCGCGATCGAGAAGCGGAACCGGGACGATCGCGCTCTCGTCGGCCTCCAAGAGCTCCAGTACGACCGTGTCCCCGGCGGCGAACTCCCGGTCGACCATGTCACGCAGGTCCATGACCCAGTAGCCGTCCTCCGGCGCCCAATAGAACCAGCGGCCGTCCTCGCCTGCGAACGTTCGTCCGTCGACACGGACCGAATCGATGACGTTGCCGGTCTGGGACATGTCCCAGGCCTCGATCCATCCGGAGAGCGATCCTCCGGAGGCCGACACCGAACCGAGCACGAAGAGCGACGGCGAGGAGGCCGACGGTGCGGTCGGGGAATCGTCGTCGTCGCAGCCGGCGGCGAGGGTTGTGGTGATCAGGACCAGGAACAGTCTCAGCAGGACGTTCATGACCAGTGTCTCCTTCCGAGGAGTCCGAGGGACGGAGCCCTCGCTCGTGCGTAGCGGTCGTTCACGAGGACAAGCCGCGGTACCGGAGGTGGAACCCGTCAGGCGGATGCGCCGTCGCGGGAGGTCCGGACCCGCGCGACGAGGATTGACGGGTTCGGCCGTCGTTTCGCGGCTTGTCTGCCGAGTCCGCACCGCGACCGGCGCGGCTGCACGTCCTCCGACCCGGGATAAGACCATGTCCCACCGAAGTGCACTCCACTCGTGCCGGGTCCCGAGGGTCCTGGCGATCCTCTGGCTCGTCCTGCTCGCCGTTCCCGCCCAGGCGATCGACCGTGCCGCGGTCTGGCACCGTGGCATCCACCTCGCCGACTTCGAGGTTTCCGGCGCGCCGCGCATGCTCGAAGAGGTCGGCGTCCGCGTGGATCGGCCCGGAACGTTCCTGGTGACCTTCGACGGCCAGTGTCTGTCGTATCCCGACGACCCGATCCACTTCCTGCTGCTGAGCGATCGCGACCAGGCGCTCGGGCAGGCGCTCGGGCAGTCGCTCCGCCAGATCCAGGCGATCGACGGCGACGTGCCGCGCGGTCACTTCTCGGCCACGCTGCACCGCGCGGTCGGTCCGGGGCACTTCACCTTCCAGGCCTACGCGCAGATCCCCGGTGGGGCGAAAGGCGTGGCAGACGACGACGGCCGTCCGCTCGTTTCCGTCGAGGAAGGGATGATTCCCCGCGACCCCGCCCTACATCGCTCTGGAGCACGTGCGGCTCGAAGGGAGGCAGGACCGACTCCACGTTGCTCGAAGAGACCGACGAGACCGTCAGCGGCTCGCTCGCGCGCCCTCCCAGATCCTCGTGGCGGTCGGCGGCGCTTCCGGATCGGAGGTGCTGGGGTGTCGCGGCACGTCATGGTCAGGCCCGCGTGCCAGGCCCCGAAGACGATCTCGGTGTTGCCGCTGGCTCACCTGGCGATCACACCGAGTCAGAGCGTGCCCTCGGGAAGCCGGACGTAGACCACGAAGCAGCTCAACAGGAAGAAGGTCGTCGCGGGCACGTACTTGTGGAAGGGGTCGCCCGCCTTGGCGTGCATGGCGATGGCGCCGCCCATGAGCACGACCAGCGCGATGCCGCCGACGAATGCCGCGATCGGGACCCAGAGCCCGATGATCAGTAGAGCACCGCTGAGCAGTTTGAGCACGCGTACGACGTTGCGGAACCAGTCGGGCAGGCCGTACACGCGGAACTCCTCGACCATCGTCGTGGCGTCTCCGCCGCGTGCTCGCTGCGGCTTGTCGTAGCGGATCAGCCAGACGTCGAACATCGCCGCCGCGATGAAGAGCTGGACCGCGATGAGCAGGATCTCCATGACCGTCTCCTTACCGAGGGTGTTCGGTCGACACGCAGCATCGGTCGCGTGTCGTGCGGGCGTCAAGCTCGAGCACACCGTCGTGCTCTCGCACATACCGATGGCACTCGATGCCGACGGCGCGGTCGGCGTTCTTCGCCTCGAGGGCGAACAAACGTCGCCTGTTCGCAATCGATCCGAGTTGCTAGGGTCCCACTCTCCCCCTCGTCCGCGGTCACCTCCTGGACCGCCACCTCGCATCGAGACGGAGATCCGATGAACTCTCGCCATCGATCCATGATCCTCACCGTCGCGCTCGTCGCCGGGCTTCTCGCCGCGCCCGCGCGAGCCGACGTCAACCTGTGCCTGAACTGCTGTGGGAACACAGAACTCATCTACCAGTGCTACGAGACCGAGCTCACCTGCGACGACATCGAGATCGGTCCGATCATCCGCGACTGCGATCAGCTGAGTCTCGCGGGTGGCGGCAGCGGTGGATTCGGACCCGGTGTGGTCGACGGCTTGCATCCCGATGTCGACGGTCAGTCGGTGCTGGGCCGTCCCTCCTTCGACGGCACCGCCACCGGACCCAGCGGCAGCCTCAGCGACTTCGTGGTGCTCTGGGAGACACGCGACACCTTCGAGACCGGACGCCGCGCCCAGGTGGTGGCCCGCGACGCGAGCGGTGCGCTGTTCCGGAGCGAGTTCGACGTGGCCGGTACCGAGCGCCGCAGCGACGCGGACCTCGTGATCACCGGTACGCCGGCCGGCGAAGAGGTCCAGGGTGCCTTCGACCTCGCGCCCACCGGCCGCATCGCCAGCGGCGACATGACCGTGACCGTGACCGTGGTGGTGGTCAACGATCCGCCGACGGCCAAGGCCACTGTGCTCGACGTCCTGCACACCGACGTCCTCTTCGATGACCTCCAGTGGACCTTCCTGAGTTCGGAACCGATCGCGAACGACCGCTCGAGCTGGGGAACACTCAAGTCGGGCTATCGCGACTGAGAAACCGAAGGCCCCGGGCGGATGTCCGGGGCCTTCGTCTCGAGCTCGTCGGAACCAGCGGTACGTGCCGAGAACAGTTCCGCCGTTTCGACTTCCGCGGCCGAAGCGACGTGTTCCGGAGCGAGACTCCCCAGGTGTGGACGCCGCCGCGCCCGTCCCCTGAGCGAGAGCCCCCTCGCCGTCGTAGTCGGCGCGCAGGACGTGGGACGGAGGGTGCGGCGACGGCTCTGGATTGGCCATGGTTACGGCACCGTCGGTACGGTGGGTGGTCTCCCGAGGACGGCCGATGTCCGGTCCGCGTTCAGTTCTGCGTGTTGCGGATGGAGTGCGAGACACTGGACTCTCGTCGATCCTTCTTGTCCGTGTCGCCCGCCTCGGGCTCTATCGGTCGTCATTCCAGTCGGAGACCGTCGAACGAGTCATTCCTTCGCCCGCATGCCCACGCGCGAAGCTCCGACCGCAGACGCTCGCGCACGGTGTCCACCGCCCAGCGTCACCCATGATGTCGGCGGCGGCGTCCGATCCTGGCCTTCGATCAGGCCCCCAACCCCTCCACGAACCGACACGTCTCCCCCACCCCGTCCTCCCGCCGGATCCTCTTCCCGAGCGCCGCCGAGCGTTCACGTATGCCCGCGTCCTCGGTCGCCCGACCGATCGCTCGCGCCAGCGACTCCACCGTGAGCTTCTTCTGCGGAATCGCCTTCGGCCCGACCCCGAGCGCTTCGACTCGCGCGCCCCAAAAGGGCTGATCACCCATGAACGGCACCACGACCGTCGGCACGCCGGCGCGCAGTCCGGACGCCGTCGTGCCCGCACCACCGTGGTGGACGACCGCGGTGACCCGCGGGAACAACGCACCGTGCGGGACCGACTCGACGGTGAGGATGGAATCGGACGTCTCGTGTCCGGCGAGTCCACCCCATCCCGTCGCGAGGATGCCACGCTGTCCGGCCCGCCGCAGCGCCTCCACCACAAGGCGCCCGAGCCGTTCGGGCGCCTTGCCCGCCATCGAACCGAAGCCGACGTAGACCGGCGGCGGACCGCCGTTCAGGAAGGCCTCCACCTCGTCCGGGAGTCGCACCGCGTTGCCATCGTTCAGGAACCAGTAGCCGATCATCCGATCGTTCGAGGTCCAATCCCCGGGCTCGGGCACCACCGAAGGACTGATCGTCGTGAGCGAGGGAAGACGCCTTCCGTCGGCGGCGTGCAGCACGTCGTGGCGCTTCGCCGGGGGCAGACCGTGCCGTCGACGCGAATCCTTCAGCGGACCCTTCATCGCGCGCGTGGCCAGGGCATTGACGAGCCGATGCGTCATGCAATTGTAAGCACTTCCGAGCGGCAGCGACGGAAAGCCCAGGTGCGGGCGCTCGCCCGTGGGCACCATCATCGGAAAGGTGAGTGCGAGCACGGCCGGACAGCCGAAGGCCTCGGCCAGCATCGGTCCGGCGAAGCCCTTGGGGTGGAAGATCACGATGTCGGGCGCGCAGGCCTGTGCGGCCACCCAACTGTCCTCGGCCTGACGCCGGAGCATCGGACCGATCCGTCGCGCGAAGCGCAGGTTGAGCCGCAGGCTGTCGAGGATCGTGCGCGTGCTCTCGACGATCACCTTGCCCTCGGGAGTGTCGAGCACGGCAAGCATCTCGTCGGAAAGGGCCGAGAAACCCAGGCCGTGATCACGCACGAAGTCCTCGAAACGCGTCGACGTCGCGAGGGTCACATCGTGCCCGCGTTCCTTCAGTTCCACGCCGAGAGCGACGAAAGGCTGGACGTCGCCGCGCGTTCCGTAGGTGAGCAACAGGACGTTCACGACGTGCGCTCGACGATCGATCGGGTTCTCAGCGCGGCCCTCGCCTCGAAGAGGACGAGCACCATGACCACGAGAATCTCGCCGACGAAGTAGGCCGTCATCAGGGCACCGCAGCCGTCGACGAGGAAGAGCGTGCGAACGGACGGGACGGTGGACATGACTCCGCACTCTCGTGACCGGGGGAACCGAGAACGTAGGGCTCCGCGGCGACCGGCGCAGTGGAACACCGTGCCCTTCCCCACCGTCCGCGACCGGAGGACGGGTCCGAAGCGATCGATCGCCGTCTCGAGCAGTTCTTGCATCGTCGGGTCGTCCGGACAGGGGCGGCCCCGCGCCATGGCGGCGGGCATGGGGTTGCTCGTGGTGTACGCGACCCGGGAAGCGGTCGGACTCCGGCTCGAAACGAAGAGCACCGTACCCGAAACCGGGCCGGCGCGGAAAAGGTCACGTGACGGGGCGGGGTTCACGATTGCCAGAGGCCGTGCTGAATCCCGCCGAAAACGCCTCCCGCTCCGAATTCGCGGTGTCGACGTCCGCACACGCGCACCGCCGTCCGGTCCAGGAACGCAAGATTTCGGTCCCGTAGCGCCAGAGAGTGCGTACTCTCCTTCGGCCTCGCGCTGCCTGCGTCAGCGCAGGTCGCGAGGAACGGTCGCACACCGAGCGAGTGCGCTCGACGCCCGGCCGTGTCGTGTCCGCCCCGTCCACCGGAGGACTCCATGAAGCAGCTCGCGCCGCTGGCGATGATGGCCGTCGTGTTCCTTCATGCCGCGCCGGCATCGGCCCAGGACGTCGATCAGAGGATCGCGGAAACGTTGTCGGCGCACGCCTGGCCGATGACGGTGGACGACGACGGAATCTCCGGCTCCGGTGCGGAGCGCCTGGTGGAACTCGGCCGCGACGCTTCGTTCTTCGCCCTGGGCGAATCGCATCTCAACAACGAAACGCCGGTGCTCACCACCGCGCTGCTCGAGGCGCTTCAGCCGTCCGGCTACACGGCCCTGGCCATCGAGACGGGCGTGGCGATCGCCGATCACGCCCAGGCCGAGCTTCGGGCCGGCCGAGTCGAGACCGTACCGGCTCTCTTCGCGGAGGTGCCCTTCACCGCGGCCTTCATCGATCACGAAGCCGAGTTCACGCTGCTCGAGCGCGCGGTGGCTTTGGGCTACGACCTCTGGGGGCTGGACCAGGTCTTCGCCGGCGGTGCGCGCTTCAACCTCGCCCGGCTCGTCGAACTGGCGCCGAACGACACGGCGCGCGCGGCCGCGACCGCGGGACTGGAGCGGGCACGCCGAGGCTTCCAGCAGTTCGCCCGGAGCGGGGACACCTCGGTCGGCTTCCTGCAGTCGGCCACGCCTGAGGACTACGCGGCGCTGCGCGAGGCCTTCGCCGACGCCCGCGAAGAGGCCCGCCGCATCGTCGACGAACTCGCCGCCAGCAGCCGCATCTACCAGCTCTTCGGCCGAGGCGCGAACTACCAGAGCAACCACGAGCGCATCCGGCTCATGAAGCGTCACCTCGCCGATCGGGTGAACGCCGCCGATGCCGAGACGCGTGTCTTCCTGAAGTTCGGGTCGGTGCACATGGGTCGGGGTTACTCTCCCCTCAACCAGCTCGACCTGGGCAACGCCGCGGCGGAGATCGGCCTGCTGCGCGGTGGGGGCTCGCTCCACGTGAAGGTCACCGCACTCGCGAGCACCGGCACCGACGGCGCGGTCTCCGACTGGACCGCGTCCTCGCCGTACCTGAAGCTCTTCGCCAATGCCATGTCCGACGAGACCGCGTGGACGGTCTTCGACCTGAGGCCACTGCGGCCGATCTTCCACCGGGCGGCGAACGCAGAAGGTCGTGAGGAATTGTCGGAGCTGGTGTGGGCGTACGACCTGCTGGTGGTGGCGCGGGGCTTCACGCGGGCGGAGCCGTTGCCGGGGGTTCCGGTGCCGCCGGGGCAGTAGGGCCGAACAGGCGAAACCCCAGGGCACCCCCCGCCCGTCGCGCCGACGCCCTCACCGCGGTCGGCGCCCCGATCCTGCGTCGCGCGCTCTGCTGACAGACATGCGAGCCGCCACGAGACAACGCACCCCGGACTGGAGTGCGGTGTCTGCGTGCGCTCGGCGCCGATCGCGCATTCTTCCATCAGGGCCTTCCTGCTAGACTCGATGTCCCCCACGACCCGGAATGCGAACCGTGAACCCGACCGTGGACGGATCCTCCGCCCCGATGGACCGCACCGCCGTGCTGCTCGACCGGATCCGCGCCGGCGACGCACGGGCCGCCGACGAGTTGGCGGCGCGGTTCCTCCCACCGCTCCGCCGTTGGGCACGCGGACGTCTTCCCCTGCGCGCGCGCCACCTGGCGGAGACGGACGATCTTGTGCAGATCGCGCTCGTCCGTGCGTTGAATCGAGTGGAGGACTTCGACTCGCGGCGCGAGGGAGCCTTCCTGGCGTACCTGCGCCAGATCCTCCTGAACGCGCTGCGCGACGAGATCCGTCGGGCCGATCGCCACGGTGAGCGGGTCGACCCGGAGGATGCCGCCGCCGAGCCCTCGCTGGTCGAGGACGCGGTCGGGGTCGACGTGCTCGTGGCCTACGAGACGGCGTTGGCGGAACTCCCGCCGACGTTGCAGGAGGCGATCGTCCTGCGGGTGGAGTTCCAGTGGAACTACGCCGAGATCGCCGCGGCGACCGGCAGCCCGTCGGCGAACGCCACGCGGATGGCGATCACCCGTGGTCTCGTGCAGTTGGCGGAGGTGATGCGTGATCCCTGACGAAGACCGGACCGACGAGCGCCGCGCCGAGATCGCCCGGCGGGTGGCCGACGGTGCGCCGATCACGTGGGACCACGACGGCAAAGATGCCACGCTGCGTCACCTCCACTGGATCGAACGCATCGGGTCGGCCTACCGCGACAGCAGCAACGCCATGGCCCCGATCACCGCGCCCGACGACGACGCACCGACCCCGGAGCCCGACTTCGTCTGGGGTCCCCTCGACGGATTCGAAGCGATCGGCCGTGGTGCTTCGGGGACGGTGTTCCGCGCCGTCGACCGCAAGCTCGAACGCACAGTGGCCCTCAAGCTCTTCGATTCCACGGCAGCGGACGTGCTCGAGGAGGCCCGCCGGCTCGCGCGCGTGCGGCATCCGAACCTCCTGACCGTGTACGACACCGACGTCCACGATGGCCGCGCCGGACTGTGGACGGAGTGGATCGTCGGCATGGACCTGGAGGAGGAACTCCGGCGGCGTGGCTGCTGGTCGCCCGACGAGGCGCTGGCGGCCGCAGACGTGATCTGCGGCGCCCTGGCCGTGCTGCACGAAGCGGGGCTGGCGCACGGCGATCTCACCGCGCGCAACGTGCTGCGCGAGCGCGGCGGGCGGTTGGTCGTGGCCGATCTCGGTGCGAGCACCGACACCCTGGACGGGCCGATCGGAGTCCTGCGCACCGGTACACCGCTGGCGCTTCCGCCCGAGTGCCTCGACGGCAAGCCGACCGGGCCCCGCGACGACCTGTACTCGCTGGGCGTCCTCCTCTACCGCATGCTCACCGATCGGCACCCGGTCGAGGCGGAGAGCCTGGACGAACTGCGGCACCTCCACACACGAGACGGGCCCACACCGGTACGCAGCCACCGCCCGACGCTTCCCGCCGACCTGGCCGCGGTGGTCGACCGTGCCGTCGACCGGGATCCCGGGCGCCGCTTCCCGACGGCTGCTGCCCTGCGGAGCGCGCTGCCGAGCGCTCGCCCACGACCACCACGCCACGATCCGCGCCGGACCGCTGTGCTCGGGCTGGCCGCGGCCGCGATCGCGCTCGCCCTGTTCGTCGGCGTCCGCCCCGGAACGACGCCCGGCGAGGCGCCGGCACCCGTGCTCCTCGCTTCGTACGACGCCGTGTTCGGTGAGGTCGGTCCGATGCAGGAGATCCGCGAGGGGGAACGTCTGCACCTGGAGTGGGACCTCGACGCGCCATCCTACGTGTACGTGCTGAACGAGGACGCACGCGGGGACGTGCACGTGCTCTTCCCCCTCGACGTCCTGGACACGACGAACCCACTGCCGGCCGGCGAGCACCGGCTTCCCGGAACCATCGGGAGTCGCGGGTTCGGCTGGCAGGTCACGCGGGCGGGGGGCGAGGAGCACGTGCTCGTCCTGCGGTCTGCCGAGCCCTTGACCGAGCTGGAATCGACGCTGGCCCGGATCCCCGATGCGTCCCGCGATGCTGCGACGATCGCGGCGTCGGAGGTCGGGCCCCGCCTGCGCGCAACACTGCGGAGCATGGCCGGACTGGCACCGAGCACGCCCGACGACCGCGCCGGCACCTTCCTCCGCGATCTCGTCGAGAACCACCGCCTGGGCGAGACCGACGGGATCGAGACGCATCTCCTGCGTTTCGTGAGCGTTCGCTGACGAGCCGCCTCCGGGAACGTGGCGTCCGTCGGCGCTCCGGCCGCGGGGGCCTCGATCGCGGGCATCCGCAGCGTTCGAACTGCCGCGCACGTGACCGGCATGAGCGAAATCCGGACCATGCGACTGACGTTGTTGAAGTCGTGCGAGCTAGTGCGGGACACGGCTCCGCACGCGCCCTCGCTGGACCGGCCGGAGTCGACGGGGCATACTCGTGGGGCCGCGCAGGTGCGATCCCCTCCTGCCCCCAGCGGAACGCGCATGAAGCCATCACTCCGAACCCCGTCGGCGAGGACCGCCCTCGCACTCGTTCTCGTCCTGCTCGTCGGCGTCGCCAGGGCCGAGGTGCTCGTCGACGAGGTGTCTCCCGGAGGCATGGGCGATGCCGTCGGACTGACCCCGGGTCGCGTCTTCGATGCCTGGCAACGACTCGACGACGAGGGGCGGGTCGTCGACGAGGGGCCTCTGGAAACTCCCTTCGACTTCGTCGCCGTCCAGTTCGAGATCGCGCCGCGCGGAGCGGTGCGGCTCTCCGGACCCGACGGATCCGTCGATCTCGCCTGGGAGGAATGGGGGATCGCGGTGTCCCCGCCGCTCCCTGCGGGCGTCGACGCGGCGGGCGATCGTGCAGTGTGGACGCGTACCGCCGCCGACGCAGCGGAGGACCCGCTCGAACAGGCATGGTGGCTCACCGAGGCAGCGGTTGCGACCGGGAACGGGGAGGAGGGCGACGCACTCTTCGGCGAGGCGATCGAGATGGCCACGTCCGACGTCGCGCGGGCGCAGATCTTCCTGCGACGCGCCGACGCGGCGCGCGACCGGTCCGCGTTCGACACCGCACGCGCGCACTACGAGGCCGCACTGCTCCTCGACGGCGAGCGTGCACCGGACGGACTGGCCGTCGCCCGCGATCACGCGCGGCTCGGCGGTCTCGCCGGAAGGCGGCGCGAGATCGATCGCGCGCGCGAGCACTACGGACGTGCGATCGAGATTCTCCGCACCGAGGCCCGCCCGGGCCCGCTCCTGGCCGAGGTTCTCGGCGCCCAAGGATTCGTCCTGAACGTCGCCGGCGACATGGACGGAAGCGCGCAGCTCCTCGAGGAGGCGCGTGCGCTTGTCGACGCGAGCGGCCTGGAAGGCCGCGTGGCCGTCATCGTCCTCAACAACCAGGGCTCGCTGCGCGCCCGCCGGGGAGACTACGAAGGCGCCATCCGCGTCTTCGCGCAGATCGTCCGGATCTGCGAGACCACGGGCCGTCGCGGGCGCATCCTGGGCAACGCGTGGTTCAACCAGGGTGTCTGTCTGCGCCGGCTGGGCCGTCTCGCCGACGCCGAGCGCGCGCTGCGACGCTCCCTCGAGGTGCGCCGCGAGATCGCCGAGGAGAGCCTCGACGTCGCGCAGTCCTACGAAACGCTCGCCAACGTCCAGGGAGATCGCGGCGACGACGAGAGATCGCTCGACGGTCTGCGGCGGGCAGTGGAGATCTACGAGCGCCTCTCACCGGACGGCTATCCCCTGGCGATCGGGCTCGTGAATCTCGGGGCGACCTGTGCGCGTCTCGGTCGTTTCGACGAGACCGAGCGGCACTACCGGCGAGCGGTGGAGATCCTGGGTCGGACGGCACCCGACAGCTACGCGCACACGCAGGCCCTGCGGAACCTCAGCCAACTCTATCGCGACCGGGAGCGTTGGGAGGAGGCGGAGGTGATCACGCGGCGTGTCCTCGAATCGATCCGGAAGCTGGCCCCCGACAGTCTCGACGAGGCCAGGATCCTCGAGATGCTCGCCCAGGACGCATACCGCCGCGACGACCACGAGCGGGCGATCGAACTCTTCGACCGGACGTGGGAACTCCGCGCGCGCAGTGCACCGGGCTCGCGTGCCACGGCGAACGCTGCCTTCTGGGCCGGCCGTGTCCGCGACGATACCGGAGATCTCGCCGACGCCACGCGCTGCTACTGCGAGGCCGTCGACATCCTCGACGTCCAGCGTACGCACTACGGGGGCACCGAGAGTCAGAACGTGGACTTCGCACGCGAATACGAGGGCTTCGCCGCATTCTGTCTGGAGAGCCTCGTCAGCCTCGGCGACGTCGAACGCGCCTTCACCGTGCTCGAGCGTACGCGCGCGCGTCATCTGCTCGGACTCTTCGCGGATCGCGAGGGGTTGCTCGACGGAGAGGTTCCCGATCCGATCCGTGAGCGCCGTCGAGCGCACCGCCAGGCCGTGGACGGGACCCTGGCCGAACTCGCGCGTGTCGGAGCGAGCGCGCCCGAGCGAGCGGAGGAGCTGCGCGAGCAACTGGCTGCACTGGAGCAGGAACGCCAGGAGATCGCATCGATCCTGCGCCTCGAGGCGCCGCGGCTCGACACCCTCGAGGCCTTCGACACCCTCGACGCGGCCGAGATCGTCGCAGCACTCGACCCCGGCACGGTCTACGTGTCCTACTGGCTCGGCCCGGAGGCCGCGACGGCCTTCGTCGTGCCCGCGGGGACCGGCGCCCGCGAGGTGGAAGCCTTCGTGTCCCCGATCGGGACCGAGGCCCTGGAGGAGAAGGTCACCCGGTTGCGCGAGGCGATCGCCCGCGGCGCGGCGCGCGCGACCGTCGACGACGTGGCATCGGAACTCCACTCCGCTCTCGTCGCACCGTGGGCAAAGCACCTGCAGGCCGCGGACCGCCTGTTGATCTCCCCAGCCGGGCCGCTCCGCGTGCTGCCTTTCGCCGCCTTGAAGGACGACGGCGGCCACTACCTGATCGAACACCTGCCGCTGCACACCGTCGACTCCGCCACGCTGTACGCGCGACTGATCGATCGACGCGACGACTTCGACGCCGCGCACGCCCGGGTCGTGGCGTTCGGCGATCCGGTCTACGACGCCGGTTCCCCGGCCACCGCGCCCGTGTCGACACCGATCGTCGCGCTGCGCCAGCGCGGCTACACGCTCGAACCGCTTCCCGGAACCAGGCGCGAGGTCGCCGTTCTCGATTCGTTGTTCGCGCCCTCCGTCGAGGTCCATGTCGGGCCGTCGGCGACCGAGGAGCGGGTGAAGGCGCTCGGCTCCGACGTCGACATCCTCCACTTCGCGTGTCATGCGGTGGCCGATCGTGAGATCCCCTCGGCGTCCGCGCTGGTGCTCACGCAACCCGGACCGGACCAGGCGGCTGACGAGAACGGCCTGCTCCAGGCGTGGGAGATCCTCGAAGACGTGCGTCTCGATGCCGAACTGGTCACGCTCAGTGCGTGCCAGACCGCGATCGGCAAGGAACTCGGGCCCGAGGGGATGGCGGGACTGACACGCGCGTTCCAGTACGCCGGCGCGCGCTCGATCGTCGCTTCGCTGTGGGACGTGCCCGACGAGCCCACGGCCTCGCTCATGCGAGATTTCTACGCGAACCTCGCGCGCGGTCTGCCGAAGGACGAGTCGCTGCGGCGCGCACAGCTCGCGAGCCTGCGTGGAGCGTCGAACGGTGCCGACGGAGCGGCCCGCGCCCTCGGTGGTCTGACGCCGTCCGACCGCGACGTGCCTCGCGCTCCGGGTTTCGCGTGGGCGGCGATGCAGCTCGTGGGCGACTGGCACTGAGGCCCGACCCCTCGTACGTGCTCCCATTGCCCCGACGAGGAGAAGCCCCGGCCGTCGACCGACGACCGGGGCCCACCGACCCGGCGACGTCCGCGTCAGCGGATCACGGTGAGCTTACGGTTCCGGACCTCGCCTGCCGCCGTCGCGCGGAGCAGGTAGACTCCCCGGCCGACGCGGCGGCCAGCGTCGTCGCGACCGTCCCACACCAATTCGCGGCGTCCCGGCGGCAGATTCCCGTCGACCAGCTGACGCACCCGTCGACCGCGCGCGTCGAAGATCTCGACGCGGAGATGCGCATCGTGTCGCAGGTTCCACGCGACCACCGTGCTCCCGTCCATCGGGTTGGGCGAGGGCGCGGCGAGCGCGATCACCTGGTCGACACCCTGGCCCGGCGAGACACTCGTCACGGTGTCCGGCGCGAAGGCCAGCCTGTAGCCACCCTGGTCGAAGGCGTCCTCGCGCGCGTCCTTGAACACGGCCAGCACGTACACGCCTGCCTGCGAGATCGTGGTCGTGAACTCCTCGACCTCCCCGGCGCCGACGGCCTGGGCCCTCGCATCGTCGGGCGCGTCGCCCTGGCCGACAAAGGTTTGGGCGGACATGAGGGCCATGCCGAAGTCGACGTTCGCATCCTGCGGGATCAGGCGCACGTTCATCGTCCGCGGTGAGAGCTCGATCGCGTAGAGATGGAGGATCTCGTTGTTCTCCATCGTGTAGAGCCCCCGCTCGCCCTCGGGATCCGACCCGAGATCGACCGAGGCGGCGGCGTGGGCCAGGTACTGCGCGTCGACCGCACGCGCGAGGCCGTTCACGGGATCGACCTCCTCCCCTTCGAACCCCTCCTCGGGACCGTAGATGCCGACGTCGAAGGGACGCGGCTCGACCGCAGTCAGATCGACGATCACGAAGTCCGACGTCGTACTCGGTGCGTGCGAGAAGGCGATCGGGTCGTCAAAACCGTCCTCGGGACCGGTCGAGGCCTCGAAGAGCTTGAGATCGACGTCGACACCCTGCTGCGGCGGCATCACGGCCAAACCCATGAAGGCGGGCGCGGTGCCGTCGCGGGCGGCAGCCGGCAGCCGGAGGCCATCGCAGTTGAGGAAGGGGGTGGGATCGATGCCCGGCGTGGTGTTCTCGTCGCCGACGATCCCGATCTCCGGGTCGATGAGACCGTACTCCCAGCCGGCCCTCGGCGATCCCGGAACCTGACGCTCGGTCACTTCGCCAAGACCGAGCACCTGCGGCTCGAAGACCCACTGCCGCGCGAAGAAGTTGTCGGTCTCGTTGGCTTCGCCCACACGGCCGTCGGGATCGATCTGCACCCACAGCGTATGCCGGCCTCCCGGGATGGTCACCGCCTCGGTCGCGTTGAAGGTGCCGAAGGCGCCGCCCTCGATCGGCGGGACGACCTCCGTCGCGAAGCAGGTGTCGTCGTAGTAGAGATTGGCGAAGGTGTCGCCGGCGTCGTCCGTCGAGGAGTTGAAGACCGAGAAGTTCAGCCAGGTCGACGCCAAGTCGCCGACCAGAGTCGTCGGCGCCGGGACCTCGCCCGGGCGGCCGAAGTCGTTCGGCAGCGGGACGAGGGCGTCGAACCAGTTCGGGGCCGGTACCAGCGTCCAGTTCCCCGACGACGCCTGGATCTCGAGCGACACCTCGAGGGCTTCGGCCCCCGCTCCGGGGTCGCGGGCGATCACCAGCAGACCCTTGCCCGGTTGGGTCGACGAGAATTCCAGCACGGCCTCGCCCTGGGCATCGGTCGTCGCGGTCGTGTCGGCGTCCTCGAGACTCGCGTAGAAGGTGGACGGTTCGAAGAAGTACAGGTCGAACGGGCCGTCGTCGCCGACGGCGAGCTTCACCACGAAGCTGGCCTGCGAGAGTCCGATGTCGAAGTGTCGCATCTGGACCATTTCGTTCGGCAGGAACGAGATGGCCTCGGTGCCTCCGACCACGGCGTCCTGGCTCTCCACGTAGTCCGCGTAGTACCCACCAACGTGATCGCTCGCGTTGTAGATGCCCACGTCCACGAAGCCGTCCGACACCGCGTGACCGTTCGCGACCACCGCATCGATGCTTCCGGCCGGCGCCGACGAGGAGGCCAGTTCCGTGTTCCACCCGAAGCCCAGGTTCGACGACGTGGTCCGCGGGTACATACCCAGGTCGATGTTCTCACCGGCATCGACGAAGTGGGCCGAGATCGCCACGAAGCGCGGGTCGGCGCCGGAACGCTGGGCGACCGGCAGGCGCAACCCGTCGCAGTTGTCCTTGGCCACGCTCACGGGTGGGAACTGCCCGAGGTTCATCGCGTCGTGACCCCCGTCGATGTCCGGCGGGGCCGGACGCAGCAGCGGACCGATCTTCGAGATTGACTCCGGGGCGAAGGCCCACTGGTTCGCCAGCCAGTTGTTGACATTCGTCTGCTCGTCGACCGCACCACCGGGATCGATGCGCATCTCGAGGGTGTGCAGGCCGCCGGTGACGACCAAGTTCGGCTCGTTGACGAACTCGAAGAGGCCGCCCTCGGCGGCGACGTCGGTGGTCTGCGTGAACATGCGCTCCACCTCGCCGTCGATGCGGAACTCCACGTCGAAGGGAGCGACGGCGTCGGACTCGCCGTCGTTCGCACCGGAGAGGTTCACGTAGAAGAAGGTGTTTCCGTTCAACAGGTCGGGAAGCGAGATGCTGGTCGGCGTCGCGGACGGCTCGTCGAGGGGCACGATCGGCAACAGCCACCCGGGGCGCGCGGCGACCTCCAGATCGGCCGGACCGGGTTCGCGGATGTAGTAGGGACCGGCGGTCGCGTAGTCGTCGCTCCAGCGACCCACACGATCGACGGCGCGCAGCGTGAAGTAGTAGGCCGCGCCTGGCTCGACCGGCGTCACCACCCAGTTGTTCAACTTCGGAATGTCCTGTACGTCGTCCGGAGGCACGGGAGCGCCGGCCGAGATCTCGTAACTGTAGCCACCGATCCCGGACCAGTCGTCGGGCGCGGTCTGCCAGACGAAGTTGATCCAGGGCTGGGCCGACATGTTGGCCTGGCCGATCTGGTGGGTGGTGCTGAACAGGCCCGAGGGTGAGCCCGGCTTCTGCTGGTCGATGTTCCAGCCGTTGTTGACGAAGGTCTCCCAGAGGTCTTCGCCCTCGGCGGCGTGGGCCTGACTGAACGCGGCCACGAAGGCTGCCGGTGTGGTCGGATCGCTGTTGGCCGCGGTCGCGAGGATCTCCTCCGGCCCCATCCCCAGCGGGTCACCCCAGTCGCCGGCGATCGTGTCCTCGTCGGGCTCGTTCGGCGTGACGTCGTAGATGTCGGTGAGCAGGGCCCACAAGAAACCTTCCGTCGCCTGGGGACCGCAGAGGCAGGGATCGCTGTTCACGCCGATGCAACCGAAGGGCGCGATGTCCTCGGCGCTGCGCGTGTAGGCGGGCGCGTAGCCGTAGGCCCCCGGCCAGGCGTCCTGGACGATCTCGCCCACCCAGCTCGCGAATCCTTCCTGCCACGCATCCGAGGGCGTTTCGTCGCACCAGATACAATGGCCGCAGTCGTCGCCGTCGCACACGCCGTTGCAGTAGCTCGGCGCGACGATGCCGGCGAAGGTGTCGGTCACGTGGTGGCCGTACTCGTGCAGGATCGTATCCTCGCGCCAACGGCGGTCGAAGCTGAGGTTGATCTCGCCGTCGTAGAAGGCACCACCGTCTCCGACGGGATACATCGCGTCGACGCTGGGAATGTCGTAGCCCAGGTCGTTCAGATAGCGCCAGCCCTTGGTCAGGGTCGACAACATGTGCAGGCCGACCTGCCCGTTGTAGTTCGACGGCGTGAGCGCTCCCACGTCGAGCAGCGAACCGGAGAACTCCTCGTAGGTTTGCGTCTTCCACTTGAAGTTCAGCTCGAGAATTCCCGAGTCCTCGGTCTCGACGCGGGCATTGGCCGACTCGAACTCGACGTAGATGTCGGGGTAGGTCTCGTCCTCGGAGACGTTCAGTTCGAAGTTGCCACTCGGCCCGAGGACCACGGTTCCCAGGAGTTCGTCGCTGCCGAAATCGGCGTCGTAGACGCGTACGGTAGCACCGTCCGCGCCGAGGTAGGGTCCGCTCTCGCGCAGGTAGCCGAAGGAGCCGCGCACCGTGAGCGACTGGCGGCGTTGGAGATCCGGTTCCGGCGCGTCGGGATCGGGGCGAGCCTCGTGCCACGGCCGCTCGCGGAAGCGCTCGTCGATCGGTGCCGGCTCGGGCCGCGCGAAACCGGTGTCCATGCCCGGTGCGGGCACCGACCGCTCGAATGTCGCCTCGAGTGCCCGTACCATCGTGCGCTCGGTGTGCTCGGGGCGCGGCCGCAGGCCCAACGACTTCCGCGTTGGCCGGCCGTCCACGGTGAAGACGACTTCGAGAGGTCCGGCGTCGCCCGAGGGAATGCCGCGCACGACGAATTCGAGTTCCTCACCCGGACGAAGGGCGACGCCATGAGGAACGTCGATCTCCAGAGCGATCCAGCCCTCGCCCTCGACGGCGAAGTCGTCGAAGACACCAGCGATCTCCGGATGCAGGGCAAAGGTCTCCTCGACCGGCTGCCCCGGTCCCGGGATCATGTGCGTGCCGACGGGCCGGACGTCCAGCCGTGGCCGGATCGACGCGCGGGCGACACCAACCGTGGTCGCGAGCACGACGACGAGCAGGAGCAGGGAGACCGGGGGGACTCCCGGTCTCTGCAGACGGATGCGGGACATGGAGGACCTCCCGGGGCGTTGGGCGGAGATGGGCAAGCGCACGACGCGGGCGTCGTCCGGCGTCGCTGGAGTAGACGTCGCGGAGACGGGCGATCGCACAGGGCCGGTGACACGGGGAGGCGGCGCCCTTCGCAACGGACCACCCGCGACCGCATCCGCCCCCAGCCGCCTACCGAAAACCCTCCTGACGGCGCTGCCTCGCCGCGTCCTCGCCGTGTACACCCTGTTCTCTCGCCCGGAGCACCCCCATGAAGGCCCTGCTGAAGCTCGTCGTCGTCCTGGGGGCGTTCTTCACGTCGACCTTCGTGATCGCGAAGTTCACGGGGCTGCTCGACCTGGCCGCGATCGAAGCCGGCCTCGAGAGCGTGCGCCGCGACGGCGCGCCGTGGTGGGTGGGCGCGGCGCTCAGCGCCCTGCTCTTCGCCGATCTGTTCGTGGCGGTCCCGACGCTCGAGATCAGCATCCTCGGCGGCCACCTGATCGGCTTCCCCGGCGCGTTCGTGTTCGGACTCCTCGGCGTGACCGCGGCCGGGCTGACCGGCTACGCCCTCAGTCGGTGGAAGGGCGAGCACGTGGTGCGGTGGATCCTTCGCGACGCGGGCGAGCGCGAGGAGATGCGCACCACCTTCCGGACCTACGGCGTGGTGGTGATCTTCCTGTCGCGCGCGGTGCCGGTGCTGCCCGAGGTGTCGGCCTGCCTGGCCGGGGTGACCGGAATGCCTCTGCGTCGATTCCTGCTGGCGTGGTTGACGGTGAACGTGCCGTACATGGCGCTGGCCACGTACTCGGGATCGGTGAGCAGCCTCGAGAATCCCTACCCCGCGATCGCCGCGGCCGTCGGCCTGAGCGCTGTGTTCTGGTGCGCGTGGATGGTGTTCCGGCGGCGCACCGGCCTTGCGAAGCCGGCAACGGCGCGTGCGGCCCAGGGCCGCTCGTGATCCGTCGACCGGTCACTCGAACGGATACCGCAGACCCCAGCGCTCCCGCATCCCGTCCATCAACTGCATGATCTCGATCGTCTCGTGCAGCGGCACGACGCCGCTCTCCGTCGCACCGGCTGCGATCCTGGCCGCGACCTCGCGCACCTGGTAGACGAAGCCGTTCTCCTCGAGCGGCGTGTGGATTTCCTCGACCTCGTCCACCTGACCCGTTCCGCCGTGATGGTGGATGCGGAAGGTCTCGCTCCACGGGAAGTCCGTGTGCTCGATCGTCCCGCGCGTGCCGTGGAAGGCGGCGCGCGCGGGCATCCACAGGTCGAAGCTCGTGCTGATCGTGGTCAGACACTGCCCGGGGAAGCGGAACAGGTAGCACGCGACCTCGTCCACGCCGGTCGTGCTCATGCGCGTCATCGACTCGACGTGGCGGGGGCGTTCGCCGAGCACGTGGCAGATCAATGCAATGGGATAGACGCCCATGTCGAGCGTGACGCCGCCGGCGAGTTCGGGCTCCTTCAGGCGGCGCTCGTAATGCGGTGGCACGATGCCGCCGAAGGTGACGTCGATCTGCCGGACCTCCCCGATCACGCCGTCGGCCACCCGCGCTCGCACGGCCTGCCAGGTGGGCAGGAAGCGCGACCACATGGCCTCCATGAGGAACAGGCCCCGCTCCTGTGCGCGCTCGACCAGGTCCTCGGCCTGCGCGGCGTTCACGGTGAAGGGCTTCTCCACCAGACAGTGCCTGCCGTGTTCCAGCACCCGGCGCGCGTTCTCGTGGTGGAAGTTGTGCGTAGTGGCCACGTAGACGACGTCGATGCGCGGGTCGGCCAGCATGGTGTCGTAGTCGGGCGCGGCTTCGATGCCGTGGCGGGCGGCGAAGTCGCGGGCCTTGTCCGGGGTCTTCGACGCCACCGCGACGAGCTCGTTGCCGGCCTCGCGCCGCACCGCGTCGGCGAACTTGTTGGCGATGATGCCGGCACCGAGGATGCCCCAGCGGAGAGGTGTGGTCATGGGTGGGCTTTCTGGCGGGGTCCGGGCTCGCGTGCGTGTGGGCTCGACCGTGCTGATGCCGCGTCAGGATACAGGGCTCGGCCACTTCCGCAGGGGAAGTCGGGATGTCGGAATTCCTGCTGGGGAAGTTCCGCGGGGGAACAGGGTCTGGCTCGCCGAACACCGACCGTGCGGACGCGGCCCCGAAACTCCACAGGAACCGCGAACGCGCCACTTCATCTTGACATCTGATGCGCGACTAGATATCATCACACATCATGCGAACCACGATCGACATCGATGACCCGGTCCTGGCACAGCTCAAGGACCTCCAGCGGCGCGAGGGCAAGTCGCTCGGAAGGTTGGTCTCCGACCTCCTCGCGCGGGCGCTCGAAGCGGAGGAGTCCGCTCGCCCGGAGGGCCCGCCCTTCGAATGGACGGTGCGGGAGATGGGCGCGCGCTACGACCTCTCCTCGACGAGTGACCTGCTCGACGTGATGGACCGCGACCGGCGAGACGGGAAGGGGCGGCGTCGGTGAGTTACGCTCTCGACGCGAACATCCTGCTCTACGCGTCGGACGCCACGAGCGAGTTCCACAGCCGGGCCGTCACCTTTCTCGAGAACTGCGCGGCGGACGACGAGGTTCTCGTGTTGGCCTGGCCGACGGTCATGGCCTACCTGCGGATCGCGACGCACCCCGCGGTCTTCGATCATCCGTTGGAAGCGAACGAAGCCCTGGCGAACGTCGAGAACCTTCTCCGGCTCCCCCAGGCGCGTGTCCTCTCGGAAGGACCGGAGTTCTTCGCACTGTATCGCGAGCTCGCCGACGCGCATGCGCCGAAGGGGAATCTCGTCCCCGACGCGCACCTCGCGTGTCTCCTGCGCAGCAACGGAGTCAAGACGCTCTACACACTCGACCGCGGATTCCGCCGCTTCGACTTCCTACGCGTCGAGCGGCCCTGGGACTGACTGCACTTCCCGAGGGCCGAATCGCGGGCCGGCCATCAGGGCCGGTCCCGAAGACGAACCGGCCGACGCGGAGGTCGGCTCGCTCGCAGCATCGTTGTACCGCTTCGACGGTGGCTCGACATGCGCGTGATCGCAGAGCCCTACTGCTCGAACAGAATCGTCTGCAGGTACTCCTGCTGCAGACCCTGGTCGAGCTCCGGCAGCTCACCGTCGAGCACGAATCCGGGGTCACTCCAAGTCTGGCCCGCACCGTCGGTGATCACGTAACGCTCGCGCAGCTGCCACAGCGCGAGCACCATCGTCTTCCCCTCGGGAGCGGTGGCCTCGTAGGTCTTGCTGAAGGTCTCCTCGCTGCTGACGGTGACCTCGTGCTCGAAGTCCTGGTGGAACTCCGTCTCGATCGCCACCGAAGCCGGCCCCCAGCCGACCTCCGTCGACACCCCGATCGACCAGCCGAAGGACATGCCCGTGGTCTCGGACGTGCCGTGGGTGTAGCTGTGCTCCTCGCTGTAGGTCGCACCGGCACCGAGCGTGACCTGGAAGACCCTGTGCCAGTAGACGCGGCGCTCCACGTGTGGCGCCACGGTCGGCACGACGAGGTTGTCGAGGAACAGACGATTCTGGCCGTAGGCCGCACAGGGAACGGCTCCGTCGTCGAGGTCGGGCAGGGGCTCGGCGCGCTCGAGAACGTAGCCACGGTAGATGGCGTACCGGGTGTCGTTCCACAGGCCGTTTTCGTAGACCTCGGTGAAGTACTCACCGTCCCGGTTGTTCGGCTCGCCCGGCCCCCAGTTCGTCCAGTCCACCGATTCGCCGCTGGCCCAGACCCAGTCATGGTTCGGACGTCCCCAGTCGGTGAGACCGATCCAGTAATGGATTCCCGGGGCTGCGGCCTGCACGGCGCTCAGCACGAACTCGTTCTCGACGCTCGAGGTGATCGTCGCCAGATGACCGCCGAAGTTGCGGCAGTTGACGTCGGCGAAGCCCCAGAGCATGGGCATGGTGGTGAGGTAGTAGTGGCTGCCCGCGTACGCGCCGAGCTCGACGAGGGGTTCGACGGCGGTGGTCCGGGACAGGTCCACCCATCCTCCGCCGGTGCTCCGGGTCTGAAGACGCTCGGGATGACACGCGTGACCGTCGCGGTAGATCACGCTGTGACCGGCCGGCAACCGGAACTCGAGGGCGTGCGCCTCGTCGAGACGCACGAGCATGTCCTCGCTCAAGCCGGCCAGATCGGGGCTGAAGTTGCTCAGCGTGGCGGTTTCGGTGGTCAGGAACCCGGAACGGGCTGGGAGTTCGTCCTGCGGATTGTCCACGGTGGGAACCGCGGGAGTGTTCGGGGGCAGAGGATCGTCGTTCTGCGGGTCGGTGGGACTGCCTTCGTCGTCGGAGCATCCCGCCAGCAGCAGTGACACGGCGAGCAGGAGCGCGACCGGAAGCAGACACCTCGAAACGGTGACGCGCGGCATGGGAGACCTTCCCGGGTCGAGGGGAGAACACCGACCATGCCGGCCGGCGGTTCCTCGGGGTCCCGACGAGGGAGTGCTCGTCGTCGGTCTCTGGGCAGGATCGATCCGTGCGGGCGCGCGCCTCGTCCGGAGTCGTGGTGATCACGGAGACGAGAGTAGCACGGAACGTGGCACGGCCGACAGCGGATGCGGGCGCCCATGATGCTCGTGCGTCACGCGATCGCATGCGGGTCATACTCGCAGGCACAGTCACTTCCGTTGCGGAAGTCGACCACGCGGAAACCCGGTCGGGAACGTTCTCCCGCGCAACCCGACGGCCACGACCACCCGCACCACGTTGACCCCTCCCCCGCAACCGCATACTGTAGATCGCTACCCTTCCGGGGAGCACGCCCGTGATCGGCCAGACCATCGCCCACTACGAGATCACCGCCCTCCTGGGGAGGGGCGGCATGGGCGAGGTCTACCGCGCCCACGACACGAAGCTCGGCCGCGACGTGGCCCTGAAGTTCCTGCCCGAGGCCATGGCCCGGGACGCGGCCCGCCTCGCGCGCTTCCAGCAGGAGGCACGCACGGTCGCGAGCCTAAACCATCCGAACATCGTCACGCTGTTCTCGGTCGAGGAGGCCGGCGGCACGCGCTTCCTCACCATGGAACTGGTCGACGGCCAGGGTCTCGACCACCACGTCGTGCCCGACGGACTGCCCGTCGAGCGCGTGATCGAGCTCGGCACGCGGATCGCCGACGCACTGGCGACGGCGCACGACAAGGGCATCGTCCATCGCGACCTCAAGCCGGCCAACGTGATGCTCTCCGCCGGCGGAACCCTCAAGGTCCTCGACTTCGGGCTCGCCAAGCTCGATCCCTCGGACACGGGCCGCTCCGAAGCCACCGACGAGACAGTCGCCGTGGGGGTCACCGCGGAGGACCAGGTGGTCGGCACCATTCCCTACATGGCCCCCGAGCAGGTGCGCGGCCAGGAGGTCGATCCGCGGACCGACCTGTTCGCGCTCGGGGTGCTCCTCTACGAACTGGCGACGGGTCGTCGTCCCTTCCAGGGCGACACGCCGGGCGTGGTGAGCAGCTCCATCCTGCGCGACGAGCCCGTCCTCGTGGGCGCGATCCGCGCCGACGCACCGCCCGACCTCGAACGGATCATCGCTCGCTGCCTGGAGAAGGACCCCGGCGACCGCTACCAGACGGCGCGCGACGTGAGCAGCGAACTGCGTTTCGTGGGAAAGGGCCGGCGCGGCGAACGGATCCTCATCTCGCCGCCGACGCCCTCGACTCCGCTCCTCGGCCGCGACGCGACGATCGAAGAAGCGATCACACGGCTGGAGCAGGGTGCCCGCGTGTTGACCGTCAGCGGTTACGGGGGCACGGGCAAGACCCGCTTCTCGATCGAACTCTTCCGGCGACGCGCGCCCGAGTACGACGGGGGCGCGGCCTTCGTCTCGCTCGCGTCGGTCACCGATCCGGCGGAGGTGCTCCCGACGGTGGCGAGCACGCTCGACATCGCCGAGGCCCACGGCCGGTCGGCCCTCGAGGCCATCGCGACGGTGATCGGCCACCGCCCCTTCCTTCTGGTCCTCGACAACCTCGAGCAGGTCCTCGACGCCGCAACGGACATCGCCGAACTGGTCGCGCGCTGCGATGCCCTGCAGGTGATCGCGACGAGTCGCGCCCCGCTGAAGATCGGCGCCGAGTCGGAGTTCCCGCTGCCGCCGCTGGAGCTTCCGGACGAAGCCGAACACTCGCCGGATCGGCTGCAGGCGTGCCCGTCGGTCGCGCTGTTCGTCCAACGCGCGGTCCGGGTGAAACCGGACTTCCGGCTCGATGCATCGAACGCGGACGCGGTGAGCGGGATCTGCCGCCAGCTCGACGGCCTTCCCCTCGCACTCGAACTCGCCGCCGCGCGCGTGCGCATCATGGAACCGTCCAAGCTCCTGCTGCGGCTCGACCACGCCCTCGACCTGCTGAGTTCGGGCGATCGTGATCTTCCACTACGGCAGCGTACCCTGCGCGCGACGATCAGTTGGAGCTACTCACTGCTCGACGACACCGAGCAACGACTGCTGCGTCGCTGCTCGGTGTTCCACGAGGGCTGGACCTTCGAGGCGATGGAGCAGGTCTGCTACGCCGACGACGATCGGTGGCGCGCACTCGACGAGCTCGAATCGCTGGTCGAGAAGGGACTCGTGCGGGTGATCGGCGGCGGCGACCGCTACGCACTGCTCGAGACGATCCGCGCCTTCTCCGCCGAACAACTCCACGCCACGGGCGAGACGGAAGAGCTGCGCGACCGGCACGCCCGGTTCTTCACGGAGTGGATGGCCGGGATGTACGAGGAGTTCCGCGACGAACGCCAGGTCCCGGCCATGGGCCGCTTCCGCGCCGACATCGCCAACGAACTGGCCGCCATCCACTGGCTCCTGGCCCGCGCACGGGAAGGGGACATTGGGGCGCTGGAGAGCGTTCTGCTGCTCTGCGGCCGGCTGAACTGGTTCTGGCACGTCTCAGGGATGCACAACACCGCACGCGGGCTCTACGACGAGGCCCTCGCGATGGCGAGGGAGAACGAGCCGTCGCCAGGGCGTGGCCTGGCCCTGCTCGGCGCCGGCATGGTGTCGATCACGACCGGTGAGTGGGATCGCGCCCTCGAGGAGTGGACCGCCGCTCACCGGGACGGTATCGCCCTCGGCGACGACGCCATCGCCTCCGAGGGCGCCATGGGCATGGGCTACGTCCACCTCAACTCGGGTCGGCTCGCGGAAGCCCGCGAGCCCCTCGACCGCAGCATCGAACTCGGAGCCGGCGGCGTATGCCCATTCGTCGAATCGCTGTCGATGTCGTGCAAGGGCATGCTCCTGTTCCAGGAGGGGGATCTCGACGAAGGCGTACGTCTCGTCGAGCAGGCGCTGCAGGCCCAGCAACGCCGGAAGGACTGCGAAGTGGGTGGGATCTCGCTGAGCTTCCTCGCGTCGATGAGCTTCGCCCGGGGAGATCTGGACCGTGCCCGCGAGTTCTACGTCGAATCGGAGCGGACCTTCGAGGAGGTGGGCGACCGACCGGAGGTGGCGCGCGTGCAGTGCGAAGCCGGGTGGACCGCCCTGGCCGCCGACGACCCCGCTGCGGCGGGCGCGACGTTCCGCCGCGCGCTCCTGACCTACGAAGAGGTCGGCAGCCCGCGCGGAACCGGCCTGGCCATGCTCGGCCTCGCGGCGGTGGAGGCGGCAGAAGGCCGTCCGGAACGCGCCGTCGCGATCGGCAGCGCCGCACAGGCGCTGACCGAACGAGCGGGCGTCGTCTGCGATCACCCGATGGATCCCGGGGTCGTCGACCGGATCGAGGAACTGAAGTCCGCGATCCCGGCCGCGACCGTCGGTGGCCTGCTCGCCGGGGCAAGTGAGTTGACGCCGGCGGACGTCCTGGCGATTCTGTCCGACAATCGCGCCGCGTGAGCGTCCCCAGTCCCGACGATGGACCACGATGATCGGTCGACCTCCGACGGGGAGTTCGCGCCCTTGATCGGCCGGACCCTCGCCCACTACAGAATCACGGCGCTCATCGGCCGCGGAGGCATGGGCGAGGTCTATCGCGCCCGCGATACGAAGCTCGATCGCGACGTCGCCCTCAAGATCCTGCCCGCGGCCATGGCCGACGATCCCGCCCGCCTCGATCGCTTCCTTCGCGAAGCGAAGGCCGTCGCCGGTCTCAACCACCCGCACATCGTACACATGTACTCGGTCGAGGAGAGCGACGGCGTCCGTTTCCTCACCATGGAACTCGTCGAGGGCGAAGAACTCGGCTCGATCCTCGAGGGTGGGGCACTGCCGGCCACGAAGGTCGTCGAGATCGGCATCGCGGTGGCCGATGCCCTGGACGAAGCGCACGCCAAGGGCATCGTCCATCGTGATCTGAAGCCGGCCAACGTGATGATCACCGACGACGGTCGCGTGAAGGTCCTCGACTTCGGTCTTGCGAAGCTCGCACGGACCACCCCCGAGGAAGACGACGCCACGTGCGTGCTCGAACTGACGCAGCAGGGATCGGTGCTGGGCACTGTGCCGTACATGTCGCCCGAGCAACTCCGCGGACAGGAGGTCGATGCGCGCAGCGATCTCTTCTCGCTCGGCATCCTGCTGTACGAGCTGATGGCTGGGCGTCGCCCCTTCGAGGGAACGAATGCCGCCGATCTCACCTCTTCGATCCTCAAGGACGAACCCACTCCACTGCCCGAGGCCGACTCGTCGTTTCCCGCACCGCTCTCGGAGATCGTCCACGCCTGTCTGGCCAAGCGTCGCGAGGATCGCCCGGTGACGGCGGCCGCCGTGCGCGACGCACTGGAGACCCTGCGGCGCGAACTCGAGTCCACGGTCGAAGCGACGCGCACCGTGACGGGACCGGTGACGACGCCCTCGCACTCGCGCGGACCACGCCTGGCCCTGACCGGCGCGCTCCTGATCGCCGCGCTCGCAGTCCTGTGGTGGGGTTCGCAAAGCGGTCCGACCAGTCCGGACGCCCAGGACCGACCGATCGTCGCCGTTCTGCCCTTCGAGAACCTGGGCGCACCCGTCGACGAGTACTTCGCCGCGGGCATCACCGACGAAATCACCTCGCGTCTGGCCCTGATCGAAGGGCTCGGCGTCATCTCACGGACGAGCGCACGCGTCTACGCGAACACCGAGAAGTCGATCCGGGAAGTGGGCGCCGAGCTCGGCGCCGGCTACGTCCTCGAGGGAGCCATCCGGTGGGACAAGAGCCGCGAGCCCGGGCGCGTGCGGATCTCCTCGCGACTCATCCGCGCGGCCGACGATACGAACCTCTGGCTGGAGAACTACGAGCGAGAGGTCGACCAGATCTTCGAACTGCAGTCGGCCATCGCCGCGCGCATCGCCGAGGCGCTCGACGTCACGCTGCTGCTGCCCGTCCGCGAGGCTCTCGACGACCGACCGACCGAGAACATGGATGCCTACCGGGCGTATCTCGAGGGACACGAGCAACTCGACGCGCCGGGCTTCAGCCGCGAGGGATTCGAACTCGGCGTGCAGATGTTCGAGCGTGCGACCACGCTCGACCCGCGCTTCGCCCTGGCCTACGCGCGTCTGTCGTCGATGCACTCCCGCATGTACCACTACGGCTTCGATCGCACTCGCACTCGACTCCGAGCTGCCAGGCTCGCCGCAGATCGTGCCCTGGCCCTGGAGCCGAACCTGGCGGAAGGTCACCTCGCACTCGGCCACTACCACTACTGGGGGACGCGGGAATACGACCTCGCTCTGGCCGAGCTCGAACGCGCACGGGAGATCGAACCGAACAACAGCGAGGTCTGGCTCACCACCGCCTACGTCAAACGTCGACAGGGCGCGATGGAGGAAGCGATCCAGTTGCTGGAACGCGATCGGGAACTCAGTCCGCTCGACCCGAACGTCGTGGTGGCGCTGGGCGAGACGCACGGTACGCTTCGTCAGTACCCCGAAGCGGAAGAGGCCTTCCGACGAGCCATGGCCCTGGCCCCCGACGACCCCTACCCGTACACCGAACTCGCGCTCCTCGAACTGCGCTGGCGTGGCGATCCCGCGGCGGCCCGCGCAATCCTGGGTCGAATGCCGACCGTCGACAACGACGAGAGTCGGCGGGTCCGCTTCCTCGTCGAGCTGCTCGACCGTCGCTTCGACGCGGCTCTCGAAGCACTTGCCGGTTCTCGGACGAGAGCGTTCGAGGCCGGCTCCTTCTACCAGCCCATCGCTCTGCTCGAGGGACTGGTTCACCGCGCGCGTGGTGACGAAGACTCCGCGCGCGCGTCCCTCCTTTCCGCGCGCGCGACCCTCGAACGGGCACTCGAGGGAGACCCGGGAGATCACCGTATGCTCGCCGCACTCGGCCTGATCGAGGCAGGGCTCGGTCGCGCTTCCGAGGCCGTACGCCACGCCGAGCGCGCGGTCGCTCTCTACCCTTTGGAGAGCGACGCACTCGGTGCTCCGGTGCAGGTCGTGAATCTCGCACTCGTGCACGCATTGCTCGGCAACGCCGACGCCAGCGTACGGGCTCTGCGCGACGTCCTCTCGATCCCGTCGCCGATGTCGGTGGCCTGGCTGGAGATCGATCCACGGTGGGACGCGGTGCGCTCCTCCGACGCGTTCGAAGCATTGTTGGAGGAGTTCCAAGAGCAGTAGGACTCGCTCCACCCCAGCGCCCGGGTCCGATGAGGGCGAAGACGTGCAAGACGGAACAGCCCGTGCACGTTGACCCCGCCCCCACGCCCGCCTAAGCTCTTCGATCCCTGGTCCCGCCCGGAGACACGCCCTTGATCGGCAAGACCCTCGCCCACTACGAGGTCACCGGCCTGCTCGGCTCCGGTGGCATGGGAGACGTCTGGCGCGCACGCGACACCAGGCTCGGCCGTGACGTCGCCCTGAAGGTCCTCCCGGACGCCGTGACGCACGATCCCGAGCGGCGCGCCCGTTTCGAACGCGAGGCCCGGGCGATCGCGGCCATCGACCACCCGAACGTCGTCACCATCTACGCCGTCGAGGAGGCCGAGGGTCACCTCCTGTTGAGCATGGAGGTCGTCGAGGGGCAGACCCTCGGGGAACTCATCCCGCCAGGCGGTCTACCGCTGGACCGGATCCTGGAAGTCGCCACCCCGATGGCGAGCGCCCTGGCCGCCGCGCACGGACGGGGCATCACGCACCGCGACCTCAAACCGGCGAACGTGATGGTCCGGCCCGACGGTCAGGTCCGGATTCTCGACTTCGGTCTGGCCAAACTGGTCGACGGTTCGCCGGAGGTGGAGGACGCGACGATCGCCGTCGACGCCACGGCCGAGGGCCGGGTCCTCGGCACCACCGCCTACATGTCGCCGGAGCAGGCCGAGGGCAAGCCCGTCGATCCGCGGACCGACGTCTTCGCGCTGGGCATCCTGCTCTACCAGATGGCCACGGGCGAGAAGCCCTTCGTGGGCGACACGCCGATCTCCACGATCACGAGCATCCTGCGCGACGAGCCACGACCGATGCACGAACTCAAGCCCGAGTTGCCGACGCAGCTGGGGCGGATCATCGGTCGCTGCCTGCAGAAGGATCCCGAGAACCGATACGACACGGCCAAGGGGCTGATGTTCGAGCTGGAGAACCTGCAGGAGGATTCGTCGTCGTCGTCGATGGCCGCAGTGTCGCCTCCGCGTTCGGGTACCCACCGGAACCGGATGCTGGGCGCCGCCGCCTTCGTGGTGCTGCTGCTGGCGGTCATCGGATTCTTCTCGGTGCGCGGAATGGGCAACGACCCGGAACCGGCCACGGCCGTGGAACCACCGCCACCTCCCGGGCTGACCGCCGCGGAGAACGGTGTTCCCACGATCGTGATCTTCCCCTTCGAGAACCGCGGCGAACCCGAGGACGCCTACTTCGCCGAAGGCATCACCGACGAGATCGCCACGCGGCTCGTCGGCACCGACGGCGTGGCCGTGCTCAGCCGCAGCAGTGCACGCAACTACGACCGAACGGGCAAGACGATCCTGCAGATCGCCGAGGATCTGGGCGTGGACTACGTGCTCGAGGGAAGCGTGCGGTGGCAGGGCAGGACCGACGCGGAGAGTCTCGTGCGCGTCTCGCCCGTGTTGGTCTACGCGCCCGAGGACCGACAGGTCTGGGCCGACAGCTACGACCGCGACATGCGTGAGATCTTCGCGATCCAGACCGAGATCGCTTCGGCGGTGGCCACGCAGATCGGCACCGCACTCGCGCCGCAGCAATACGGGACGGACGACGCCGCGCCGACTCAGGACATGGAGGCCTACCACCTGTTCCTGCGGGCACGGCAGGCGATCGACCGCGGTCAGCTCCAGCGGCCCGAGTGGGAGATCGCCGAAACACTCCTGCAGAACGCGCTCGAGCGCGATCCGACCTATTCGGCCGCGTGGGCCTATCTCGCGCGGGTGCAGGCCGCGTTCTGTCACTTCAACTGGGACCGCAGCGAACGACGTCTGGCGGCCGGACGCCGTGCCGCGGCCCGCGCCCGGGAACTCGCGCCGGGCACGGTCGAGGACCACCTCGCCCACGGCTACGTGTACTATTGGGGCGAGAAGGACTTCCCGGCCGCGACCCGCGAATTCGAGGCGGCGCTCGCGCGGCAGCCCGGCGACGTGGAGACGATCGAGGCCCTCGGCTTCGTCGCCCGTCGTGAGGGACGTTTCGAGGACGCGCTGCGCTGGTTGAACCGCGCCCAGGAGTTGAGTCCGAGCAACTGGCGCCTGGCCTTCAACATGTCGGAGACACTGCACATCCTCCGCCGGTACGAGGAGGCCCTCCTCGTCGCCGACGAAGCGATTCGTTTCGATCCGGGCGCACCGGGCGGCTACGTCCAGCGTGCGACGTCGCTGGCCAACATGGGCCGACTGGACGAAGCCCTCGACGTGATCGGCGACGTCCCCCGCTTTTCGACCGACGCCGACGAGGAAGCGGTCACGCTCGCCCTCGCCGCCCTCGATCTCGACATGGCGCGGTCCGTCGCGGCGCGTCAACCGGAGTACAGTGCCGAGCAGTTCGGTGACGTATGTGCCGAGGTCTCGCGGGGATACCTCGCCTGGATCGAGGACGGGCGCGAAGCCTCCCGCTCCCACTTCGAACGTGCCGTCGCGACGCTGCGTCCGGTCGTGGCCGCAGCCCCCGACCAATCGAACCCCGCCATGCTCCTCGCGGAATCCCTCGCCGCACTCGGAGAGGTCGACGAGGCCGTCGACCTCGCGCGTTCCGCTCTCGGCCGCTACCCGGCCGGAGTCGACACCTGGATCCGGCTGTGCCTCGAGTGGGATCTCGCCCGTGTCCTGTTGCTCGCCGGACGGATCGAGGAAGCGGAGACCCTCACGCGCCAGCTCTGCTCCCAGCCGGCCTACAACGTCTCGCGCGAGTTCCTCCGGGCTTCGCCCTTGTACCGGAGCAACGGACCCATCGAGCCCTTCGCGCGAGTGGCGGACTTCGAGCTGTAGTCCGCGCGCGGCGCCGGCGGTGTGCACCCGCCCGAAATGATGCGCCCGCACGCTGGACCTCGGGTCGCCCGAGGTTCACCCTGCTCCGTGGAACGGATGGCTACGTCCGGGGCCGCCGCCACGCCCGCGCCCGAGGAGGAGCCATGTCGACGCAGGACCTCCGTCGTCTCGATCCCCAGCTCGCCTACCTCGCGCTGCTGACCCTCGCGCAGCTCAAGCCACTCTCCCGCTGGGAGTGCGCGTTGACCGAGACCGAGATCGACGTCCTCCGAGCCACCGTTCCGCACGTCCGACGGATCCGGCGGCGCACGCGACTGGGGCGTCCGGTGACCGAGACCCTGATCGCGAACGATCCCGCACGCGCCGTGCTCTACGAACGCATGTTCGGCGGTCGTCGACTCCGACGCACGCCCGAGACCGTGCGCCGGGAAGGCCGCCTGCTGGGCTATCCGTCGTGTTGCGTCGAGGGATTCGTGCGCGAACCCTACGCGGCCAACGGGATGGCGCCCGACGACCAGGAGATCCTCTTCCACTGGGCCTGCCCCGGCTGCCGGGTGACGCCGACGCTGTTGCGCGAGTATCGGCAGGTGCACGCGGACTGCTCCCGGCTCTTCCGACGGGTCAGGACGTCCGATGCGAGCCCGCGGTGGCTCGACCGCGCCGGACACGTGGCGGCCACGGTCGCGCTGGTCGCCGGCGCCTCCGGCGCGACGACGACCGATCCGCACCGACTCCCCGCTCCCGACGATCTCGACGGCGACCACGCCTCGGTCGCCGAAGAGATCCTCGCGGGTACCGACTGGGAGCGCAGGGACACCGACGACGACACCGTCGTCGACGGCGTGCAGATCGCCCAGCTCCTCGATGCGCTCGTCGAGAGTCCACCTCCGGGCGTCATGGTCACGCACCATCCCCAGCGCGGCATGGAAACCTGCCC
>Ga0209949_1000089_pt1 | contig 52259 bp, 35 predicted proteins | sample SalPonC_black_MG_FD_185711 | JGI IMG/M metagenome (GOLD analysis project Ga0209949, IMG submission 185711) | Salt pond soil microbial communities from South San Francisco under conditions of wetland restoration - Salt Pond MetaG... | ecosystem: Environmental > Aquatic > Marine > Intertidal zone... | reverse complement strand
ACCGTCCTGGGGTTCGCCGGACTGCTGCTCACCGGACTCGGACGGGTCGCCGTCCTGCTGTTCGCCGTCCTGCTGGTCGCCCTCCTGCGGGTCGCCGTCCTGCTGTTCGCCGTCCTGCTGTTCGCCCTCCTGCGGGTCGCCCTCCTGCGGGTCGCCCTCCTGCGGGTCGGTCTCCTCACCCGGATCGGTCAGCTCGGCGAGCTGGTCCTGACGACGGAGGTACTCGTTCACCTCCTCGACCAGGTCGGACATCTGGCGTTCGCGCTCGAGCTGACGCAGCAGTTCGATGGTGCGATCGAGGCGGCGGTTGAACTCCTCCTGGTCGGTGAGCGCGTCCTCCATCTGCCGCTGGACCTCGTGCGGCGTGAGCTGTTCCATGGCCTCTTCCATGGCCTCGAGGTAGGCCTTCAACGATTCGTCGTCCTGCAGCGACTCCATCAGCTCCTGGACGGTCTCCATCTTCTCGGCCAGTTCGAGGCTGCCCGCGTTGTTGCGCTCGAACTCCTCGAGCTGCTGCTGCATGTCGCCGATCGAATCCTGCAGCTTCTCGCGCAAGGCCTGCTGGCGCTCGAGGGTCTCGCGGATCTCCTGCTGCTTGTCCCAGTCGGGCTCGGGGTCCTTCATCAGCTCGCGGTTGAGCCGTTCGAGATCCTCGCGCACGTCCTGGCCCTGCGACAGCAGGTCCTTCAGCTCGCGGCTCTCGCCCTGGCGTTCCTCGCGGTCGAGATCGAAGACCTCGGCGATGGTGGGCAGCCGCAGGCGCCAGGTGCGGCTGCGAGTGACCTGACCACCTTCGAGGTCGTTGTTGTCGGTGGCCTCGAGTGCGTAGACCACGGCGTCGCCGGGGATCAGATCGAGCAGGCCGAGATCCCAGACGAAGTTCACGGCGACGTCGAGCGTTCCCCGGTCGACCTCGAGGTCGAGGATCTCCTCGGGCGCCCGCGTGCTGTCGCCGTCCACGAACAGGGGCACGCGGTTCCACGCGGTCTCGAGCTCGTTGCGGTAGACGAGGTCGAGGCGCGACAGACCGACGTCGTCGGCGGCAAGACCGGCGATCTCCATCTTCAGATCGCGCTCGAGGGGAAGGTCCTCGGCGGGGAGCGTCACGCGGACGCTCGGCACCTCGTCGGGCTGGGCGAGCAACCGGTAGGTGGTGAGCGCTTCGCTCGAGAGGCCCTCGCGGTCGACGAGTTCGATGCGGAAGGCCGTGTCCTCGGTCACCACGAGTTCGCCGGCGAAGCGGTCGCCGTCGGCCTGCAACGCATGCGCACCGGTCTCGTCGAGGCGTCGCGCCGCACGCAGGGGACTGCTGGCGTGACCCTCGATCTCCACCCGCGTGCCCTCGAGCACGGTGAGGCTGCCCCCGGGATTCTCGAGCTCGCGCGGTTCGCGCCCCGTGTAGGACGGCGGGACCAGGCGCATACCCAGATCGGTGATCACCGGGCGCTCGCGCACCTCCACTCGATGCGTGCCGCTGACGGCGGTGCCCTTGCGGAACCGGTAGCGGAAGGGATCCTCGATTCCCGCCAGCGAGATGCGCGCGCGTCGGTAGGGAGCCGGGTCCTCCGGCACGGGGGCCAGTTCGGTGTCCTTCTGCTGCCAGAAGTCGCCGGTACGGTTGAGCTCGAGCACGACGTCCTCGTCGCCCTCGACGAAGTCGTGCACGGTGAGCTCGAGATCGCCGCCCACGGCCACGCGCTGGTCCCCACTGACCGCGTACAGACCGGCGGTGGGCTGGACCGTTCGCAGCGAGGACGGGTTCGCGAGCACCGACGTGGCCCAGTGCACCCGCTCGGGCGCCCCGAGACCTACGAAGATCCACAGCAGCAGCGCCACACCGGCCAGGACCACGTTCCCGCCGACACCCACCAGGGGAACGCGTGGCGCGAGGCGGGTCGCGTCGGCCATCTCGGAGGCACGGCGGACGATCTCGCCGACCAGCTCCGGAGAGGCGCCACGCACGACGGGATCGGCGTGACGATGCGACGAGAACTGCGTGGCCGCCTCGAGCAGGTTCGAGTACTCGCCGTGCTCCTCGAGCGTGCGCGAGAAGCCCTTCAGGTTCGCCACCCGGCGCAGCGGACGGATCAGTTCGAAGACCACGGCCCAGCCGACGGCGAGGCCGAGCAATGCCCACAGCACCCAGGCCGCGGGTTCTCCCAGTCGGGACCAACCGGGCACCGTGATCACGGCCGCCGCGCCCATCAGCCCCACGCCCCCGAGGAGCATGATCAGGGCGTGGCCGACCAGGCGCAGCCGCAGCCAGCGCAGCTCGCGGCGGAGGCGGGTCTTGAGGCGGGTCGACGAGTCGCTGTGTGCGGTGCTGCGGTTCACGGGTGGGACCACCTCTCCTCGATCGTTCACTCGGCGGGACCGGGGCCGTGTTCGGAGAACTCGCCCGGCCCGTCAGGGCTGGGTGAGCGCGAACATCACCACGTTCACGGCCATGCGCAGGGCCGCTTCACGCGCCTCGGGGGAATTGTCGTGCACGGCCGGGTCCTCGAGCCCGTCGCCGATGTCGGAACTCCACGAGTAGAAGATCGCCATTCGACCCTCGTGGAACACCCCGTAGCCCTGCGCCGGATCCCCGTCGTGTTCGTGGACCTTGGGCAGGCCGTCGAGACGATAGAAGGAATCGTAGATCGGATGATCCGACCCGATCGGGACGAGTTCGGCGTCCGGGTACAGGTCGGCCACCAGCTGCCGGAAGCTCGTGTCGATGCCGTAGTTGTCGTCGACCCAGAGGAATCCCCCGGCGTCGAGATAGCGACGCAGACGCTCGACGTCGGCCGGCAGTGGACGGATGACGCCGTGGCCGGTGGCGTAGAGCAGCGGATAGCGGTAGAGACGCTCGTCGTCGAGCGTCAGCGCGAGGTCGCGCTCCACGGAGGGGATCCCCGTCCGCCGGGCGAGCTCGGCGTGCAGATTGGGCAGGCTGCTGGGATCGGCGTACCAGTCCCCCCCGCCGGCGTACTGCAGACGCGCCACGCGCACACGCCCGAGGTCCTCGGTGAACTGGGCGGACGCCTCGACGGCGAGCGCGCCCACGACGAGGACCAGAGCGGTCGCGAGGAGTACGGGGCGGAACGTGAACATGGTCGAAGGTCTACGCCGGGGGTGACGAATCGTTCCGATCGGTGGCCTCGGGCCCACGGTCGGCCGCCGTCTCCGGAGCCGCGGCGAGCGACAGGGTCGCCACCGCGCCGGGCCGGTCGGTGCGATTCCGCAGGCCGATCGTCCCACCCATCTTCTCCATGAGACTGCGGCAGATCACCAGTCCCAGGCCGGTGCCGGTGCTCTTGGTCGAGAAGTACGGTTCGAACAGGCGGTCCTGCACGTCCGGGTCGATACCCGGACCTTCGTCCAGCACGTCGATCCGGACGCGGGCGCCCTCGGATCGGGCCTCCAGACGCACCGTACCACGATCGCCCATCGCCTGTCGGGCGTTCTCGACCACGTTCGTCAGGACCTTCAGCAGGGCCTCGCGCGAGCCGAGCGCCCGCAACGGGCCCTCGGTGTGGATCTCGATCGAACCGTCCCCCCGGGGCGACGGATAGAGGCTGCGAACTTCCTGCAAAAGCGGCTCGACCTCGATCTCGCCGAGGTCGTCGAGGCGCTCCCGGCCCAGCAGACTGAACTCCGAGGCGATGTTCCTCAGGCGTTCGACCTGTGCCTCGATCGTCCCCGTGTTCTCGCGGACGATGTCGTCGAGCCGCGGGTGGTCGTCACGCACGGCCTGCCGCACCATCTGCGCCGAGAGCTGGATCGGCGTCAGCGGGTTCTTGACCTCGTGGGCGACCTGGCGGGCCATCTGCGCGTACAGCGCCAGACGACGGCTCGCGAGCAGCTCGGTGACGTCGTCGAAGACCACCAACCAGCCCGGCCGGCCCGACTCGAGACGCGCCGGCGAGATCACCGTACGCAGCGTGCGGGGCCCGTCGGCCCGACCGAGCACGATCTCGGTGTCGGTGGGCGCGCCGGGAGGACCGAGGCCGCGCAACCGCCGGAGGAATCCTGCCTCGTCGTCGTCGAGCAGCGTGGTCGCCGCGCGGTTGCGCTCGACCACCTCGGTGTCCTCGTCGAGCACCAACACGCCCGCCCCCAGACTGCCCAGCACCGTCTCGAGGAAGGAGCGACGCGAAGCGAGCTGCCGGCGGCTCTGGTTCAGCGCGTCGGTCATGTGGTTGAACGAACGGACCAGCTGACCGATCTCGTCGCCGCCGATTTCCGGCACCCGTCGATCGAGCTCACCCCGCGCGATTCGATCGGTGGCAGCCACCAGGTTGCGGATCGGCCCCACGATCCGACCCGAGAGGGCCAGCCCCGCCCCCACGGCCAACACGAGGGCCAGCGAGCTCAGTCCGAATACGAACATCTGGCCACGACGGCGCTCGCGGGCGTCCTCGGTGGCGCGCGCGAACAGCCGGGCGGACAGCACGCCCCGTTGCGGCGAACCCGGCCCGGCGAGCACGGCGTACCCCTGCGCCACGGCCAGACCGCCGTGCTGTTCCGCCTCGACGACGCGACGCGCGGTCCCGCGCAGCACCGGCAGGGCGGCCGCGTTGAGCACCGGCGAGTACAAGCCGGCGCGGTACAGGGGCGCCTGGCTGCTGACCACGGCCCAGGGGCCGTCGTAGAGAGTCAGATCGGCGCGGATCGTCCGCGCGATCCGGTTGAGGTCCTCGTCGCGCAGGGCCCGCCGGACGTACACGGTGTGGGTGCGATCGTCGGGCCCGAGCACCGGGTACGCGCGCCCCAGGAACCATCCGAAGGCATCGACCTCGAGCACGAGTTCGCCGTCTTCGACCTGGCGCAGGAAGGCTTCGGCCTCCTCGGCGTCGCGGTCTCCGAGGGTCTCGTCGAGGATGAGCTCGCGCCGGGGATCGAAGACCATGACCTGGGCCGCCGCGAAGGGGCCGAGGGTGCGCGACGCCTCGGTGTTGCCACGCGCGATCACGTCCTGCACGTACTCGCCGCGGATCAGGGCGGTCGCGAGTTCGTCCAGGTTGCTCGCGAGCAGTTGCAACGCGGTATCGAGCCGGCCCGAGACCTCTTCGAGGTTCTCGCTGCGCGCCAGGGCCGCCCCGCGCCGCTCCTGGATCACGCCCAGCAGGAACACGGGCAGCAGCACGATGAGCAGCATCGACACCAGCAGGCGTTCCTCGAATCCGATCACCCCGAGCGCGCGTGGCCAGCGATCCCGTGGATCGACCCGCAGCAGACGGGCCAGGCCGAAGACCAGCATGGCCACCGTGGCCACCGCGAGGTAGAGCGCGGCCAGGCGGCTGAGGTCCAGCAGCCGTTCGACCAGCGTGGGTTCTTCGAAGGCGACGACCAGTTCGCGGCCTTCGCGCTCGACGCGCGCCACGTGCAGCAATTGCCCGTCGAGGCGTTGTCGCGTCCACACGCCCGGCGCCGGCAGGTCGTCCAACCGCAGGCCGACCAGCACCGGCGACGACGCCTTGAGGACCCGGCCGTCGCTGGGATGGCCGATCAACACCGCTTCGTCGAAGGTGCGGCGCGGAGCGAGATCACGATCGGGGGTCTCGCCGAGCAGCCGCAGCCCCACGGGCACGTTGTCCTCCAGCGGGATCGATCCCTCCGCGGCGGCATAGGGCAGATCGATGATCAGGCGGCTGCAGTCTCCCGCGACGGGTTTCCTCTCCAGGTCGATCCGTCCCCGGTAGACCAGGAAGGGTCCCTGCTCGGTGGCCAGCTCGATCGCCTCGACTTCGGTCGTCCGACGCATGGGGGCCTCGCGCCGCCAGTTCCGTAACGGCGTGGGCTCGTAGGGCAGACCGATGTCGAACTCGCTGATCAACCGGCCCTCGTCGTCGCGCAGCGCCACACGGCAGCCGAAGTTCTGCGACGGGAGCAGCGTGCGCGCCCAGATCTCGAAGGCCAGGTTGCTGCGATCGGCCTGCCGGTCACCGAGCCGGTGCAGCAGGGCCTCGTCGGCGGCGATCTCCTGCACCACGTCCCGGAGCAGGAAACGCCGCCAGTTGTCCAGCGGCTCGAGCCGCTCCGCGGCGTCCTGCAGAGCCACCTCTTCCTTCTCGGCGTTGTAGACACGCTCCAGCCCCGTGCTCTGCACGCCGGCGAACCAGGTCAGTGCGAGCAATCCGGTGAGGACGCGCCGGCTGAAGGCGGGCGACCGGACCGCCGGCCGCATGGCCACGCCGAGCACCGGCACGAGCACACCCCAGAGTGTGGTCACCAGTGAGGCGTCGCCGACGATTCCGCGGGCAGCGATCGCTGCGGTGGCCGCGGCCAGACCGACCCACCCCGCCGTGTCCCCCCGGAACCACCGCTCCCACCCGAGGAGCAGCGCGACCACCAGCGGGAACAACAGCAACAACATGCCCACGTGCAGGGCCAGGAAGGGCACGGTGAAGAAGGGACTGTCGAGTCCGATCAGCAGCGGATTGGCGTTGCGCACCACCAGCGCCTGCACCACTTCGATCCAACCGAGCTGCGCCACGGACCCGGCGGCCAGGACCGCCCACACGAGTCCACGCATCCCCCGCGGACTCCGCCGCGCGCACAGTTGCCGCCAGGCCGGGACGAGGAGGATCACCGCCGAACTGACCAGCAGGCCGGTGAGCACGAAGTCGGCGGCCGACCGGAGCAGTCCCCAGCCGGCCGACGTGGCGAAGTAGGTGGGCAGGAAGAGCAGCGACAGCGTGCCCGTCTCCGGGGCGAAGGCCAGGTCGAGGACCCGGGCGCGCTCGAGCAGGATCCGCAGCCCCGTGGCGACCGCGATCGCGCCCAGGATCCCCGCCGTTCCCCGCGGGGTCACCTCGCGTCCCGGCCAGGCTCGCCAGGCAAGGACCACGAGGGGGACCAGCCCCAGGAGCAGGGCAACGGCCACGCGCTGTCCCTGCGCCTCCAGGGACCGCCGGCGTTGCTCGGCCAGCCGGGGCGCCTCGAGCTCGAGCCAGCACCACGGGGCGTCGGGAGGGACCCCGCGGAGCAGCGCTCCTTCGGGCAGGTCGCCCGGCTCGGGACGGCTCGGCCACAGGCGCAGGGACGCGCCGGAATCGGGCGCGAGCCAGTCACCCGGAGCCAGATCGAGCCCCAGACGCGGGAAGAGCGCATCGGACAATCCCAGGGACACGTCGCACGATGCCCGTCGGTCGCCGCGCCCTTCGGCCTGTACGATCAGGTAACGGCGGTAGCCGTAGTCGACGACCAGCGGAACGTCGGTGGGTCCGACGCGCTCCGGTCCCGGCACCGGCCCGGCCCAGGCGAGCAGCGAGTCGGCCCTCCACACGCTCACGGCCACGTCGAGACGGTCTCCGCCGACGTCCAGGGGGGTCACCACGGACTCGAGATCGTCGGTGGCCAGAGCCAGGGCCGCCCGCTCGGCAGCGGTGGCCCGGATCGTTTCGAGCCGATCCGCGGCGGCGTCCGCCGTGTCCTCGAGGGCTCGCCGGCTGCGCTCCTGCCACGCCGCCTCGTGCAGGTCCGCGGTGCGGACCAGCGGCCAGCCGAAACCCACTGCGGCGAGCAGGGCCAGTGCGGTCGCGGCACGGAGGGCGAGGCCGCCCCTGGACCACTGCCGCCGCATCGTGACGGTGAGCGCGGCCACGAGGAGCACCAGGCCGGTGGCGATCGATCCCCATTCCATCGAGGGCTGCCGCAGCACGAGTTCCAGCGCCACCACCGCGCCCACGGCGACGATCGGCCAGGATCGGGCGAGTGCCGGACGGGTGCTCGGTGTGAGCATGGGCGCCCGGGCTCAGCGGAGCTCGCGGACGGCCCGGACCGTCCAACGCCCGGTCGCCGTGTCGTGCCGCAGATCGAGGTAGAGGCGTCCCGAGAGTCCACGGGCATCGGACGTGGGGCGCCCGGTGGCGAAGTGCAGGACCACGAACGAGGCGTCGTCCTCCGGATCGAAGTCGGGGCACTGGCAGCACAGCGTGCCGTCGGCCGAACGCAGGAAGTCCGGCCCGAGGTCAGGGGCGGGCGGCGGGTCTTCGCGTCGAAGGGCGCGCTGCAACAGGATCGCGGCCTGCTCGCCACTGAACCGTCCGTCGGCCGCCGGCCGGCGGGTGTCGTCGGATCCCGGCAGGTTCAGGCGGACGTCGCGGGCTGCGAGCAGCTCCTGCAATGCAGCCGTCTCGAGGGTCGAGAACGCCCGGAGGATCTGCTGGCAGAGGGCCTCGTCGGTGCGGGGTGCGGACTCCTGCGCCCCGCTGCCGGCCGGTGGACCGAGAAGGAGCACGGAGATCAGCACCGTCAGCACCCGATGCAGGCCGGTGGAACGGACGGGAAGTGCGCGGGCACGCGGACTCATCGCGGGCTCCGGGGCTGGGCGGACAGGGCGACGCGGAAGGTCGGGGGCTCGGATCGTCGGACCCTTGAATCTACCACGAGGTCCGGGGTTCCCGGTAGCGACGCCCGGCACCGGAACGCGAAGACCCCGCCCTGGCGGGCGAGGTCTCCACGGAACGGATGGATCGCGACGGTCAGCTCCCGACCCTGGCCGGCTGCCGGCCGGAACCGCTGCCACTGCGCCGATTCGCGGTGCGCCAGTTGTACCAGGCCAGGAGCAGGGGCGTGGCCACGAAGATCGACGAGTAGGTGCCGACCACCACGCCGAGCACGAGCGCCAGCGCGAAGTCGTGGATCACCGGCCCGCCGAACAGGAAGAGGATCACCGCCACCATCAAGGTGGTGAAGGAGGTGATCACCGTGCGGCTGAGCGTCTCGTTCACACTCTTGTTCAGGACGCTCTCGTAGGTCTCCTTGCGCCGCATGCCCATGTTCTCACGGATGCGGTCGAAGACGACGATGGTGTCGTTCAGCGAGTACCCGATGATCGTCAGGAACGCCGCAAGGATCACCAGGCTGATCTCGTGGTCGATCAACGAGAAGATCCCCAGCGTGATCAACACGTCGTGGAACACGGCGAGCACCGCGGCGATCCCGAACTGCGCGGCCGAGAAGCGCAGGCCCACGTAGAGGATGATCAGGAACAGCGCGACCACGATCGACAGCGTCGCCGCACGACGCAGTTCGCTCCCGATCTTGGGCCCCACCTTCTCCTCGCGGCGCAGCTCGATCTCGCGATCGGGGAAGGCCTCCTGGAGGATCTCGGGCACGGTCAGCGTGCCGGCGTCGACACCGAGATCCATGCTCCCTTCGAGATAGACCAGCAGCTCTTCGTCCGAGCCGAAGTCCTGCACCTGCTGCATGCCGATGTCGGCGTTCTCGAGCACGGCGCGGGCGTCCTCGAGAGGAATGGCGGGCTCGGCGCGGACCTCGACGATCTGACCGCCGCGGAAGTCGATCGACAGGTTCGGCCCGCCCTTGGCCACCAGCGAGACGACTCCCGCCGCGATGATCAGGAAGGACAGGACGAAGCCGATCCTCCGCTTGCCCAGGAAGTCGATGTTCGTGTTCGTCAGGACTTGCATGGTTCTTTCCTCGCGGGCAGGGCCCGATTCAGATCCGGGACTAGATGCTCAGGCCCTTGGGCTGACGACTTCCCAGCCACAGGTCGTAGATCGTGCGCGTGAACACCAGCGCCGAGAACATCGACGTGAGGATGCCCACGCTCAGGGTCACCGCGAAGCCACGGATGGGGCCGGTGCCGAAGTAGTAGAGCACGAAGGCCGCGATGAAGGTGGTGACGTTGGCGTCGACGATCGCGCGCGTGGCCTGTGCGTAGCCGGCATCGATGGCGGCACGCACGTTCTTGCCGTTGCGCAGCTCTTCGCGGATTCGCTCGAAGATCAGCACGTTGGCGTCGACGGCCATGCCGACGGTCAGGATGATCCCGGCGATCCCCGGCAGGGTGAGCACCAGACCGAACTGGGCCAGGATCGCCAGCAGCAGCATGAGCGTGAGCGTGAGCCCCGCCGTCGCCAGCAGCCCGGCCACCTTGTAGTAGATGATGATGAAGACGATCACCGCGGCGCCGCCGATGAGGATCGACCGGACGCCCTGGTCGACCGAGTCGGCGCCGAGGCTGGGCCCCACCGTGCGCTCCTCGGCGATCTGCACGTCGGCCGGCAGGGCACCCGCCCGCAGCATGAGCGCGAGGTCCTGCGCCTCCTGGATCGAATCGAAACCGCCGGAGATCGTGGCGCGGCCGCCGCTGATCTTCGACTGGATGTTCGGCGCGCTGTGCACGCGGCCGTCGAGCACGATCGCCAGCTTGCGGTTGATGTTGGCGCCCGTGACGTTCGCGAAGCGCAGGCCACCGCGGCGCGTGAGCGTGAGGTTCACGAGCTGCATGCTCGGCCGGTCGGGATCGGGACCGATGACAGCGTTCTCGATCTCGTTGCCCGACACCGCGACGTCGTCCTCGACCAGGTAGAGCAGGATGGCCTGCCCGCCGTCGCTGCCCTTGAACTCCTCGGCGCCGAACATGAACGTGGCGTCGCGCGGGGTCACGCGCTGCACCTCGTCGCGCGCGAGCAGCGTGGCGATCTTCTCGCGGTTGGCCATCGACAGCGGATAGCCGCCGAAGTTCGACATGAAGGGGCCGAGCAGGGCGCTGAACGGCCGGTTCGGGTTCAGATCGCCGGGCAGCGGCGCCTCGTCGGCGTCCTCGGCCGCCGCCGTGATCACGCTGTCGGCGTCGGCCGTCTCGGCGTCGGCATCGCGGGCCTCGATCACCGAGGCCAGTACGCGGTCGATCCGGTCGACCACGTTCTGCACCTCGTTGCCCTCGCGCACGAGCTGGAAGGTGAGCCGCGCGGTGCGTCCGATCAGGGACTTGGCACGCTCCGGGTCCTGCAGACCGGGTAGCTGCACCACCACGCGCGAGTCGCCCTCCTTGCGGATGTCGGGTTCGGACACGCCGAACTCGTCGATCCGGTTACGCAGCACCGTGATCACGCGGTCGAGGGCTTCGGAGCGGCTGATGTCCATGTCGGACTCTTCCAGCTGCTCCTGGTCGACCTCGAGGATCAGGTACATGCCGCCGGCCAGGTCGAGGCCGCGGCGGATCGCCCGGTCCTCGAGGGACTCCACGGCGTCCTCGCTCATGTCCTCGGTGCCCAGGGCCAGTTGGATCGTGGGCAGCAGGGTCCACAGCGAGGCCACGACCGCGACGACGATGATGGCGAGCTTGATCTGGATCGAACGTTTCATCGGGCGTCCCTGGGCGAGCGCGAACGAGAGTTCCCCGGGGCCGGATCGGCGTCGGGACGGGCTCGGGCGCGCGCTCGTCGGTGGATGGGGCAGATGATCGAGGAGTCGGAAAAACCGGCGACCGCACAGTCGCCGGAAAACCCGTCAAGTATACCCTCGCGGTCGAGCGTGTCAAACCGCCCGGGCCCGGCCGGGAGGCGTGGATCAGAATGCGAGATCGTGGATCAGCGCGCTGATGGGCACCAGGGCCACGCCCTCGTCCGCGAGTCGAGGCAGGATCCGCTCCAGGCCGTCGATGGTGGCATCGTTCACGTGGCCGATCCCGACCGCCCAGCCTCGATCACGGGCCCGCCGCATCAGGAAACGCAGCCGCTCCACCACGAGTTCCACGTCGGCCCCGCCGGCGTCGAGGAAGATGTCGTTGCGGAGGTGGGGGACCCCGGCGTCGGCGGCCGCCACGTGGGCCACGCTACGCGCCGAGGTCTGGCTGTCGAGGAACACCAGGCCCCGCTCGGCCAGCACCTCCATCACGGCGTCCATCTCGGGTCGCGACGCGGTCGCCCGGCTTCCCATGTGATTGTTCACGCCGGCCACGCCGGGCAGCGCGCCGAGACATCGCTCCACCGTACGGCGGATGGCGCCGGGGTCCATTCCGACCCGGATCTGGGGCTCGCCGGCCTCGTAGCCCGTGTCGGGCTCGGGCTCCATGGGCAGGTGCAGGAAGGCCTCGTGCCCGGACCGTTGGACCTCGGTGAGGAGACGGGCCGAGTAGCGCAGCTCGGGCAGGACCGCGAAGGTGATCGGCGCCGGGAGTGCGAGCGCCCGCTGCGTCAGGCCGTTCACGTTGTGGCCGAGGTCGTCGATCACGATCGCCAGGCGCGCCGTGTCGAGCTCCTCGGGGGGCAGAGGGACCCGTCCCCGACGGGCCAGCACCCGGTGGGTGAGCGTCACCCGGGTCCCGAAGCGCAGCTCGAGTTGTGCTCCGTCGTCGTCGGCCGTGCGCCTCCCGTAATGGACGGTTCCGCCCGCCTCCTCGACGGCCGCCGTCAGGTCGAGGTTGAGGGCCGTGAGCGAGGCGTCGGGACGCAGGCTCAGGCGGACCACGGCGGGACCGCCCGCCGGCGCGGTTTCGACGATGATCGAGTCGGCCGGCACCTCGCGTCGGCCGACGGCATCGAGGATCACCCCCTGCAGATGCCCCCGCGCCCAGCCCTCCCCGGCGGCCAGACCGCGGTCGGCCATGACCATGCGCCCGGCGTCGGTGCGCAGCCACGTGACGGCTCCAGCGAGCGCCACGGCCACCACGAGGGCGACCACGAGGCCACGCACGATCGCGGTCTCGGACTTCCGTCGGGAACGGCGGCGCTTCTTCGGCATGGCATCCCGGGGTGGCACGCGGCTCGGTGGGCAGGGTCCGCGCGGCGGGGCCCTTGATACGCCAGGCGGACGGTGACGTCAACGGACCGAACTGCCGGGGACGGCGAAGCCCCCGCCGGAGCGGGGGCTCGCCTCGTTCGGAACCGACGACGACCCGAATCCTACTTCGCGGCCACCACCTTGGCGCTGCCCAGACCGAGGTCCTCCCAGGCGAACAGCCGGTAGACGCCGGTCTCGACCCCGTCGATCACCTGCGTGACTTCCTTCAGGTAGAAGTTCTGCTGCCCGCTGACGTTGGTGCGCTTGTCGGGGAACACCACCGACATCACGACCGAGTAGGTACCCCGGAGATCGGCTCCGACCACGTTCGGGTTGTCGAAGTTCGGAGTCCAGGTCTCGACCACGTCCAGCGTGGTGATCTCGATCGACTGCACCTGGAGGTCGGGATCGCTCGCCGTTCCGAACATCTGTTCGGCCGTGGCGATCTCCCGGGCACGGTCCCACGATCCGGGGATCTGCAGCTCGTTGATGTCCTGCTCGGAGAGCCAGAACACGAATTCCTCGTGGAGCAGGTCGTCGTAGAGTTCGAGATTCCGGTCTTCCCAGGCCTGCTCGAAGTTGCTGATGAAGATGGCGGGCGACGTGGCCAGGGGGAACTGCTCCTGCTCACCCCCGTTGTCGATCGGATCGGATTCGTCGGGACTGAAGATTCCGCACCCCGTGAACAGGGTCACGGAGAGGATCACCAGCAGAGCGCGCACGGCGTGGGGCGCAGCCGGTTCGATTCGGGTTCGCATGGTCTGTGCACCTCCAGAGCCGCCTTGTCGGGCGACAGTCTGTCTCGGATGTCTACGCATGGGGCGTACCAGCGTCCGGAACGAGGGCGGACGTGGCGGACGAGAGGTCGTGGGGCTTAGCAAATTCCGACGAGCGGACCCTCCCTGACGGACTAGCGGACCAGGCTGGCGCGGAGCTGGCCGAGGGGGTTGCTGGACTCCTGCTCTTCCCAGCGTGCCATGACCCAGATCGCCCGCTCCTGCCGAAGCGTGTACAGTGCCGTGCCAGTATACTCGATCTGGCTCCCGTCTGCTTCGACGACTGTGATCGAATAATCTCCCTCGAACAGAATCTCGGTGCTCCCCTGCGGGGGGCGCACCTGATCGTACACCTGCGCGATGATGGTGTCCGTGGACGCCGTGAAAAGACCATCGACGAACTCGGTCTCCTCCTCGATCCCCCAACTCGAATTGGGATCAGGAAATACGCCGGGATTCTGCGCTGCAACCGAAGGCGCGGGTACGAAGACGAAGTCCTCGGAGAACTGCTCCAGATAGGTCTGGCTCTGGCGGCACTGGAACGAGCCGTCCAGGTTGGCGAAGACGTTCAGTTCGCTCTCCTGGGTGATCTTCTCGAAACAGACCGGCCCTCCGCCCTGCTCCGGCTCCCGCGGATCGAAGAAGCAACCGCCCAGCACCAGCAGGCCGACGGCGGCCAGGGAGACCCAACGGAGTTCGGCCGTCCGGAACATCAGAACTCCACGGTGAGGGTGGTGTTGGCGACCCAGTAGTCTCTCTGCTCGTCGCGGACACGCGGCCCGAACTGCAGGACCCGCTCGATGTCCAGGCGCAGTTGCGCCCTGTCCGAGAAGAAGGACCGGTTGCCCGTCAGACGCAAGTTGAGCCGGCCGCGCTCCTCGGTGCTCTCGCGTCCGCGGGTTTCCTGATCGAGGAAGCCGCGTTCGGTCCGGGCGCTGAAGGTCAGCGTGGACACCGGGATCGAGACGTCGAACACCACGCGCTGATCGTTGCGTGTCGACTCGGTCACGTAGAGTTCGCGGACCGGAGACGCGGGATCGCGCGCTCCCGTGCTCCGGAAGTCCGACAGCCACTCCACACCGACGGCGCCCCCACCCGAGAAGGTGTAGTCCGCACGCGAGGTCACCTGTCCCTGCTTGTTGAAGCTGTCGCGGTCGATGCCGTCGAGGAAGTCGCGGAAGACGATCTGCAGCCGGTAGGTCTGCGCAGCGCTGAATCCACCGGGCGGATCGAAGGTGTACGACCCGCGGACCTCGTACAGCACTTCTTCCTTGTTGTTGCCCACGCGATCGGCGGCGATGTTCAGCTCGAGCGTGCGACGCGCGGTCCCGCCGACACGCAACTGCGTGTGGGCGATCGCATCGGTGGCGATCTCGGCGCTGAAGTCGTCGATCAGGCGGTCGCGGTCGTTGTTGTTGCCGGTCTCCTCGAAGATGCTCTGCGTCAGCGACTGGCTCGCCCGGAGTTCGAGGTCGCTGCGGGCGAACATCGCCTGCCGTAACGTTGCGCCCACCTCGTAGTTCTTCGTCGACTCGCGGCCACGGAAGTCCGCACCCCCACGCACACGGCGGTCGTTGAAACGATTCGAGAAGTCGTAGCGCACCTCGACACTGCCGGCCTCCGCGTAGTGGAACGTGGCCCCGGCGTCGAACGACTCTCCACCCCGTTGCACGATCCCCTGTTGCGAGAAACGGTACTCGGTCTCGGAGAACTCGGTGCTCGCCGAGCCCGCCAGGGTGAGGCGCTCCACCGGTGCGGTGTCGACGCGCGTGGAGAGGTCGTAGGACGACCGCACCTCGCGCTCACGCCCCACCGGCCGGAGCGTGTTCAGGGTGTCGACCACGCCGTTGGCGTTGCGCGCGAAGTCCAGGCGCTCCTCGAAGAACGTCGTGCGTTGGGCCTCCACCGACAGGTTCGTACGCGGCAGGGCATCCAGGTCGAGACGCGCGCCCAGCGTGTCGAGTTCGGCCGTCGCGTCGTCGCTCGATTCGCGGACGAGCCGCGTCCCCGTGCTCCGCTTGTAGCCGTAACGGGCCCGCAGGTCGACCGCATCACCCTGCCGTCGCCAGACCGAGGTGAGACCCGCGCCGGCGAGGTTGCGATCGTTCGACACGTTCCGGTTGACCTGCTCGACGTCCTCGATGTCGCCGCGGACGGCCCAGTGGTGTGAGAAGCCGTCGGTCAGCGGGTGGTTGCCCTCGAGCACCATGCTCGCGTCGGCCGACCGGAAGTCGAGGACGATCGGATCGCCGGTACCGGGACGGTTCTCGTCGAAACTCGTCCGCCGGGACACGTTGAGCTTCAGCTGGGCCGCGTCGCCGAAGAAGCTGTCGTCGTAACTGCTGCGCAGCCCCGTCTCCTCCTGCTCACGATCGAACTGCCGGTAGGTCGTTCGGCGCACGGTGGCCTCGGTCGACCCTCCTGCGTCGACGAGATCGGCGAGGGGAGCGGTGATCCTCCCCGAGAGCAGGATGCGCGTGACGTTCGCGTTGAACTCGGCGGTGGTCGTGGGGCGCAGGGCGTTCCAGCGAGACGCCTGCGGCGCCGCCGGTGCGTCGGCGGATGCGGCCCCACCGAGACGTCCACCGATCGCGGTGCTGTCGGCCGCGGCACTGTCGGCCACGACCGTGCTCAGACTGTCCGTCGACACGGGAATCTGGGCCGAAGCCCCGAGCGCGCCCGAGAGCACGACCGCGACCACCACCAGGTGCAGTCCGGCCCTCACGCGAGGTCCTCCGCCCGGATCACGTCGCGCAGACGGACGAAGTCGTCGACGGAGAGCGTTTCGGGTCGGCGGCGCGACTCGATCCCCGTTCGGCCCAGCAACGCTCCGACCCGCGCGTCGTCGATGTCCAGACGTCGACGCAACAGACCGCCGATCTGCTTGCGACGCTGCCGGAAGAGGTCCTTGACCAGCGCGCGGCCGTCTTCGGCGAGGTCCACCGGCTCGTCACGTCGGACGAGACGCACGACCGCCGACTCGACCTCCGGCGGCGGATGGAAGCACCCCGGCTTGACCCGCACGACGCGTTCGACGTCGACCTCCGCCTGCAGGAGAACGCTCAGCACTCCGTAGTCGCGTCCTCCCGGAGGCGCGGTCATGCGGCGGGCGACCTCGGCCTGGACCATCAGGACCGCGCCGGCCGACCGCGGATCCCGCAGGGCCGGCAACAGACCGAAGAGGACGGCACTGGTGACCTGGTAGGGAAGATTCCCGGCGAAGACCACGCGCTCGTCTGCGAGCAACGCGGCGAAGTCGGTGGCGGCCAGATCGGCGTGTTCGATCCGGAGGTCGCGACCGCGGGTCTCGTCGCGGACGAGTTCGATCATGCGCGTGTCGAGTTCGAGGGCGGTCACCGGCCACCCTTGATCCAGCAGGGCGTAGGTCAGCGCACCCGCTCCGCACGCCAGTTCGACCACTCGCTCGGGACCGAGGGCGCCGACCGCCTCGACGATCCGCTCCACGATCCTCGCGTCGACGAGGAAGTGCTGTCCCAGACGCTTGTCCAGCCGCAGACCGTGCCGACGCAACAGCTCGACCTGCGATGGCCGGGCCCTGCGTGCGTGACCGGATGCGCCGCCGGAAGCGATCATGGACTACTTCTTCCGCCGCCGCGCGGGCTCGGGTTCGGGAAATGCCGAAGGTTCGACCTCGTGGAACCACGACGGGAGCTCGACCCGGAACAGTTGCTCGAACTCGCGGGCCCAGGTCACGGCCACGGCGTCGAGATCCTCGCCGAGCGAGGCGGCCACCCGGGCCGCCGTGTGTCGGGCATAGGCCGGTTCGTTGCGGCGACCGCGCCAGGGCTGCGGCGGCAGCCAGGGGGCGTCGGTCTCCAGTTGGAGGGCCTCGGCGGGCAGACCCTCGATCGCCTCGGGCAGATGCGCCTTGCGATAGGTGAACACACCGCCGATCCCCAGCTTGAAGCCCGCGTCGACGGCCCAGCGGGCGAACTCCCGATCGCCGGCGAAGGCGTGGAAGATCCCCCGGCGGGGTGGCAGCCCGGCTTCGAGGAGAACGGCCCGCGCGTCGTCGTAGGCATCGCGCACGTGGAAGACCATCGGCCGGTCGAGCTCCTTCGCGAGCTCGATCTGCGCCCCGAAGGCGCGGTGCTGGGCCTCGCGCGGGCTCAGGTCGCGGTAGTAGTCGAGACCACACTCGCCGATCGCGATCACCGAGTCGACGTGCTCGCGGATCCAGTCCTCGATCGCGGTCTCGTGGTGTTCGGCCTCGTGCGGGTGGACACCGGCCGTGGCCCACGCTGCGTCGTCTCCGGTGGCGGTGACCTGGGCCAGGCGATTCGTGACCCGGTCGAAGCCGACGTGGACGAAGCCCGCCACGCCGGCGGTCCGCGCGCGCTCACGGGTGGCTTCGCGGTCCTCGGCGAACTCGTCGCGGTAGAGGTGCAGGTGCGTGTCGATCAGAGCGGCCACGGGCGATCTCCTCTTCGGGCTCAGGCCGAGGCCGCGTGGGCCCCGTGGAGCGCGGCCTCGGTGCGGAGGAAGGAGTCGACCAGGACCAGACCCACGTTCACCATTCGGGCCAGATCGGACCGTGCGTCCAGCAGGACCTCGACGGCCTTCATCGCCCGGACGCCGTCGACCTGGCTGTCGGGCAACGACGCACGACGGGCATCGTCGAGACGGGCACCGGTCTCCCGACGGCCGAGCGCGACGAGGTCGGCGGCGACGAGGTCGACGACCCGCATCGCCACGTCGCGGGCGACACTCAGACTGGCGTCGCCGGCCAGCTTGCCGCCGCGTCCGACCGGAGGTTGGGCTTTGGCCACGCGTTCGCCCGCCCGGGCGAGAGACGGACGATCACCCCGGAGGAGCATGTCGAGGATCTGGTCGGCCCACCCGGCGAGTTCACGGGCGGCGGGGTCGATCAGGTCGAAGGCCCGGCGGGCGTTGCCTCCGGCCACCGCGGCCACGCGCGCCGCTTCGGTCGGATCGACCTCGGCCTCGCGCTCGAGGATCGTGGCGAGTTCCGCGTCGGACAACGCAGGCACCTGCACCCGCGCGCATCGCGAACGGAGCGTCGCCGGCAACAGGTGGGGCTGGTGGCTGCACAGCAGCAGCACCGCCGGGGCCGGCGGTTCCTCCAGGGTCTTGAGCAGGGCATTGGCCGCCGCGCGGTTCATGCGATGGGCGTCGCCGACCACGACCACCCGGTGGGCGGCCTCGAAGGGGCGCGCGTTGACGAAGCGGCGAATCGCCCGGACCGACACCGGCGCTGCGTCCTCGGCGTCGCCGATCGGGATGATGGCGCTGCTCGGCTGCCGGACGCGCGCCAGGGGCCAGCGAGCCTTCTCGTCGAGCAGTTCGCGGTAGTGACCCGAGGTCAGCGTGCGCTCGACGGGGAAGACCACGTGGAGGTCCGGGTGGGTGAGCTGGCGCACCTTGCGGGCCGCGGTGTCGCGTGCGGAGTCGTCGACGGGCAGATCACCGAACAGGCCACCGGCCGCGTCCCCTCCGCCGACTGGACGCAGCAGATCGATCGCGAGCTCGAGCGCGGCCGCTTCCTTGCCACTGCCCTCCGGTCCGACCAGGAGCACGCTCTGCGGCATGCGCTCCTCACGCGCGAGGGCCGCCAGACGGTCGAGCGCAGCACCGCGCATTCGGTCGGGTCGGAGTTCGTTCATCGGCTCCGGAGCCAGGCGTCGGGGTCGAGCGGTGTCTTGCCCTGCCGGATCTCGAAGTAGAGTTGTGTACCGTTCAGCGACCCGGTGTCGCCGACTTCACCCAGGACCTCTCCCTGCCGGACACGGGAGCCCTCGGTGGGGAAGATCGCGGAGGCGTGGGCGTAGAGCGTGTAGTACCCGTCGCCGTGGTCGACGATAATGCACTTGCCATAGCCGGGCAACCAGTCGACGTACTCGACGGTTCCCTCTGCCACCGCTCGGACCGGGGTGCCCATGGCGGCCTCGATGTTGACCCCCTTGTTCACCACGACGGTCTTGAACTCGGGGTGGACGGAGCGCCCGAAGGGCTTCAGGACGCGCCCCTCGACCGGCCAGGGCAACCCGCCGGCGCGCTCGGCGAAACCACTGCCGAAGGAGTCCTCGTCGGCCCGTTCGCGGCGCTGGCGTTCCAGCCGCGCGATCAGGTCCTCCATCTCGGCGGCCGCGTTCTCCATCTCGCGCAGGGTGGCCTCGTACGACACGCGCTTCTCGCGCAGCTCCAACAGAGCATCCTGGCGCTCGGTCTGCAGACGTGAGAGCTGGAGCCTGCGGTCCTCTGTCTCGCTGCGCGTGAAGTTGATCTCGGCCATCTGCGCGGCCAAGTCGGCGCGCCGGGCCCGGAGTTCGGTCCGGGCGTCCTGGACGTCCTCGATCAATGCCCGCTCGGTGCGGGCCACGTGGGTCCAGGCACGGACCCGGTGCGACAGCTCGCCCAGACTGTCGGCGGTGAAGGCCAGGGCCAACAGGGACCGACGCGGCCGCATGTAGATGGCCCGCAGACGCTCGGCCATCGCGTCGCGACGGCGCTCGACCCGCGCTCGGCTCTGGTCCAGCGACTGCTGCAGCGAATCGATCTGCGCCCGGATGCCGATCTCCTTGAGCGCGAGCCGCTCGAGGAGTTCCTGTGTGAGTTCGGTCTCGCGCTCGATCGCGTGCAGACGGGCGAGCTGCTGTTCCTCGTCGTTCGCCAGTGCGTCGGCGTGGGCCCGAGCCTCGGCGATGCGTTGCCGCAGCGACTGCAGCTCGGCTTCCTTGCCGCTGATCTCCTGACCGACCTCGTCGGCCAGGACACCGCCGGCACTCAACAGGAGAACGAGGATCCACCACGCGCCGCGCACCGCGACCTCCTAGAGACGCAGGTGCCGACGCAGGGCCACCAGGCTGCCTCCGGCTCCGAGAAGGGTGCTCAGGACCACGAAGCCCAGCACCTGTCCGGTGCCGAAGAAGAAGACCCCGTCGATGTGCTGCCGCACGAAGTGGCCCGCCACCAGCAGCACGCCCATGGCCAGGACCCCGGCCGCGGCCCCCTGCAGGGCTCCACCGATGACGAAGGGGGTACGGATGAAGGCGTTCGTGGCCCCGACCAGCTTCATGATCGCGACCTGTTCGGCACTCTCCTCGACGGTCAGGCGCACGGTGTTGCTGATCACGAACACGGCCGAGACGAGCACGATCACTCCGATGACGGCGGTCACGAGCATGAACACCGACGAGAATCGATCGAGCCTGCGCACCCACTCGATCTCGGCCACGACTTCCTCCACACCGGGATATCGGCCCAGCGATCCGGTCAGCGATTCGAGCCGCTTCGCGTCCTGCCCCAACGCGTCGAGCGAGAGCTCGAAGCTCGCGGGCAGGGGATTTGCCTCGAGCGCGTCGAGGAGTTCGGAGTCGTCGGCGATCTCGCCCCGGAATCGTTGCAAGGCCTCGTCGCGGCCCACGTAGCGCACCGCGTGCACTCCGGCCATCGACAGCAGGTCCTCGTGCAGCACGGCCTGATCGGCCTCGTGAATGTCGTCGCGCAGGTAGACGACCACGTCGATGTCCCCGCGCACCGTCTGGAGAATGCGATCGAGATTGATGCTGACGATGCTGAAGATCGCGAGCATGAGCAACGACGACCCCATGATCAGTACGGCCACCGTGCCGCTCAGCCGGCGGCGCACCAGGCCCACCATGCCCTCGCGCACGAGATAGCGCGCCTGCGTGCTATGCATCGCGCCCCCCCTGTTCCCGGGCGGGAGGATCGTCGCGCATGCCCTCCCACTGCTCCGGCGAACGTGCCACCGCGCCGTCCTCGTCGGCCCGCACGATCCGTTCGGCCAGCGGACGCGCGTGCTCGGGTCGGCGCGGCCGGTAGCGCTCGACGTCACTGATCACACGGCCGCCTTCGAGTGAGAGCACGCGCTGCCCGTACTGACGCACCATCAAGTGATCGTGGGTGCTCATCACGACCGCGGTACCCGCGGCGTTGATCCGGAAGAGCAGGTCGATGACCTCCTGGCTCACCTCGGGATCGAGGTTGCCGGTGGGCTCGTCGGCCAGCAGGATCTTCGGCTGGTTCACGATCGCCCGCGCGATCGCCACGCGCTGCTGTTCGCCTCCACTGAGCGTCCGCGCGATCTGGTTCCGCTTGTGGTACAGACCGACCCAGTTGATCACCCGGGCCACGTTGCGCTTGATCTCGGCCCGCGGAACACCGATCACCATCTGCGCGAAGGCGACGTTCTCCTCGACGCTGCGGTCGGTCAGCAGCCGGAAGTCCTGGAAGACCACGCCGATCTCACGGCGTAGCAGCGGGATCTCCTTGCGTCGCACCCGCGTCGACAGGAAACGCCCCACCTGGACCTGACCGTCGGTCGGACGCTCCTGCATGAGGACCAGTCGCAACGCGCTGCTCTTGCCGGCGCCGCTCGGGCCGACCACGAACAGGAACTCACCGTTGTCCACCGAGAACGAGACGTCCGAGAGCGCCGACGTGTCCCCGTAGCGGAGATTCACGTGGTAGAAGGAGATGATCTGCCGCATCTCCTGGTGCGAACGCGGCAGGGACGACCCGGGTCGTGGCGCGGAGTCGGGCATCGCGCCCTCCGGAACGGGCGTCGGGGGAGGATCGGATGCAGAACGCGGGGCAGCGACCATGGTCACCTGCGATCACCGGGGTCTCGGACGGGCCTCGGTGGACGCGAGTGCAACTCGGAGGCCATTGCCGTGGTCCGGACCGGTCCGGACACGCCGGCCCGTGGCTCAGGCCTTGACCTCGATGTAGAAGCGCTCGCGCAGGGAGTCCACGAAGCCCTCGAGCTCCGCCTCGGCCTTCTGCTGGAAGAGGATCTCGCGGATCCGTCCTTCGACCTCGTCGAAGGAATACACCTCTCCGCCCTGCCGATCGAGGAGTTTGAGAACGAAGAACCCGGCCGCACCGCCGATCGGGTCGGAGACCTCGCCGACCTGCAGCGTATCGACCGCGCCCGCGAAGGTCTCCGACAGGCGTTCGATCTCGAAGGTCCCGAGAATGCCGTCGTTCTCCCGGCTCTCGGGGTCGTCCGAGTACTTTCTGGCCAGCTCGGCGAAGTCCTGGCCGCTGCGGGCCTTCTCCGCCACCTCGGCCGCACGCTCACGGGCCGAGGCGCGCTCGGCCTCGGTGATCTCGACGGGCAGCAGGATCTGGCTGATCGCGACCTCGTCCTCGGTCCGCTCGGTTACGCGGATCAGGTGCGTGCCGAGCTCGGTGTTCACCGGTTCGCTGACCTGCCCCACGGGCAACGACCAGGCCAGTTCCTCGAGCACGGGGCTGAACAGGTCGCCGCGCCCGAAGGTGCCGACGGCACCCCCACGAGCGGCGTTCGGACCCTCGGAGTACTCACGGGCGACGTCGGCGAACGACGAGCCCGCGGCCAGGGCCCGGCGGATCTCGCCCAGCTTGCGCTCGATCCGCTCGCGGGTCGACTCGTCGGGCTGGGGCACCACGAGGATGTTCGCCAACTCGACCGAGGCGGAACGTCGCGGGAGCTGTCCGCGGTTCTCCTCGTAGAATTCACGGATCTCGTCGTCACGCACCTCGACCTCGGGACGGACGTAGACGTCGAGGATCCGGCCGGTGTACATGCGGTCGCGCACGAGTTCCCGGTTGCGGGCCTCGAGGTCCTCGTAGGTCAGGCCCGCTCGCCGCAATTCCTCCTCGAGCGCCTGGCGCGATCCGAAGCGCGACTCGACGTCTTGCATGGCCTGCCGTACGCCGGCTTCGAGTTCCTCCTCGCCCACCACGAGCCCGTCACGCTTGGCCTGGGCCACCATGAGCTTGACCTCGATCAAGCGGTCGAGCATCCGCTGGCGGACCGCGCCCGCGTCGTCGGGCGGCTCCTGGCCCATCGACTGCAGCTCGAACAGATAGCTCTCGATCTCGCGTTCGAGATCACTGAGCAGGATCGGCTCCTCGTCGACGACCGCGACGATGCGGTCGACCAGCTGCGGTGACCCGCCCGCCGGCGGAGAGGTCTCCTGGCCGGAGGCCGGGTAGCACAACAGCAGAAGGGTCGCGAAGGACAGTACGAGCGAACGGGTCATGATCTATCGTCCGAAGTTCACGGGAATGCCCTGCGGGTCTTCTTCCTCGACCGGGGCGTAGGTCGCCTTCATCAGGTGCTCGGGGGAGGTCTCGACCCCGTAGTCCGTCCGCCACTCGGCGACCTTCTCCTGGAAGAGCTCTTCTTCCTTGATGCCGCGGACCCGACGACCGACGTCCGAGCGGACCTCGTCGAGCAACGGCTCCTCGCGGGGGAGGAGTGTCTCGAGGCGGGCCAGCGCCCACTGACCGTCACCGATCTGGGTCGGCGAGGAGATGTCACCCTCGGACTGCAGACCGAAGGCGATGTCGCGGAACGGAGTCTCTGCATTCGGGGTCACGACGCCGAATTCTCCCCCGTTCGTCTTGATGTCGCTCTCGATGCAGTACTTCTCGACGGCTTCCTCCCAGGACATGCCACCCTGCACGTCGATGCGGGCGGAAATGGCGTCGGTCTCGGTCGCGGCGACCAGGGCGACGATCTCGCGACGCTCGGGCTTGATCCAGTCGTCGGAGTGCTCGGCCCAGTAGGCCTCGATCTCCTCGGCCGAGACCTTGACCTCGTCGGAGACGAGTTCGCGGTGCAGCCGCGTGACCATGGCCTGCTCCCGCCGGTTCTTGTACGCGTCCTGGATGGCCGGATCCTCCAGATAGCCCCGGGCCTCGGCCTCGATCGGCATCAGGTAGCGGATCGCGTCCTCCTTGAGCATGCGACGGAAGGTGCCCACCCCGCGCTCCTTGCGCGGACGTCCGAACACGCTGCTCTCGTTGAAGATGTCGACGTACTCGCGCAGATCGATCGTGCGGTCGGCGTAGCTGATCAAAACCTCGTCGTAGTACCTCGAATCGATCACCAGGGGCTCGAGTTCCTCCTGCGGTGTCGGCGGCTGCAGCGAAGCGTCCGGCGGCAGCGCGTCCCAGACGATCTTCATGGCCTCGTCGTTGATCGTCAGAGCGTACTTCTCGAAGACCTGATCGATGAACTCGACCTTGAGCAGCGCGCTCTCCTGCTTGATCACGCTCTCGCGCACGCGATCGCGGATCTCCTCGAGGGGCGGAACGCGCTGCATCGACACCTCGTCGACCCGGATCAGGAACCAACCGTAGATGGAATCGATCGGATCGCTGACCTGGCCCGTGGGGAGCTGGAAGACCTCGTACTCGAGGTCGTCGGCGATCGTGCCGTAGGTCATGGCGAGCGAGTAGTCGTCGGTCTGCTGATTCGGCGCGCCGGCCTCGAGACGCCGGGCCACGTCGTTCCAGTTCTCGCCACCCTCGACCAGGCGCTTGGCCTCCCACGCTTCCTCTTCCCAGTCGAAGAGCATGTAGCTCACGTCGAGCTTGCGCGGGAACTTCTCGTAGTAGTCGAGAATGTCCTCTTCGGTCGGGTCCTGCGCCGGGGCTTCGACGTCCTCGCTCATCTTCTGGACAGCCTTGAGCCGGGTCACCATCTCGGCCTGCTCGTCGGCACTGCCGTCGGCGTCCATGCCCAGCTCCTCGGCCTTCATCGCCATGACCTCTTTGTTGATCATGACGTCGAGGACCTCTTCACGGCCTTGCTGGGTGTTGATGTCCGAGGGGATGAACTTGGGGTCCATCCGGTTCATCGTGCGCTCGAAGTAGTCGAGCATGATCGTGCGGTCCCCGACGCGGGCGACCTCGATCTCGCTCTTCTCCGGGGACGAACACCCGATCGCGCCGGCAGCGACGAAGGCGGCGGCCAGGGCGACCAGACGGCGAGGGGAAGGGAAGTGGGGCGACATGGTGTTCCTTCCTGGATTCTCTCGAACGATGACGAAGACGGGAAAACGGGTTCCGGACGGATCGGTCCGGCTCAGGACCGCGACGGGACGCCGTCGGTGCCGGCCGCGCGCAGGGCATCGACCAGACGCGCGCTGACGACCAGGGCCGCGGGCAGCCACTGATCGCGCCCGACCTCGGCGGTCATCTGCAGTCCCTGGACGGCATTGAACGTCAACCGGGGCAGGCCGGTTCCACCGAGCAAGCTCTTGAGAATACTGGATTTCGGGGCCTGGTCTCCAGCGAAAGTGAAGCGAACCCCCTTCCGGAGGCCCTTCACCTCCTCCACGCCGGCCTCGAGACAGCGGAGCTTCAGGCGGGTGATGTCGAGAAGGGCCTGCAGCGGTTCGGGAGCAGGACCGAACCGGTCGCGCAGCTCCTCGGCGATCTCGTCGAGCCCGTGCTCGTCGGTGACCCGGCCGAGTTCGCGGTACCAGCGGATCTTGACCTCGGGGTCGGCCATGGTCTCGTCGGGCAGGTAGGCCGACACCCGCAGGTCGACCTTCACGTCCTGCAGGCGCGGCAGGCCCTCGCCCTTGAGAGAGCGGATCTCCTCCTCGAGCATCTTGCAGTAGAGGTCGAAGCCGATCGTGGCCATGTGGCCCGACTGGTTCTCGCCGAGGATGTTGCCCGCCCCGCGGATCTCGAGGTCGCGCATGGCCAGGTGGTAGCCGCTGCCGAGGTCGGTGAACTCCTGGATCGCCGACAGGCGCGCCCGGGCCTCGCGCGTGAGTTGCTGGCCCGACGGCACCATGAGGTAGGCGTAGGCCTGGTGGCGGCTGCGGCCCACCCGGCCGCGGAGCTGGTGCAGCTGAGACAGTCCGAAGCGATCGGCGCGGTCGATCAGGATCGTGTTCACGTTCGGCATGTCGAGGCCGCTCTCGATGATCATCGTGGTGACCAGGACGTCGGCCTCGCCCTCGACGAACTCCTTCATGATCGATTCGAGCCCGGTCTCGTGCATCTGCCCGTGCGCGGCCAGCACGCGGGCCTCGGGCACGATCTTCTCGACCATGGCCCGCACCGCGTCGATGGTCTCGACCCGGTTGTGCACGAAGAAGACCTGCCCGCCGCGGTGCATCTCGCGGCGCAGGGCCTCGGCGACCATTTCCTCGGAGAAGGGCACGACCTCGGTGTTGATCGGCAGGCGCTCGCGCGGCGGCGTGGCGATGATCGACAGGTCGCGCGCGCCCATCAGCGCCAGGTGCAGCGTGCGCGGGATCGGCGTGGCGCTCAGCGTGAGCACGTCGACCTCCTTGCGCAGCTGCTTGAGCTTCTCCTTGTGGCGCACCCCGAAGCGCTGTTCCTCGTCGACCACGATCATCCCGAGATCGCGGAACTGCACGTCTCGACCGAGCAGCCGGTGCGTTCCCACGAGGACGTCGACCTTGCCCTCCTTCGCGCGCTTCAGTACCTCCTTCTGCTGCTTCGGCGTGCGGAAGCGGCTGAGCACCTCGACCGTCACCGGGAACTCGCGGAGGCGCTGGGCGAAGGTCTCGCGGTGCTGTTCGGCCAAGATCGTGGTCGGGCACAGCACCGCGACCTGCTTGCCCTCCTGCACCGCCTTGAAGGCGCCGCGCATGGCGACCTCGGTCTTGCCGAAGCCCACGTCGCCGCAGATCAGGCGATCCATGGGACGTGGGGTCTCCATGTCGCGCTTCATGGCCTCGGCGGCGGCCAGCTGGTCGCGGGTCTCCTCGTGGACGAAGGAGTTCTCCATCTCGCGCACGAGGTGCGTGTCGGGGGAGTAGGCGTGGCCCGGCAGGGTCTGACGGCTGGCGTACAACGACAGCAGCTCCTGGGCCACCGCCATGATCGCCTTGCGCGCGCGCTTCTTCTGACGCTCCCACGTCGCCCCACCCAGCTTGTGCAGCTGGACCTCCTGGTCGTCGGGCACGTCGTAGCGCTCGACCAGGTTGAGCTTGTCGGTGGGCAGGTACAGGCGATCGCCGCCGGCGTACTCCAGCAGCAGGCACTCGGCCTCGGCGTCGTCGACCTCGATCACCCGCAGGCCCAGGAAGCGGGCCACGCCGTGGTCCACGTGCACACAGTGGTCGCCGGGCTTGAGCGCCTGGGCATCGGCCACGCGGCCGGTGCCGCGGAAGCGTGTCCTGCGGCCCGCGCGCCGTGTGCGCTGGAAGAGTTCGTGGTCGGTCCAGAGCGCGACCCCGGCGTCCTCCCAGACGAAGCCCGCGTGCAGCGACCCCACCTCGAGGGCGGGGCGGGCCGCGAGCCCGTCGGGCGCGGTCTCGTCGAAGAGTTCGGCGAGTCGCCCGGCCTGCGCGCGGTTGTCGCAGAACAGCACCGTGTCGACGCCCTGATCGGCGTGGCGGGCGACGTCGGTGAGCAGCTCGGCCACGCTGCCACGGTGGGACGGCTGCGGATGGGTCCGCACCTGCAGCACCGCCTGCTTCGCGGGCGGGCCCACCGGTCCCTCGACGTTCCCCGGGAGGACCACGTCGCCCATCCACACGTGGCGCAGGACGGCCGACTTTCGTCGCAGCTCGCCCACGGGAGCGATCAGCTCCTCCTCTCGCGGGACGGGATCGCCCCGCTGCAGCCGGTCCAGACGACCGCGGTGGGTCTCCTCGTCGAGCACCTGTTGCCGCTCGCCGAGATCCTCGGGGTCGATCCACACGACCGCGTCACCCTCGGTCAGGTAGTCGAGGTAGCTGGCCTGCGGGTGGAACAGCGGCGCCAGACCCTCGATGCCCGGGAAGTGCAGGCGGTCCTGCAGCCGCTCCATCATGTCGACCCGGTCGTCCTCGCCGACCTCGTCGTGGGCCTCGACCCGGGCCAGGGCCTCGATCAGCGTGTCGTCGTCGACGACCAGGGGCCCGGCGGGAAGGATCTCCACCCGCTCGAACGTGTCGCGGCTGCGCTGGTCGTTGGGTTCGAACAGACGCAGCGACTCGATCTCGTCGCCGAAGAGTTCGATCCGCACCGGCAGGGGATGGCGCGGGCTGAAGACGTCGATCAGTCCGCCACGGACCGCCATGTCGCCCGGCATCTCGACGAGTCCCGCGGCGCGGTAGCCCATCTGCGCCAGGCGCTCACCGAGGCTGTCGGTGTCGACCTCCTGTCCCACGCGCAGTTCCATGCGCGCGGCGCGCAGGGTCTCGCGCGCCATCACCTTGTGACGCAGGCCGTACAGGGTGGTGACGTAGAAGCCCGGCTCGCGGCGGTCGAGGTGGTGCAGCCCGGCCTGGATCGAGGCCAGGATGTCACGCGTGGGCGACTTGCGATCGAAGGGCAGGATCTCGAGCTCGGGCAGGTAGTGGACCGGCGCGACGTCGAAGGTGTTCAGGTCGTCGACCAGCGCCTCGGCCCGCGCGAGGTCCGGGGCCACGATCAGCCACACGCCCTCGGATTCGCGGTACAGCCCGGCCAGGGCATACCCCGGCGCTCCGCCCAGCAATCCCGAGATCGCCAGGTCCTGATCGGCCCGTCCCAGCAGACCGTCGACCCCGCCCAGGCCGTCGAGCCAGTCGTCGATACCGCCCGGGGCGGGCCCGCGCACGTTCTCGGCGGGTTCCATGGCGCCAAAGGCTAGAAAGGGAAGGGCCGGTCCGCCGCTCCGGAATCGATCCGGGGGCTCAACCCGTGAGCGCACGCAGGCGTGCGACGACCGGGGGCAACACCTCGAGCAACCGGTCGACGTCGGCCTCGGTGGTCTCGCGGGACGTCGACAGACGCAGGGCACCGTGCAGACGATCCGGCGCGATCCCCATGGCCACGAGCACCGGACTGGGCTCGAGAGCCCCGGTGCTGCAGGCCGACCCCGCCGAACAGGCGATCCCTTCGCGATCGAGCTGGACGAGCAGGGCCTCGGCCTCCACTCCCGGAACGGTGACGTGCGTGGTGTTCGCCACGCGATCGACCCCGGCCCCGGTGATCTCGAGGTCGGCCACGGCGGCGGACAGACCGGATTCCAATCGCTCGCGCAGCGCCCGCATGCGGGGGATCGCCGTGGGATCCTCCTCGTCGACGCGTTCGAGGGCGCGGGCGAACCCCACGATGCCCGGAGCGTTCAGGGTCCCGGGGCGCCGCCCCTTCTCCTGCCCGCCGCCATGGACGATCGGGGAAGGATCGATGCCACGGCGCAGGATCAGCGCGCCCAGGCCCTTCGGCCCGTGGAACTTGTGGGCCGAGAGCGCGATCAGGTCGGCACCGGCCTCGATGGGGTCCACGGTCGACTTTCCCACCAACTGCACCGCGTCGACGTGCAGCCAGGCCCCGGCCGCACGAGCGCGGGCGGCGACCTCGGCCAGGGGAAGGACCACACCCGTCTCGTTGTTCGCGCCCATGACCGAGACCAGCGCGGTCTCGCCCGGCCGGAGTGCCGCCTCGAGGGCATCGACGTCGAGCCGACCCTGGCCGTCGACACCCACGATCGAGAGCTCGCAGAGTCCCTCGGATTCGAGCATCCGGGCGCAGTCGAGCACGGCAGGGTGCTCGACCGCGGTGGTGACCAGGTGCCTGCGGTCGGGACGGGCGGCCAGACTGCCGCGCAGGGCCAGGTTGTCGGCCTCGGTGGCACCGGCGCAGAAGACCACGTCGCCCGGCCGGACCCCGTAGCGATCCGCGACACTGCGCCGCGCGGCGTTCACCGCACGCGCCACCGGACGCCCCACGTGGTGACCGCTCCCGGCGTTCCCCCACTGCTCGCGGAGGAAGGGGAGCATGGTGTCGAGGACGTCCTCGTCGAGGCGCGTGGTGGCGTTGTTGTCGAGATAGACGGTCCGGTGGGACGGCATGTCGGGAACTCCCCGCCGGGGTGTATCAGTGACGACGGAACTCTGCACCTGGGTGCGTGCCGGCCGATCCCTCCGTCCGGATCGGAGCTTGCTGATCGGGTCGAGGCCCTTGGGGTCGCTCGACCCACAGATTCGGATGGGCCCGCCGATCCGTCCACCCCCTGCCCGGGACGCGTCACCCGTGACCGTCATTCGATCCTTCTGGGTGCTCCTGCTGCTGGCCCTCGCCCTCGCCGGGTACCGCTTCGCGAGCGGCCAGGTCGATCTCGACGGCCTGGGCCGCGAGCGCGAGTACGCCTTCGACCTGGCCTTCGACGTCCGCGGATCGGCCGCCGATTTCGACCTGACCGTGTTCGTCCCCGGAGACGGCATCCACTCGTCGTTGCGCGGAGAGGAGATCCGCGCGGGCGACCTCGAACTCGAGATCCGCGAGGCACCCGAAGGACGTCGCATGGTCGTCCGTGGACGTCGCGACGACCTGCCGGCGCGCGTCGAGTACCGCGTGCGGATCGCGCGGCATCCCGTGCTCTACGAAGTCCCGGCCGACCTGACCTGGGCCGACGTCGACGTGGCCGACCGGCCCGACTCGAACGCCCTGGTACCCGTCGGTCACGTCGAGATCGACCAGGACCTCCATCGCCTCTTCCCCGAGGTGGTCGACGGCAGGGACGTGCCCGTGTCGCCCGAGGGCTTCCGCGCGCGCCTGGCCGACGCCGGGACCGGTCCGATCGAGGCGATCGACCGGATCCACCAGCGGGCCCTGCACGATCTGCGTGCAGCCGATTTCAGCGGACGGACCGATGCGCTCACCGCCCTCCGCCTGGGTGAGGCGAGCTGCGGGGGCAAGTCGCGCCTGATGGTGGCCCAGCTCCGTCGACTGGGGATCCAGGCCCGGCTGGTGGGCGGACTGATCCTGGGCGACGCCGCACGCAAGCGCACGAGCCACGTGTGGGTCGAGGCACTGCTCGGCGATCGCTGGGTCCCCTTCGATCCGTTGAATGCGCATCGGGCCGAGCAGCCGGCCGACTACCTGCGCCTGTACACCGGCGAACTCCCGTTGATCGTCCACACACGCGGCCTGGCCTTCGACTACGGCTTCCGCGCGCCGCTCGACCAGGTGCCGCGGAGCTGGACGACGACCGCCGGCCCGACCATCGGACACGACGCGTTGCCCCTGCTGCGTCGTGACCAGTTCTCGCTGATCCTGCTCGCGCCCTTCGCGTTGCTGATGACGGTGTTCCTGCGGCAGGTGGTGGGGCTGCAGAGCATCGGTGTCTTCCTTCCGGTGCTGCTGGGCTTCTGCGTCACGCAGGTCGGATGGGCGCTCGCCGGGCTGTTGCTGTCGCTCGCCGTGGTGCTCGGCGTGGCGGTGCGGTGGGCGGTAGCGCGCTTCGGCCTCCTGCAAGTCCCCCGATCGGCGTTCCTGATCACCTTCCTCATCCTGGTGTTCCTGCTCTTCACCGTCTCGATCGAGCGCTTCGGGATCGAATCGGGCCGCGGCGTGCTCGTGCTGCCGATCGCCGCGATGGCCATGGCCGTCGAGCGCTTCACCGTGGAGGCCCAGGACCGCGGGCTCGGTGAGGCCTCGTCGCTCCTGGCGCAGACCATGATCCTGGCCGCTCTCTCGGCCCTGGTGCTCATGCAGCCCGTGTTCGAGGTGCTCACGGTGACCTTCCCCGAGATCCTGCTCGTCGTGCTGGCCGAGATCATGGTCGTGGGTCGCTATCGCGGACTGCGTCTGCTGGAGCTGCACCGCTTCGGCAGCGTGCGGACGGGGCCGGCATGAGCGACGAACGCCGACCCGTGCTGGGCATCAATCGCCGCAACCTGGACTTCGTGTTCGACGATCCCCGTCCGGGCCGCTTCCGCGATCTCGACGACAAGCTGCGCGGCAAGCGCCGTCTCGAAGCCGCCCACGTGACCGTCCCGCGTACGCTCGGCGTGATCGAGGACGCCGGCGACGGAAGCACACTGCACGAGGTCCTGCGCGATCGACACAAACTCGTCGTGAAGCCCGCGCGAGGATCGGGAGGGCGCGGCATCCTCGTGCTCGAGCGCGACGGCGAGACCTGGCGCACGCCGGGCGGACGGCGTCTGAGCGTGGAGCAGGTCGAGGAGCACGTGGCCGACGTCCTGTCGGGAAGTTTCAGTCTCGACGAAGCCCCCGACGCGGTCGTCCTCGAGGAACGGATCAGTCCCCACTCCTTCCTGCGCGAACTGTATCCGGACGGTCTGAGCGACCTGCGGATCGTGGTCGAGGACGGCGAGCCGATCCAGGCCATGCTCCGCGTGCCCACCGACGCCAGCGACGGTCGTGCGAACCTGCACGGGGGTGGGCTCGGGCTGGGCATCGACCTCGACACGGGTCGCGTGCACCACGCGGTGCAGGGGCGGCGTCCGGTCGAGTCCCATCCGGACACCGGGGTCGCGCTCGTGGGTCGTGGCGTTCCGGAGTGGGATCGCTGCCTCGAGGTCGCCCGCGCGGCGGCCTCGGCCTTCGGTGAGATCCGGTACCTCGGCGTGGACATCGTGCTCGACGCTGCGCGTGGCCCCATGGTGCTCGAGATGAACGCCCGCCCGGGGCTGGCCATCCAGGTCGCCAACCGAGAGGGCCAACCGGTGCGTCGCCGCGTCGCGCCGGGTCGCCTCGAACGCGTCACACAGATCACGGCCTGGCTCGTGCTCGCCTTGCTGCTGGTCACCCCGGCGGTCTTCGGATCCTGGCAGGACCGCTCCGACACCGAGGTGCGCACCGTCCGCACCGAGAACGCCGACGCCGAGGATGCCGAGTCCATCGTCGAGAGTGATGGGATCGAGTGGTCGGACGAAGGCGTGCCGATCTCGAGTGTCGACGCGCGCTTCGCGCGAGCTCGGGAAGCGGCGGCCGCTGGCGACACGACCACGGCGCTCGCCCTGTACCGCGAAGCCGCCCGCGATCCGTCGCTGGCGCCTTTCGCCATGAACAACATCGCCCTGATCCATCGCGCGAACGACGACCTGCCGCGAGCCCGGGAGGTGCTCGAGTCGGCCCTGGTCGCACACCCGGACTACGCCCGGGGCTCGTACAATCTCGGACTGATCCTGCGGGATCTGGGACGGACGGACGCTGCCGAGTCCTCGTTCCGCCGCGCCACCGAACTGCGCGCCGGCTACGCCCGGGCGTGGAGCGAGCTCGGCGAACTCCAGATGGACGGCGGCGACACCCTCGCTGCCCGCGCCTCGCTGGAGCAGGCGGTCCGCTTCGACCCCGATGCCATCGCCGACCGCTGGAGGCTGGGTCGCGCGCTGCTCCAGTCGGGCCAGCCCGGTCTGGCGGCCGAGCGGCTCCGCGAGGCCGTGGTCCTCGGTGGAGGCGACGTCGCCACGAAGGACTGGGTGGTCGCGCGGCTCGTGCACACGGCCCGGACCGGCGCGGAGCTCTCTTCGGCTTCGCTCGATTCGTTCTCGGAGGCGGTCGAATCCATCGCAACGTCCGCCGACCCGCTTTCGAGCGCGACGGTACTGTGGGGTGAACTGCTCTGGCTCCGGGGAGACCTGGAGGCCGCCCTCCGGTGGTTCGACGGACCGACCGTCGAACTCCACTCGGTCCGGGCGATCGCCGTCGCCGCGCTCCTGGACCTCGAGACGGGACGCTGGGAGTCGGCCCGACGCCGCCTCGAGAGCTCCGACGCGCCGGTCCTCGACCGGCTCCGCGGAGCTCTCCGCCTGGCGGAAGCCGTCGACGCCGGCCGTGGGACCGAAACCATGCACTTCGACCGGGCTCCCCTGCTCGAGCTCGCGCGACGCCGCGTCCTGGAGCGCGATGCATCCCTGGTCCTCGACACCGGCCCGTCCGTCGGCGACGAAGTCGAGCGCGCATGGCGGCGCACCGGGCAGGTCTCGGACCGATCCGGGACCGTGATGCGCCTGTACGGGACCGACCCTCGCCGCCGACTTCCGCTGCCGGCGACCCTGTTGTCGTGGTGGACCTCGAGAGCCGGCGGCGCCGAGGCGGGACCCGACACCCTCGACCGGACCTCGCCCCTGTTCGTCCCACGTCTGCGCGAACGTTTCGAAGCGTCTGCGGCCCGTGGCGACTTCGACACCGCGCACGCCAGCGGCATGCGTCTGATCGATCTCGTGTCCCGGCCGGAGCCGGTGATCCTCACGCTCGTCGACATCGAACTGCAGCGCGACGAGCCCGCGATCGCGCGCTCCCTGTTGGAGAGCATTCCGCGGAACAGCCGATCGCGGCCCGACGTCCAGCGCGCCGAGGCCCGCGTCCTGCGGGCCGAGGGCGACGATCGCGCTGCGCGCGAGGTCCTCGAGGACCTGGTCGAGGCCGATCCCCTCGACGCCGAACTGCGCGTCGAGCTGGCCCGCGTCCAGAGCGCCACGGAACGGTGGCGCGCCGCCACGGAGAGTTGGCGCGAGGCGACCCGCCTCGTGCCCGACCGCGGCGACTGGTACGTGGGCCTCGCCCACTCCCTGATGGAGCGTCGACGCTACGACGACGCCGTCGGGGTCTGGAACCGCGCACTGGCCCTTCCCCTGGGCCCGGACACGCGACGGAGCGCGCACTTCAACCGGGCCCTGGCCCTGCAACGCGAGGACCAGCTCGAACCGGCGGTCGCGGGTTGGGACAGCGTGCTCGCCCGTCGTCCCGACAGCCGCAGTGCGCGCTTCAATCGCGCGCTCGCCCTGCAACGCCTCGATCGACGCGCCGCGGCCATCGAGGCCTACCGATCGGTCCTTGCCATCGATCCCGACCACGAGGCGAGCCGCGAGAGGCTCGCAGCGCTGCTCGAGGAGACCACACCATGATCCTCTCCCGCCGACTCCTCGCTCTGCTCACGCTGATCGCACTCGCCCCCGGCGCGGGGGCCGCGTCGTGGGAACCCGTCGACAGTGACCTCTGGATCCCGATCGGTCCCGAGGGATCACCCGACCGCGTCCGGCTCGAGGCCGGCGGCGAGCCCCTCGACTCCCGCCTCTGGACGTGGATGGCACCCGGCGACACGCTGCGCTTCGCGGTCCGGGGCGAGGGACGACTGCGCGTCGAGACCCGTCCGTCGTTCCGCACCGACGCGCCGGTCCGGCGCTACCGCCTGGGCGTCGTCACCGATCCGGCGACCACCCGCCGGCTGGTCCGCCGCAGCCGATTCGAGGCGCTCGCGACCCTGACCGGCGATCGAGCGGACACCCTGCGTCTGGCCGCACGTGATCGCTGGGAGACCGATCTCGTCGCCGGTGCACGCGAGATCCGCGTGTTCCTCCGCGAGGAACGCAGCGCACCGGTCCTGACGCGCGTCCTCGCCCGTGGCGACGTCCGCGTGCTCACCGATGTGGCCCGGGAACCCGACACCGTCGAACCCGGCGACCGGAGCTGGTCGACCGAGCTCGAACTGGCCGCAGTGGGCTACGACGACAACGCCTATCTGACGCCGCGCGACGAGACGGGACGGACCGAGGAGTTCCAGTGGCCCCTGCGTCTCGAACTCGACTGGTCCCCCGTCGAGACCCCGAGCTTCGAACTGGAGTTCGACTACGACCTCGAGTCGCACCGCTACGCCGACGAGATCCTCGACGAGACGCAACATCGGGTGTCGCTGCGGCAGACCTGGGACGACCGCGAACTCCCCCTGCTCGGTCCGTCGCGCCTGCGCCTCGAACAACGTTACCGTCATCGCGACAAGACCTTCTTCGGACGGGGAGACGACGAGGAGTTCGAGACCTCGTCCGACGTGATCCTCGACGCCCGCGTCGCTCTCGGCAACCGCTTCGACTGGAACGAGGGTCGCCTGCTCGCGGATCTGCGCAGCCGTCCGGGCCGTCGATGGACGCTCGAAGCCGAAGTCTTCGCCCTCCGACGCGACTACACCGACGACTTCGAGCAGGAACCCGACATCTACGCGCTCGACCAGTGGCGCTACGGCGGCGAACTGGCCGTCGCCCGAGCGCTGGGGGGCGACTGGAGCGTCGTCGCCGACGCCGGCTTCCAGGCCTGGAACTACGACGAGAAGTTCGCCCGTGACCGGATCGGCACGTTCACGCCGGAGACGACCACGCTCTACCATCGGATTCCGCTCGGTCTGGAGCTGGAGCTCGACCCCCGGCGCGGTCTGCACGTGGAGGTCGGCGGGGGAGCATTGATCACCCGCGACCGCCGCGCCTCCTACTGGGACCGCACGACGTGGATCGGCGAGGTCGACACCGAATGGGTCGCGGACCGTTGGTCGGTGGGGGGACGGCTGCGCCGTTCGGTGACGACCTACGACAACGCGACGATCGGCAACGACGTCGGAGCACCCCTCCGCGAGAAGGACAGCTGGCGGGGCGAACTCGAACTGGAATGGGAATGGAGTCGATCGGTGGCGTCGATCGTGCGCTACGAAACCGAGGACCTGCGCAACGACCTGCCGACCTTCGCCTACCGGCGCAACCTGTGGCAGTTGATCTTCCGGTACGAGATCTGATCGAGACGAGGGGGACGGCCCGTCGGACCGCCCCCCGTCGCACCCTTCCGTCGGCCTCGCGCTTCCTCGGGAAGGGGCGATCCACTGTCGCGGCGGATCAGCGGCCGCGGTGCGTCCTCCGACCATGACCACCGGGACCGCGATGCGTCGCGTCTCCCCGGTGCGCGCCGTGCCCGCCACGACCGCCGGCCTCGAGCATCATGGTCTGCAGCGTGGCGAAGAGTTCGCGCTGCTGCGGATCGAGCACGTCGGTGATCGTGTCGCGGGTCTCGCCACGCAGGACGCGGCGCCGGCCACCGGAGTCGAAGAGATTGGGCATCGGACCGCCCACGGCCATGCGTTCGGCCCGCTCCTGCATGGCCCGCTGCTCGGCCGCTTCCAGAGCGTTCTCCACCGCGGCCCGCTGATCGGAGTCCAGATCGAGGATCGCGGTCAGGTGTGCGAGTCGCTGGGTACGCATGTCCTCGATGCGTTCGGCGTGCCCCGCTCCGCGTTCGGCCCGACGCTCGGCCCGCAACCGCACGAGTTCGTCGTTCTGTTCGGACGTGAGGATCGCGACCAGACGCTCCTGATGGGATTCGCGGATCCGCTTCGCCTCGGCCTCGAGAGCCGTGGTCGGCTCCTGGTCCGGCCCGACCCGACCACGGAGGGCACGGAGCGAGCCGCGCGTGGCGGCGTACAGGGCATCGATCTTCGCCCGCTGGTCGTCGGTCAGGTCGAGCTGGTGCACGAGCATGTCCTGCGCACCGTGACCGCGGCCCTGCATGCGATCGGCACCCCCGCGGGGACCGTGGCCCGGCCCGTGGCCCCGGCCACCGTGACCGCGTGCTCGCATGCGCCCGGGACCGTCACCACGCCGGCCGACGCGCGGCCCGTTCTCGGACAGCAGGTCGACCAGGGCGATCATGTCGCCGGTGTCGACGGCCGGGGCCACGTCGACGAGGAACTGCACGGCCGGCGGGGTCGGACGCTCGCCACGCCGACCGCGGTGCCCACCGCGGCGTGGGCTGCGGCGCTCGGCGCGGTTCTCCGACCACGCCAGGCGGGCCTCGGCCAGAGCGGCGCGCTGGGAGGCGTCGGCGTCGATCGCCGCGGCCATCTCGTCGACCGTGGGCAGTTGGGGCCGCGCCGTGCGATCGCCCCCACGTCCACACTGGGCCCAACCGTCGGTGGAGAAGGCGAGCGCGAGGATCAGGAAGGTCAACAAGCCCGCGGTCCGGGCGGTCGTCTGCATCTTCATCGGCTCACTCCTGGGTGGGGACGGGCCTTCGGCCCGGTCCGTGTCCTCGGGTACGCCGTGAAGACTAGGAACCATCTGTGGCAGAGATGTGGCAGCCGGCGGGCAAAGTGCGGCAGGTCGACGACGGCACGCTCAACGCCCGACCCGCGGCAGCTCGACGACGAGGCGTGCGCCCCGCGGTTCGACGTTCATCGCCCGGACCGCACCCCCGTGGCGCTCGACGATCTCGCGGACGATGGCCAGCCCGAGGCCCGTTCCGGGCGTGCTCCGCGAGCGGTCGCCGCGATAGAAGCGATCGAACACGCGTGGCAGGTCCGTGGGCCCGAAGCCGGGGCCGTCGTCGGTCACGGTCAGGACCGCCGCCTGCTCACCCTCGACTCCGACCTCGACACGTCCCCCGCGGGGGACGTGACGGAGGGCGTTGCCCAGGAGATTGTCGAGGACCTGCTCCAGTCGCAGGCCGTCGGCGTGCACCTCGACCGGGTCGTCGGGACCCGACCATGCGAGCCGTAGGCCCTCGCGTTCGAAGATCGGACGGAATCGTTCGACCGAGTGCCGGGCCAACGAAGCGAGATCGAGATCGACCCGCACGAGCTCGGTGGTCCCGGCCTCCAGACGGCCCAGCTCGAGCAGATCGGCGAGCAGGCGATCCATGCGCTCGGACGCGTGCAGCACGTCGCGCAGGTAGCGCTCCCGGTCGTCGACGGACAGGTCGACCCCGGGATCGAGGAGGGTCTCGGCGTAACCGCGGATGGCGGTCAGCGGCGTCGCCAGATCGTGGGAGATGTCGGCCAGCAGCTGCCGACGCTCGCCCTGGACGGCATCGATCTCGTCGCGGGCGGCTTCCAGCGATGCGGTCATGGCGTTCAGACGGCGCCCGAGTCTTCCGATCTCGTCGTCGCCGGGCGCGGGGATCCGCGCCGTGAGATCCCCGTCTTCGACGCGGGCTGCAAGGGTCTCGAGCCGCTGCAGACGTCGCTGCAGACGATGCGAGAGGAACAGACCCGCCACGGCCGCGATCAGCAACGCGACCGGCAGGAAGATCAACGCCTGCCGCGGCAGGAACTCGACGATGCGCAGCGGGCGGCGCGGCTGCATGACGCAGAGCACCGCTCCGGTCGACAGGGTGCGCGCGGCGGTCACCTCGAGCTCGGCGGCCCGGTCCGGAGGCGGGCCCGGCCCCCGTCCGGCGGGCGGCGCAGGCAGCGCTTCGGCTCCTTCGTACGCACGCCAGGCACGCTCGAGACGCCGTTGCCAGCCCCGGCCTCCGGACTGGGCCAGGATCCACCGGCCGGCGATCGTGCGCAGGACCAACCGCTGGGGCGAGCTGGGATCGTTCGCGGCACGGATCGCACGGGCGACGCGTCGCAGGTCGTCCTCGGCGAGCGCTGCCTCGATCTCGGGCGCGCTCCGTTCCACCAGGAACTCCGCCCGGTTCTCCTGGAGCTGCCGCGTCGCAGGCTCGACGATCCCGACCACCACGAGCGCTTGCAGCGCGGTCGCCAGCAGGAGCACGCCGAGGAAGGCGCCGCCGAGCGTCCAGAAGAGACTGCGTCGACGTGGCAGACCGGCCACCTCAGGCGTCCTCGGCAAAGCGGTAGCCCGCCCCCCACACCGTCTGCACGTAGCACGGGTGGGCCGGGTCGGGCTCGAGTTTGCGACGGAGCCGGCTGACCAGGCTGTCGATGCTCCGGGCGTCGACGACCCGGTCCTCGCCCCAGACCTCGCGCATGAGCGCTTCGCGCGCGTAGACGCGCCCGGGGCGGGTGGCGAGGAAGTGCAGGAGCTCGAACTCGAGCGAGGTCAGGTCGACCGGGTCGCCGTCCAGTTCGGCGCGTCGCCGCCCCGCGTCGATGCGCAGGGGCCCGCGTTCGACGATCTCTCCCGCGGCCGACACCCGGGTGCGACGCAGCAGCGCCCGGACGCGGGCCACCAGCTCTCGCGGACTGAACGGCTTGGTCAGGTAGTCGTCGGCGCCGAGTTCGAAGCCCAGGATCTTGTCGGCCTCGCCACTGCGAGCGGTCAACAACAGGACGGGCAGGTCGCTGCGTTCACGCAGACGACGGGTGATCTCGAGGCCGTCGAGGCCGGGAAGCATGATGTCGAGCACCACGAGACGCGGATCGTGCTCGCGGATCGCGGCCAGGGCCAGGTCCCCCTCGTGCACGCTCCGGCAGGGCAGACCCACGGCTTCGAGATTGCGGACCACCAGCTCCGCGATCGACCGGTCGTCCTCGACCACCAGGATCGGTCGTTCCATCGAAGCACTCCCTCGTCGGCTCCGGACGCCGGCAGGATACCTGCATTCCGATCTTCGAACACCCGGTGTGTCGCCGGGCACAGGGCTTGCTGTAAGGATTTCGTTAAGATACCATGAACACAACGTTGAGCTGCCCGGAGTTCGGCGTCTCCACCGGGACGAGGAGGTGCATCGTGAACCACACACTGCGAACCGCCGCCACCCTCGCCGTCCTCTGTTCCCTGCTGTTCGGAGCCGCCTCCGTCGGCGCCGCCGACGCAACCGTGGCATCGATCCCCGACCACCGGACACCCCTCCGGATCGCTCCCTACGACCGACCCGTGGTCCAGACGGCCATCGAGGCCCAGGCCTGGGTCGTCCTGAGCGCCGCTCGCGACCATGCTCGCGCCCACGAGGGTCGTTATCCCACCGACGTCGACGAACTGACGCCCTGGCTGCCGCGGGGCGAGCGCATGCGCGATCTGTGGACGGGCGAGCTCCGGGTTCCCACCGACGATCCGCAGGCCCTTCCCGGGACCGTCGTGTACCGCCCAATCGTCTGGGAGGGACACTCCGTGGGCGGGGAGGTCATCGCTCTCGGTCCCTGGGGCGAGACCGCGACCTTCGTCAGCGACCTCGGGTGGTGGAAACGCACCCGGGAGCTGGCCGTGAATCTGCCCTGAGACGAAACTCGGGCTCGATCTCCGCAGAGAGAGGCGGAGGGCCCGGTCCCGTGAACGGTCAGGCCGCCGGGGCCGGGCCTAGGCGCCGCGCCAACAGACCTTCGGCCACCAGCAACAGACCCGCCGCGATCAGGAACCAGTGATGGATGGGCCGTCCGCGGCGGGCAGCGCGCACGGCCTCCTCGGTGGCCGCCCCTTCCAGGACCGCGAAGCGCAGCCCTGTCTCCGGCTGGAAGAGCTCGGCGAATCCCGAGGGATCCCACCACTGACGGCGCGACTCGCTGCGCGCGACGTTGACCGCCACCGACCCCAGACTGCGCCCGTCGCTCTCGAAGCGGTACAGGCCCGGGGATTCCGCGACCGGCCCGTGCAGACGCGCGGGTCGCGTGCTCGCGTCGAGTTCCACCGGCCTGCGTTCACGATCGGGGCCGACGACCGTCCATCGGGCCGAGGCGTCGGACACGTCGGCCACTTCGATCACCGGACTCTCGCCCACCGCGAAGTGCCGATCGAAGCGCCCCCACCCGGCCGTGGCCAGATACCCCGTCAGACGCTGGACCAGCGGCAGGAACATGGGCGAGAACGCGATCTCGCCGGCCACCGCGGAGGTCTCGAAGGCGCACACGATCACACGCCCCTCGCCCACCTCGATCTCCGTCGCCGCCGCCCCACCCCCGGCGTAGCGCAGGAGCGGCCGCCCGATGGTCTCGTCCATGCGGAAGAAATTGCGAAGCCGTACTTCCTCGAGCGTGGCACGAGCCTCGGGCTCGAGGTCGGCGAAGACGGGGTGGTCGGGCGCCGACACCTCCAGCCGCTCGAACACGTCCTCGTCGCCACGGAAGGGTCCGAGCCGCAGGTTCGTCCATCCGGACAGCAGACGCTGGTTCGTGTAGGTGCGCACGCGGGGATCGCCGGCGAACAGCAACATGGTCCCGCCGCGACGCAGGTAATCGCCCAGCGCCGCCAGCCGGGCCGCGCCGAGGTCGCGCAGGTCGACCCCGAGCACGACCGGTGCCTCGGGCAGGGTCTCGACGTCGAACCGGGCCGCCAGCTCGACCCTCGGCGCGAAACGTCCCTGGCCCGCCCGGTCGGGATCGAGTGCGGTCAGCAGGAACAGCAGCGGATCCCGCGCGCCCTCCTCACCGGTCACCCCGCGCAGGACGCGCACGGGGACCTGATCGCTCACCGCCAGCACGAAGAAACTCTCGTCGTCGAGCGCGTAACGATCGGGCCGCAGCCGCACCGAGCCGCCGGCGTCCCCCGCTTCGGGCAGGGTCAGCGGGAAGCGGTGGCGGGCGCTCCCTCCCGGCGGCACCACGATGCCGGTCTCGCCGACGGTCGTGCCCTCGAGCTCCAGGAAGAGAGGGGTCTCGACGGTCTCGGCACCGTTCTGGGAGACCCGCGCGCGGATGTCGATGGTCTCGCCCTGCCGGAGCAGGACACTCTGCGGCGGGATCGGGTCGACCGTGCGGTTCACGAAGGGTTCCGAGGCGACGGGTCGCAGGAAGACCGCCGTGTCGTCGACCTCGCGCGCGGTCCGCAACCAGCGCGCGCGCACCGTCGAGTCGACATCGGCGATCTGGAAGTCACCCACCAGGTAGATCTCGCGGCGCGGACGTTCGGCCCGATCCAGGAACTCCAGTGCGTCCTCCAGCGCGGCGACGTAGTCGGTGGCCCGCGCACCGGGTTCGACCTCGCCGAGTTCGGCGGCGATCAGTCCGGGGTCGCGCACGAACTCGGAGAAGAGCGGTCGCGTGACGTCGCTGTACAGCAGCACGGCGACCTCGTCGTCGCCCTCTGCGGTCCGCGCGATCTCGATCGCCTCGTCCCGTGCACGGTCGAAGATCGTGCCCTCGGAGACCTCGGCCTGCATGCTCGCGCTGTTGTCGAGCAGCACCACCACGCTCGTGCCCTCGCCCCCGCCGGCGAGTCCGGCCAGGGCCCCGGTGAGCGTCGGGCGTGCCGCGGCCAGCACCACGCAGACCACGATCAGGATGCGTAGCAACAACAGGAGCAGCCGCCGCAGGTTCATGCGGCGCATCTGTCTCTCCTGCGTGGGCTGCAGGAAGCGCAGGGGCGCGAAGGGGACCTCGACCACCTGACGGCGGCTCAGGAAGTGCAGCAGGATGGGGATTCCGGCTGCCAACAGGCCGAAGAGGAGTGCCGGGTTCAGGAACTGCACGGAGCGGTCCTTCGGGATTCGGGCTTCACGCGAGCCGCGATCGCTTGTTCAGGTAGGCCAGCAGGGCCACCTCGAAGGGGGTGTCGGTCGACAGCGGCACGTAGTCGATGTCGTGCTGCCGACACTCGCGGGCCAGACGACCACGCCAGCCACGGATGGCCTCCTGGTAGCTCTGCCGCAGGTGCCAGGGCTGGGTCCGCACCGGGTCGACCGTCTTCTCGGGATCGACGAACTTCGCCTCGCGGCCGATCTCCAGGTCGATCTCCCGCGGGTCGAGAAGGTGCATGACCAGCACCTCGTGCTGACGGTGCCGGAAGTGCTTCAGCCCCTGCAACACACGGTCGGGATCGTCGATCAGGTCGCTGATGATCACGATCAGGCCGCGCCTCCACACCATCTCGGCAATGCGATCGAGCACGCGGCCCACGTCGGTCTTCTCCCCCGCTTCGGCACGGTGCAGCACGGTGAGCAGATGATTGAGCTGACGTCGGCTGCTGCGCGGCGGGATCATGGTCCGCGGCGCGTCGTCGAAGGTGGCCAGCGCGACGGCGTCGTTCTGCTTGATCAACAGATAGCCCAGCGCCGCCGCGAGCAGCTTGCCGTAGCGGAGCTTGCTGATCCGCCCGGCCTCGGGCGTGGCGTCCATGCTGGCCGACACGTCGAGGAGGATCCGCGCCTGGAGGTTGGTCTCCTCCTGGAAGACCTTCACGTAGTGGCGATCGGTCTTCGCGTACACACGCCAGTCGATGTTCTGTGTGGACTCGCCGGGCTGGTACTGCCGGTATTCGGCGAATTCCACACTGAAACCGTGGTAGGGACTGCGGTGCAGACCCACCAGGAAACCCTCGACGAGGGTGCGAGCGATGAAGTCGAGCGCTCCGAGACGACTGACGACCTCGGGCTCGAGCATGCGGTCGGCTTCGGCCGCCACGATCAGTCTCCCGCCGCGGCGACGAGCTCACGGATCAGGTCGTCGGTGGTGACCCCTTCGGCCTCGGCGTGGAAGTTGGTCACCAGGCGATGGCGCAGCACCGGCAGGGCCACCGCGCGGACGTCGTCGATGGAAGGCGTGGGGCGCCCGTCGAGCGCGGCCCGTGCCTTCGAGCCCAGGATCAGGTACTGCGCGGCGCGCGGCCCGGCACCCCAGCTCAGGAACTCCTTCGCCTGCGGGTGCGCGTCGTCGGTGCGCGAACGGGTGAGACGGGTGAGCCGCACCGCGTATTCGACCACGTTGTCGGCAGCGGGCACGCCGCGCACGAGTCGCTGGAACTCGAGCACTTCCTCGCCCGTCATGACCGGTTCCACTCCGTCGCCGGGTGCGCCGGTGGTGCGGTGGACGACCTCGAGTTCCTCGGCGAGTTCCGGGTAGTCGATCCTGATGTTGAACATGAAGCGATCGAGCTGGGCCTCGGGCAGCGGATAGGTGCCCTCCTGCTCGATCGGGTTCTGCGTGGCGAGCACGAAGAAGGGGGGATCGAGATCGTAGGTCTTCCCGGCGATCGTCACCTGCCGCTCCTGCATGGCCTGCAGCAGGGCAGCCTGGGTCTTCGGCGGCGTCCGGTTGATCTCGTCGGCCAGGACGATGTTGGCGAAGATGGGCCCGCGAATGAACTGGAACACGCGTTGACCGGTGCTCTGGTCCTCCTCGAGCACCTCGCTGCCCGTGACGTCGCTGGGCATGAGGTCGGGCGTGAACTGGATCCGCTTGAACTCGAGGTTGAAGGCGCGCGCCACCGACGAGATCAGCAGGGTCTTGGCCAGGCCCGGCACCCCCTCGAGCAGCACGTGACCGCCGGCGAAGAGCGTGAGCAGGAGCTCGTCGATCACCTGCCGCTGGCCCACGATCGACTTGCCGATCTCCGAGTACAGGCGCTCGCGCAGGGCGCCCAGACGTTCCATGCGTTCCAGATCGTTGCTCACGCCGGTTCCACTTTCGGGCTCGGGAAGGGGACTGCGAAGCTAGCGGACCGATCGCGGCCCCACAAGGCGGCGCGTTGAGGGCCCGGCCGGGCTTTGCTAACGTTCTTCGTTCGGGCCCGCTCCGACCGCGGGCTGGACCCGGTCCAACGGTGCGCACCCCGTCCGGGTTCCCGGACCCGGACATCGCCGCCGGCGTGGACCCCCTCTCGGCCCTTCGACGGAATCCGCTCCGACGGATTCGATCGGATCACCCTACCATGATGGACCTACGTCGTGTCTTCACCCTGGCGGGTCTGTGCGTCGCGCTCGGCGCGGCGGGCTGCGGACCCGGCCCCGAGGCGACCGAGTTGCCCGAGCGCGTGCTCGTGGTCGCCGTGGAGTCGCTGAGCCCCGAACAGGTCGACCGCATGCTGGCCGACGACCGACTTCCCGTGCTCGGCCGGCTGATCGAACAGGGAGCGCGAGCCCGTCTGGTCGCTCCCGACCCACTCGATCCGGCCATGCTCTGGGCGACCGCGTTCACCGGGAAGAAGGCCCGCGAGCACGAGATGATGGGCGAGTTCGTGACCCTGCCGAGCGGAAAGCGATCGCTGCCCCCCAGTTCGATGCGGCAGTCGAAGACCTTCCTGCAGATCGCCGGCGACGCGGGACTCACCGTCGTGGGCGTCGGACTGCCCTTCTCCTGGCCGGCCGAAGTGCACAACGGAGCGCTCGTGACTCCGCAGGTCGCACCGAACCGCTGGACCGAGACCGCCGAGCATTCCTTCGAGGCCGAGCCCGGGGTCATGTCGACCTACCCGCCCGAACTGTACCGGGACGTGGCTCCATTGATCCGCTCGATCGACGACCTGCCCCGGGAGACGGCGACTTCGCTGTTCCGTCTGAACGAGAGCGAATACCGCATGCTCTACGACGAGCCCCTGGGCTCGATCTACGAGCTCGAGAACCCGCTGCGTGACATCGGACTCACGTTGCAGCGCGACCAGAGCTTCGTGGACGTCACGGCGATGCTCTCCGAGCAGTACCGGCCGGACGTGGCGGCGCTGCACCTGGAACTGCTGGAACCGGTGCAGCGTGTGTACTGGCCCTTCGCTCGCCCCGAGCGCTACCCGACGACCCCGGCCGAGAGCCGCCGGCGCTTCCGGGACACGGTCGCCGCGGCCTACCGTCGGGTCGACACGCAGATCGGCGAGCTCCTCGGAACCCTCCCCGAGGGCAGCACGGTGTGCGTGGTGGGGCAGCGGGGCTTCGGGGACGGACCCGACCCCAGGGATCCGGACGGCGGCCGCCCGGTGCCCCAGCCGACGAACGAGACGATGATGGTCCTGTGGGGACGTGGCGTGGAACGCGGGGTCGACCTCGGGCGCGCCCAGTTGATCGACGTCACGCCCACGCTGCTGCGTCTGATGGGTGTTCATCTCGGGTCCGACATGAGCGGTCGGGTCCTGCGGGACGCCCTGCTCGACGCCTTCGAGCAGGCCAATCCCGAGCGAACGCTGGCCAGCCACGACGAGGACTGGGATCCGTCCCAGCGCTATCCCGAGGCTCCGGGCGCACCGGTCCAGGAGGGCACGTCCCTTCCGGCGCCGGAGACGCCGACACCCGACGAGGGGAAGACACCGTGAACCGCGACGACCGCTTCGACGAGCTCGACGCCGAGATGCTCGACCTCGAGCGCGAGCTCGAGCGCGAGCTGGAGGACCTGCCCGGCTCCGACCGCGAGGACGCCCAGCGTCAGCCGCACGTCGGCTACGTGGTGCTCTACGCCACCGACGTCGAGGAGATGGCCGACTTCTACGAAGGCGTCTTCGGCTTCCCGCGCCGCTACGAGACGGGGTCGACCGTGGAGATGCTGGCCGGCACGATCGTGCTCGCCCTGACCGACGAGAACGAGTTGATCTCGACCCTCGGCCTCGACAGCCTGCCGCGGCCCTTCGAGGGCCGTGCCTCGCACACGATCCTGGTCGAGGACGTCGACCGCTGCTTCGAGGCCGCGGTCGCCCTCGGTGGGCAGGTCCTGCGCGAACCGCACGACACCGACTGGGGCATGCGTTCCTGCTGGGTGCGCGATCCGGCCGGCCACCTGCTCGAGATCGGCCGCCATCAGCGCTAGGCCGCGGCCCTCAGGCCTCGTCCTCGCGGCGTAGCGGAAGCTCCACCGCCGAGCGCAGGTGCAGGTCGCGCTGCGGGAAGGGGATCTCGATCCCGTCGGCCTTCAGGGCGTACCAGATCTCGAAGAGCAGCCGGCTGCGGACCTGCGGCAGCTTCCACGCGTCGTCGATCCACGAGCGCAGGGTGAAGTCGATCGAACTCTCGCCGAAGGCCTCGAAGAGGACTCCCGGCTCGGGCTCGGCGAGCACGTCGTCGCACGCGCGCGCCACCTCGAGCAGGATCTCGCGTACACGGTTGGGGTCGGAGCGATAGCTCACGCCGACCGGGACATCGACCCGCTTCAGCTCGTCGCCGTAGCTGTAGTTGATGACCTTGTTCTCGACCAGGATCGAGTTCGGCATGATCAGGTCGTCGCCCTCGCGGGTCCGCAGGACGCTCGCGCGCAATCCCACCCGCTGCACGCGGCCGTCGGTCCCGTCGACGGTGAGCACGTCGCCACGCTCGACGGTGCGCTCGAACAGAAGGATCAACCCGCTGGTGAAGTTGTTCACCACGTTCTGCAGACCGAAGCCGATGCCCACGCCCAGCGCACCGAAGGCGATCTTGAGCGTGGTCAGGTCGAAGCCCACGAACTCCACGCCGATGATCACGCCGAGCACGACCAGCGCGTAGCGCACCACCGTGCCGACGGCCTCGGCGACCGGCACTTCGATCCCCATGCGCGGCAGGACCCGGTGACCCAGCAGGGCCTGCACGATCCGGCCCACCACCGAAGCGCCGAGCACCACCGCGATGGCGAGCAGGATCGAGAACAGACTGATGGGCGTGTCGCCGGCCGTCACCAGCGGCCGCTGGATCACCCGGATCGTCGGGTCGAGCAGCTGGAGCTGCTGCAGGACCAGCAGGACGAAGAGCGTGGGAGCCACGACGCGCCGCAGCCGCCGACGGCGCGATCCGGGGGGCAGGACTTCGCGCAGGAGCTGGTTGACCAGCCGGAACACGAGGAAGAACCCCAGGATGGGCAGCACACCGCTGCTCTGTCCGACCCAGTCGGGGCGGAGATGACGCAGGACCTCCAGGCCCACGGCGCTGAACATGAGCGCCGCCAGTGGCCACACCACCACCCGGAGGAACCTTCGCAGAACACCCGTTTCACGCCGTTCGTCGGCGACGTGCTCGGGGATCCGGTGGGTCAGCAGCAGAGAGAGCGGCCAGGTGAGCAGCGTGACCGCCAGCAGGATCCCCACTTCCCGGACCCATCCCGACGCGGCCAACCCACCCAGCAGTCCCGGAACCGATTCGATCGCGGTGGCAGCATCCAAGAGCGCGCGCTCCTCGCACCGGTGTGCTAGCATCGAAGATCGACGAACTCCGACACGGAGGTGGGCCCATGGCCACCACGGTCATCATCTCGCGAGACCCGGAACTGCATGCCTTCGCCGCTCGATCCGTTCCCGGCGACCTCACCTGGGTCGAGAACTGTGCCGATCTCGATTCCGCACTCAGCCTAGCGGTCACCCGCGTCCTCGTCGACTTGAACGTCGAGTGGGAAGAGGACCTGACCGGCTGCATCGCCCGCTGCAAGGAGCGCGGCGTGAAGTCCGTGGTCGCCTTCCTGCACGAGCGCAAGGGCGACGTGGCGATCCGGGCGCATCTGGCCGGTGCCGACCGCGTGATCTCGCAGGCACAGCTCGAGAAGGAGTGGGAGCACCTTACCTCGGCCGAGTCCGAGAACCGCGCCTAGGCCTCGCTCAGTCCTCGCCGCCGGTCAGCTTCGCGTGCTCGCGGCCGATCAGGACCGCGATGACGAGCCACAGCCCCACGAGCCCCAGATTGAACAGGGCGAAGCCCTTGGTCTCGAACGACAGCACGTTCAACCCCACGAAGACGAGGACCGCCGACAGCACGTCACCGGCTCGGACGAAGAACGAATCGATCGCCTGCTTCGCCTTGTACTTCTGTTCGCGCGTGGTCGGCAGGAAGAGCGCATGCCGCACCGTGTTCTGTAGCGAGTAGTCGGTGGCGTTCTCGGCCGTCTTGGCCCAGCGAACCACCGACAGCACGGGGTAGAAGGCCAGCAGGGCGTACCCGCCCATGGCGATCACCGGCAGGATCAACAGCGCGATGCGGATCCCGATGTATTTGAGGATGCGCGACACCAGGAAGAGCTGGATCGACAGGCTGAGGATGTTCACGATCTTGAAGAAGCTGCCGTAGAACTCTCCGATGTTCTCGCCGACCCACTGGTCGCGCTGGTCGGAGGGAATTCCCTGCTCCTCGGCTCGGGCTTCGATCGTGGTCTTCACCGTGTCGCCGAGGATGAACTCACCCGTGGTGTTCACCCAGTTCAGCAGGAGCATGAGAGTGGCGATCAGCAGCAGATATCGAGTCTTGAAGACCAGCGAGAAGCCGTTCTCACCGCGCAGAGCCTCCTTCGGGTCCTCTTCCTGGGTCTCGCTCCCGCCGGAGGACGAGCCCCGCGCCGGGCGCGGTCTCCGCGCCTCGCGCGACTCGATGAAGTTCGTGATCAACAGGGCCACCACGAGCAGAGCCGACGACACCAACAACAACTGGTCGAGTCCGATGGGCTCGATCAGGCGCTCGGTGATCAGGCTCCCCAGCACGGCGCCGAGCGACGCCCCGAAGGCCACGATCGCGAACAGGCGTTTGCCCTGGTCGGGTGTGTAGACGTCGTTCGCGAAGCTCCAGAACTGCGCCGGGACCATCAGGTTGAACACGCCGACCCACAGGAAGAAGCCCAGTCCCAGGACCAGGCTGCCCGGCCCCACCGCCTTGATCGCCAGGAAGAAGGCCAGCATGTTCAGGACGAAGAACACGGTGACCGTGTTGATGAGCTTGCGACGATCCACCCGGCTGGCCACCCACCCGTAGGCGGGCACGGCGCCGAGCAACAGCAGGGCCTGCCCCGCTGCCGCGTAGCTCTTCCATTCGGCTCCGTCCGGCGCGGCCAGGATCAGCGCCTCACGCACCGGCTTGATGATGTAGTAGGCGGTGAGGATCAGGAACACGTTGAGAGCGAGCAGGAGCACCACACCGCCCTCGCCCCGGCGCACGTCGGCGAAGAGACCGAGGAATCGCTCGAGAGAGCCGCGGTTGCGTTTCTCGATCTCCGGAGGCAGGTTCGAAGTCACGGCGATTCCTCGACAGGGGACTAGTTCTTCTCGCGATGCACTTCGACGACGCGACCGCTACGGCGGGCGATCCAGCTCCGGATCGAGGCGCTCCATCCCTCGCCCCTGTCGACCTGGACCTCGACCTCGACGAAGGGATACGCGCCGATCGATGCGTCGCGAACGCCCGCCGTGTCCAGCGAGACCACGGTGTGCTCCGACTCGACCCACTCGACGTCACCCGCGGGCTCGCGTTCCGCATCGACGGCGACGACTCGCGCCCGATAGCGCGGTGTACCCCCTGTTCCGGTGCGTACGTAGATGCCGCGTTCGTGTCCCAGGTCACGATACCGGAGCGTTCCGTTCTCGTGCACGAAGAAGTCCAGCGGCGGAATCACGTCGAACCATGCTCGGCAGATCCGATCCCGCCGATCGGCCAGGATCCTCGCGATCGCCCGAGCAGACCGGGAATCACGGTACCGCGCCTCCTCGCTCACGGCACGCAGGTGCTCGTCGGTGAAGGCCGAAAGGATCTTGGCCGCCCAGTACGCATCGCGTTCGGTCATCTGCATGAAGGCGGGGTTCTGGATCGGTGGCTCGAAACCTTGCGGCGTGAAGTGCTCGGCGTCGAACCAGCCGATCTCGGACGTACCGTCCGGACGCTCGACGAGGCGATAGTCGTCCTCGAGGAGCCCCAACGTCAGAGTCCGGCGGACCACGGCCTTGGGATCGAGAACGGCCTCCCAACCGAACTTCCGGATCGGACCGTATGCGCCTGTCCCCAACGTGCTGGCGAAGTCGATCAGATAGTGCCGCAGGTGGTGTCCGCCCTCCTCGTGCTCGATCAGCACGTCGAGGGTGTTCTGCTGCTTGGTGTCGAAGTGGTTCACCCATTCGGCGAAGACCTTCAACCCTCGCAGCTCACGACGGCGCTGGTGCTTGATCCGATCGTTCGGGTCGTCCGACCGGGTTCCCAGGTAGTCGAAGGGACCGACCGGTCGCCCGGGCAGGAACCTGGACGCAACGGCGCGGTAGAGTCCCGACGGCAACTGTTCCACGCGAGCCAGGATCTCATCGATGTCGGCGTAGTTCATCGGCCGTTCACCCCCGCCGGGCAGATCGAGCGTGGCATCGGGAGAAACGGACAGGTTGTCGCGGCGGAAGAAGACTATGTCGTCCTCGGGCACCCAGTAACCGATCGCGTGGAACAAGCGCTGACTGATCACAGCGGCCGCCGTGGGCATCACCGGATACTCGACGGGCCCGAACTTGATGAGATAGCGTTGCCCCGTCGCGTCCACGATCGTGAAGCCCGGAGTCACTCCCTCGGTCTTGGCCGCAACGATGGTCCACCCTCCTTCCCGGGAAGGACCGTCGGTCGTGTTCGGCCCGCGGGCGACCTCGTCCGCGGTCATGGGGTAGAGGCCGATTCGATTCGTGAACCAGCTCGAGTTCGGGACCTCACCGAGACGATTCACATTCGGCGCCGGCTTGTCGGCGCTCACGGCAGGGGCCAAGCGGCGTAGGTTCCGCACGGGATTCAGGTAGTATCCCGCCGGACGGAACACCGTCTCGTTCGCGAAGTCGTAGAACAGGTTGGGATCGCGGGTCTCCACCGGCGTTTCGAAGGGACGGCGGTCGTCGTCGTACCACGCCACGGGAGCATCACGGAGACGTTCCGCGGCCCCGACGACGGGACTCAGCGAGAGAACCGCGACGAGGAGGACGAGAAGACGGTCAGCGCGTGGGAATGGGCTCTCGGCCATCGTAGTAGGCTCTCCGATCGTACTGGAAGGTCTGGGATCCGCTCAGGCGGAAGATGGTGTCCTCGTCGCTCAGTCCCACCTCGAACCGTCCGACGAATCCGTTGCCGATCGACCATCGGGTCCCGAAACCGTAGGAATGGGTCAACTCGTCCAGGGCGATCTCCTCACGATTACCGAAAACCTGTCCGACGTCGTAGAAGCCGTAGGCATCGAGCGTGTTCGCGCCCGGATCCCGGTAGTCCCAGATCGGGTAGCGGTACTCCACCGAGGCCCCCGTGATGCCCCGATCGCGGAAGCGGAAATCCTCGTAGCCCCGGAACAGGTCCGGATCGTCGTTGGTGAGGAGTCGATCGAAGTGGACGGCCTCACCGTTGCTGTCGATGAAGGAGTAGAACCCACGTAGAGCGACGGCCCGATCCCACCAGAGATCCATGAAGGCTTCGGCTTCTGCGCGGTAGTTGAAGAAGTCCGCCTGCGACTCGTCGTCGGGGGTGAAGTACCCGAGCTCGAGGCGCGTCACGGTACCGGACAGGGGCCGTCCGTCTCCGCGGGTCGTATCACGCAGGAGTCCGAGCGCGAAGCCGAGGCCGTCCGCCGGCTGCCCGAATCCAGCCGGGAGCCGGCCGTCGAAGGTGTCGCGAACGGAC